>Ga0126312_10001479_pt1 | contig 15448 bp, 8 predicted proteins | sample Plot104A_FD_92537 | JGI IMG/M metagenome (GOLD analysis project Ga0126312, IMG submission 92537) | Serpentine soil microbial communities from UC McLaughlin Reserve, CA, USA - Plot104A | ecosystem: Environmental > Terrestrial > Soil > Grasslands | place: USA: UC McLaughlin Reserve, Lake County...
AGAAGCTATGGTTGGTGTATCCCGTAGGTGTGCGATCCCAGGTGAACCACTCACCTATATCGTAGACTCGGCGCAGCAGATCAACGTCTGCTCCGGTCAGAACAACTTGTTGCTTGGCTCTCATAGAGCGTTCTCTGCGGACTTAGACATGAGGCCACCTTCCTCTCGAGTTGCAGGATCGCGTCACGACAAATTCTCCACCCGCTGTTCGTCGGCTATATCGTTTGCAGTTGATGGGCGCGCGCATAGATACCTCTTTTCGCCATGAGTTCCTCGTGCGACCCCTCCTCGGCGATCGTGCCTTCCTTGAGGACGTAGATCTTGTCGGCCCGGTAAACGGTGGACAGCTTGTGGGCGATCATCAGCGTCGTGCGACCCTCCATAAGTCGCTCCAAAGCGCGCATCACGATCTCCTCGGATTCGGCGTCGAGCCCGGTCGTCGGCTCGTCCAGGATGAGTATCGGGGAGTCCCGGATCACGGCGCGGGCGATGGCGATGCGCTGCCTTTGTCCTCCCGATAGCGTCCCGCCTCGTTCCCCCACCACCGTGTCGAACCCGTTTGGCAACTTCCGGATGAAGTCCTCGCAGTAAGCGACACGGGCGGCCTCCTGGATCTCCTCGAAGGTCGCTTTGGAACTGCCGTACGCGATGTTCTCCCGGATGGTCGTCTGGAAGAGCAGCGACTCCTGGAGGACTACCCCGATCTGCTCGACCAGCGAATCTGGCTTGTAGTCGCGGATGTCGCGCCCGTCTATGAGCACGGAGCCCCTCACGGGATCGTAGAGGCGCAGGATCAGGCTCGACAGAGTGCTCTTCCCCGCGCCGGTAGCCCCCACGACCGCAGCCACCTCGCCCGGCTGTATCTCCAGCTCGATGTCCCGCAGCACAGGCTGTTCCGGGTCGTAACCGAAGGAGACGCCCTCGAAGCGCACCTCCCCTCGGAAGCGGGGCGCGGTCTGCGCGCCGGGTCGCTCTTCCACCGCCGGGTGCTCGTCGAACACCTCCATGATGCGCTCTGCCCGCACCGCGACTCTCGGGAGCTTGGCCCAGAGCCTCGAAAGCGTGTTCAGCGGGCTCTGGAGGTCTTTCATGTACTGGGTGAAGACGACTAGCGTGCCTACGGAGAGCGCCCCTGCGAGGACCTGGTGCGCGCCGAAGGCGACGACTGTGGCCAGCCCGCCCGCCGTCAGGATGGTCATAATCCAGGAGAAACGAGCCTCCAGGCGCGCCACGTTCACGTTGCCCTCCGCCATCTCGCCAGTCTGCTCCGCGAATCTCTCTTCCGCGAAGCGTTCCCGGGCGAACGCTTTGACGACCCGTATCGAGGAGATCGTCTCCTGTGTCAGGGACGTAAAGTCTCCCTCTCGCTCCCGCACGTCCTGCTCCTCGTCCCTGATGCGCCGCCGGAAGTACGAGGAGGCGATCACGACGAGCGGTGCCCACGCCGTGGCGATCAGGCCGATTCTCCAGTCGATGACGAACATGACGGTGAGCATGCCGATGAACTGCAGCATGCTGCTTATACCGTCCACGAGTAGCTTGTCTGTAACCAGCTCTTGCACCTTCGTGACGTCACTGGTAACGCGCGTGATCATGTCCCCGGTGCGCTGCTTGTCGTGAAAGGTGAGCGATAGGCGCTGCATGTGCGCGAAGAGAGCGCGACGTACGCTGAACGCCACCCGCTCGCTCGTAGCCGAGAGGAAGAACTCCTTGAGAAAGTTGAACAGCCCCTGTAGCGCGGCGATGCCCACTATCGCGCCGGCGACGGCGAGGATCAGCACGGCGGGCGAAGCCAGCCTGGCGGTATCCGGCTGCCCGACCTGCAGAACGTGGTTGATCAAGAACCCCAGCGGCCAGGGCTTTAGCAGGGCGACCAGGCTGGACGCGATGACCCCGATCACCGCCGGGACGAACCCTCGCCAGTGAGGCCGCATGAAAGGCAAAAAGGTCCGCACGGCCACGAGCGCAGACCGCTCGCCCTGACCCTTCGAAGTGGTGAACCGTCCGAATATACTTCTCAGCATCTCCTCTCCCCTATACCACATGACAGGACACCGCCCACGAGACTAACCTGCACGGGTCCACCCAACTTCGCAACAGAGGAGATAGCCCAACTCACCAGCGCCGTCCCGAAAGGATTTAGTAACAAAACTATCATTCTGCTCGCCTTCGGGTAATATTCTTTGCGTAGGCTAACCACGCGCGCCCTTTCTTCCGGAGCACATCAGGGAATCGTTCGATGGAATGCGGATTGGCCGTCGCCTGGCAGCCGGGAACCCATTGTGTCTGAGGTGCACGGTACTCGCTCTCTCGCCTATCTCGTCGAGCGCAGCCCTGTGCTCCTGGAGGAGTTGCTGGCAGGAGTCTTCGTCCGTGTCGCCGCAGGAGATCAGGAGGTGGAAATGGGAGGTGTCGGCCTGCACGCGGACGTTCATCCCGTGGCCCGCCTCTGCTCGGGCCGGTTCTGACCAGCCGGTCTCTTCGTCGCCGGCTAGCCCCAGCCAGACGGCGACATCTCCGTTGCGAAAACCGCGCCAGCTCTCGCCGTTGTAGGGGCTCAGGCCCAAGCGACCTTCGCGTAGCAGGCGGTAATAGTCCGGCGCGAGGCACGTCTCTGTGGCGAGGTCGCCGGACTCCCCGGGCATCCGGTAGCAGATCGCGAGGGCAGGGTGGCCGGATGCCAGGAGCACGCTCTTGCGAGTCCCGAACAGGCGGCTGTCCTCCTCGACGTTGGTCATCTCCACCCAGGCGTGAGTGCCCTCGCTGATGGCGGAAACCATGTAGCGGTCGTGCTCGAAACCCGCATCGGCCAGGGCACCCGGATGGTTGGGCGGATGGTCCATGTACCGGTTGAGTTCCTCTTGGAAGTTCCAGTCGTCGGTGGGGTTGCCGACGACTAGGGCGCCGCCTTCCGGGGTTAGCGTGAAGACGTAGATGAGCCTCCCGCCGTGTTCGGGCGCTATTACGGCGTAGAGGTGCTCACCCTTCAGGATCAGCTCGTCCTCGCCGTCTTCGTCTATGTCCGTGACTTCCGCGGACGGAGACCGCTCCGTTCTTGCGAACCACAGTGCGGCTTCTACCATTACCAGGCAGGCGCGGGCGTGACTGGCAACCGCCTTGGCCCAGGGAGCGGCGACGCAGCCGTCCTCGATGGGGTCGTACCAGGCGGTCTCGTAGGTGGAAGCGAGGAGGTGTTTCCAAGCGAGATCCAGCAGCCGCCGGTCTGCGCCCTCACTCTGCGCCTGGCGCAGCGCTTTCTGGGCGTGGACCAACCGCTCTCTGTAGGGCGACCACGCGGCGTTCTCCCACCATCCCCGGTAGTCTTCGCCCGCCTCCCATTGCTGCGCCACCTCGAAGAAGGTGCCGGGCTCCAGCCTCCGCTCTTCTCGCGGCGGGTGTCCGGCCAGCCACTCGGACATCAAGACAGGAGCCACATCCTCTCGGGATGCTACCCAGCGCAGAAAAGCGTCGTAGCGTCCGAGGGCGCTGGCGTCCCAACCCCCGACGCCCGCTGTTATCTCCAGGTCGTCAGCGTAGACGAGGAGTGTATCGTCTCCGCCATTCCGGCTGAGCGATTTGACCGTCTTCTCCAGACGTCGCCAATGCTCGGGGAAGCTAGGCGGTACCCAGTAGCGCAGATTGGCCGAGATGGGCACCATCACCAGTCCCCTCGCCTCGGCGATTCGGTAGACCTTGTAGGTTTCAGCCATAGCGGGCGTATCGTACGAATGGGACCGTCTGGCGTTCGAGTCAAACGGTCCGATCGAGTCGAATCGTGCACGCGGGCTACTCGGATAGGAGCCATTGGTGGGGTATAGCAGCCGGTCGTCCAGCAGCACGAAGCGGTAGCCACCGTTTGCCAGTTCGCTGCTTGTCAGGGTGGCGGCCAGCTTCTCCGTGTCCCACACGCGTTCAGGCACCCAGCAGATCTCCAACTCCTCTGGCCGACAGTGCAAGTGATGTTGGCTCAGCCAGAAAAACTCCTCCAACTGGCTCCGGTTGAAGGAGGAATCGAACAGGGGCATCACGTTCTCGGAGTACGTTCCGCCTATCAGGGAGATGAGGCCCTTCTCCCGCAAGTCCCTCACCAGCTCCAGCAACCACGGGTTGTGCCAGGCGAGCGTCTCTATGAGGGTTCCGCTCAGATGGAGACTCACGGGGATGGCGTACTTCTCGTGCAGCCTGAGCGCCGCAGCGTAGCCCTCCACTATCTCTGTGATCCCCTCCCTGTTGTCGTAGCCGTCAGTGATGAGGTACTGGTTGGCGTGGTGCACTAGAGCCAGCGGCACGGCCCGCTTGGACCGTCTCCTGCTCCGCAATCCAAAGTCGGTGAGAGGCGCACCTTTGGTTGTGGCCAGGGCGCTCGTCCGGCGTCCTCCGGCGAGGGCCCGCCGGTAGAGCCGCTCGTAGGCCCGCCCAGCCTCCTCCCACGAGAAGTAGGCGCCCATGGCCCGCCCTTGCAGAGCATGCCACTCGCTCTTTCGGCTATATGTCTTAAGGGCTCTGCTCACCGCTTTGACCAGCGACCCCCCAGAGCGACGGGTGAAGGTGAAGCCCAACCCGGATCGCGGGTGGCGGCTTTGGTCCCTGATGGTCTCCGCCAGCCCCCCGGTGCGCCGGGCGATGGGGATGGAGCCATAGCGCAGCGCGATCAGAGGTCCAAGGCCGCAAGGCTCGAAGGTGGAAGGGGCCAGGAAGAAGTCCGAGCCGGCGTACACCTGCCTGGCCAGCGCTTCGTCGCTGGTGGCGTGGTAGGCTACGGAGCCTGCCTGACGGGAGGCCGCTTCCTCAAGCGCCCGCTCGTAATGCTCATCTCCCCGGCCCATGATCACAACCTGAGCCTCAAGGGCGACCAGCTCGTCCAAGCTCCTACACACAAGGTCCACGCCTTTCTGATCCACTAGGCGGGCAACCATGCCTAGCAGGGGTGCTTCCGGGTTCGGCTCAAGATCGCTCAACTGTTGGAGAACGGCCTTGTTCGTCCGCTTGCCTTCGACGAACGACCCGTCGTAACGCGCGGCGATGTAGGGGTCTGTGTGGGGGTCGAACTCCTCGTAGTCTACGCCGTTTAGGATGCCGTAGAGGTCGCCCATCCTGGAGCGCAGCAAGCCGTCCATGCCCATCCCGTGCTCGACGGTGAGGATCTCCTCCAGGTAGCCCTGGCTGACGGTGTTCACGGCATCGGCGAAGGCTATCCCCCGCGCCAGCATGCTGCCCTCACCGGCTTCCAGCCCGGCGAGCGCCTCTGTCTCCGGTCCGAAGTGTCCCTGATAGGCGAGGTTGTGAATGGTGAGCACCGTCTTCGTAAGACCCAACGCCGCCTGATCCGGGCCATAACGAACGTACTGCGGGACCAGACCTACGTGCCAATCGTTGCAGTGGATGACGTCGGGCTTCCACTCCGAGCGAGCAGCAAACGCCGCAACGGCCTTGGAGAACAGCACGAAGGGGGCGACGTCGTCATCCTCGTAGCCGCCGTACGCCGCCTCCCGGTCGAAGTAGCTCTCGTTACCCACTGCGTAGACGCTCACACCAGCGTGCACGCCGTGATGGTCAATTTGGGCCAGCTCCGTGTGGGACCCCATGGGAATCTCAAGCGATACGATTGGCCTGCCAGCTCCAACGCACGGGTAACGTGGCAGCACCAGCCTCACGTCGTGGCCAAGCAGAGCCAGCGCCTTGGGCAGAGAAGCTCCAACATCGGCCAGACCGCCGACCTTGATAAAAGGATAGGCTTCGGCGATGGCGAATAAGATCCTCAAGCGTCTAGTGCTCATCGCTACCCATTCCCTCCTTCATCGGTCGGTTCGCAAGCCGGGAAGCTCCGGCGCGCATCCCCTTAGAGACTTGGGTTGTGTGTAGGCACCGCCGGCCGCAGCCGAGAGCATCACCAACTAGAGGATGGGGTGACGATGATGTAAAGAGTGCGCTGCAACCCCCTATCAACCAACGGGCCGACATGTCTCTTTACCTACCCCCCTCAATCGTGCGGTTCTTGCCGAAGCGTTCTTTTGTGCGAACCGTCAAGCACGCTTCGCTATTGTCTCATATCTGTCCCAGAACTGTACCTGTTCAACAACAGCTTTTCAAATCTTACCTACGAACTTCATATTGTTCAAAGTTATGTTGTATCTTCTTAAGGCAAATTAGTCCATGAATTGTAGATGTCAGATTGCACATCTTCGGACCACATCTACGAACCTCTTATACGGTTCCGGTCTATTGATGTCATAGAATCTCCTCCACTGCCTTTACCCACCATGAGTAGCCGGTGAGCCGTTTGAGGAGGGCAGGAGTCTCCCAGTACGGGCGCAGCGTCTTCGTCAACGCATCTTGTATTAGGGCCACGCTCTCGAACGCCTTGTTGGACAAACTTCGCCGGAACTCTCGAAACCATCTCTCCACAGGGTCCAGCTCTGGCGAGTCTGGTGGGAGCCGCAGGAAGCTGACGTTCTCTGGATGCACTAGCTTTGCTCGGAGCGATGGCTTGGCGCGCCGTCGAGGACGACGAGAAGGTGCTGATCTGGGTATCTCTTTGAGAGCTCATCCAAGAATACCTCAAGGTATCCGTCATCCATCCCGGGCAGCTACATACACAAACTCTCCCCGCTCGTGGGTTCGACCGCCGCGTACAGGTAAGCCCACTTGTAAGCGCGTTTCACGACATAAGGTGGACGGAACCCCATCGGGCAGTAGTGCCTCCTATGCCATTTGATCACTCCGAATCGCGCCTCGTTGAAAGCCAGAACCTTTAGCGGTTTATCGTATCGCAGTGGCGCTCTTTTACCTCCTCGATGTTGGCCGCGAAGTTTTTTTGAAGGCATCCTGCTCTTCGTAGTCTGCTTGCTCGTGGCGAGGGCGACCGGTCTTTAACTTGATCTTGTGTCGTCTGAGGAGTTGACCGACGCAATCGGGATGAGCGTACGATGATAAGGGGGCACGTCTTGCTCGGTGGCGTCGCGCGAGATGAGGCGGTAGCTCTCATCCGGGTGCCAGGGGTCACGTCGCTCTTTGTCCTGGTCGAAGGGCTGGTCGTCGCGCATCGCCACGGCGGCGGAGCTAACGAGTGCGACGGTCGCCTGAGCAAGCGGCTTGCCGAGGGGTGTCCAGGGAACCTCGCAGTACGGTTAGCGGTAGCCCACCCCAACCAGCCCCAAGATGACGAGCAAGGTCCCCGCTGCCGGCATCACGTCAGCCTCGCGCCGAAGTCGCCGTGTGCGAGTTTCCGCCCACAGTGCGCGCCGTCTCGGTACGCCTTGACCTTGAACCGGCTCTCGCCCTCGATCTCTAGTATGTCCGCCACCTTCTTGATGATTTCCGCCACGTCCGGGTCTTCAATCGATATCTTTTCAAACCTCCTCCATCATCCGCGCGAGCTCGAGGGCATCCTGCGCCGCGTAGCCGGCCTCGTCGTTGTCGAAGTAGCAGTAGACGTCCAGCCCCTCCTTCAGCCAGGCGGAGAATGTGCTAGCCCATCCGGCAAGTCGCTGTGCTCCGTAGCGTCCCCGGTAAGCGTCGTCTGGTCCGTGCAGCCTCACATACGCGAAGTCAGCGGTGGTCTCCTTCGGGGAGGTCTTGCCATCCAAATCGTAGGTGCAAAACGACGCCTTGTAGTTTCTTAGGAGTTCGTAGTTCTTATCGTCGAACCAGCTGGGGTCCCGGAACTCGAAGGCGTAGCGTTGGCCTTCCGGTAGTATCTCCAAGAAGCCCTCCAGCCGCTCCGGGTTCGAGCCCCACCTGGGTGGGAGCTGAAACAGTATGGGCCCGAGCTTGTCCTCTAGTACATTCACCCTGTCGAGAAGTCTCCCCAGCGGCTCCCGCGGACCTTTGAGCTTCTTCATGTGGGTGAGGTAGCGCGAGGCCTTGACCGAGAAGACGAAGCCTTCGGGAACCGCGTTGCGCCACCGAAGGAGCGTTTTCTTCTCCGGCAACCGGTAGAAGGAGTTGTTGATCTCCGTGGTGCAGAAGCTACCGGCGTAATATTCGAGAAAGGCCTTCTCGGGAAGACCCGATGGATAGAACGGGCCTTTCCACTGCTCGTAATGCCAACCTGACGTGCCGATGTAGGTTCCTGCGCTCACAACCCGTACTTTCGCCGGACCGACCTTTCTCTGACTGACTTCCGCTACGAAGCATTGTTCCTCTGGGGAAGTCAAGCAAACCTGCAAGATCCCGCGTACCCCGGGGCGGTCGAGGCTCCAGTAGATCGCTCCATGCCCGATAGGGCCGTTATTGTGGCTGCTACATGCTCAATAGACGCCGGCTATCTTCCTCGCTGGTACCCTATCTCGCCGTGGCACTTCTACTCTGGCTATCTTCGATAGCGAAGGAACGTCGGAGTCGGCGAGCAAACGCTACACACAAACAAGGCTGCTAGTCCATGTGCCATTGCAAAGGGAGGAGGTATGGGAAGTCGGTGATGGGGTCTATGTCTACCTTCATGATAGGGTCCATCCACTCGCTCCAGCGGCGGTTGGTCGCGCTGTTTGCCAAGGTAAGCCTGGGTCTTCTTTAGGTCGTCGGTCTCGAAGTAGCCGAAGAGGGTGAGACCGTGGCGGAAGATGGAGTAGTTGCTTATGCCCGCCGAGCGCAGCCCCTCGACCATCTCGGGCCAGATGTCATCGTGCCTCCTCTTGTACTCCTCTTCGTAGCCCGGCCTGACTCCGAGAACCCACGCGTACTGCGCCATCCGTTCTCCTCCCCCGGCTCTAGTTCCTTTATCTCGGGTAGGCGTCTTTCACGCCGCCGTCGACGTTGAGGATATTGCCGGTGCTCCTCGACGAACGCTCCTCGGAAGCGAAGTGGAGTACGGCCTCGGCGATGTTCTCGGGCAGCACGTTTACCCTGAGCACGTTGCGCTTGCGGTAGTAATCTTCGAGCTCGTCCGGCTCTATGCCGTAGGCGGCGGCGCGCTCCTCGCGCCACTGGGAACCCCAGATCCTGGACCCCTGCAGCACCGCGTCGGGGTTAACGGTGTTCGCCCTGATGCGCTCGGGACCGCCCTCCTCGGCCAGGCACCGCGCGAGGTGCAGCTCGGCGGCCTTCGCCGAGGAGTAGGCGCCCGCGTTCTTGCCAGCTGCCATGGAGTTTTTGGAGGCGACGAAGACGACGCTCCCGCCGACGCCCTGCTCCTTCATGACGCGGAACGCCTCGCGCGCGACGAGGAAGTAGCCTCTGGCGAGGACGGCGTGGTTCTTGTCCCACATCTCGACACTCGTCTCCTCAATGGGCGCGCTGGAGGCGAGCCCTGCGTTGGAGACCACGACGTCGACTCCGCCGTACTCGAGTATCGCGCGCCGGTAGGCGCCGACCACTTCATCCTCGTTCGTGACGTCGGCTCGCGCGGGGATGCCGGACTCAGCGAGATCCCCCGCGACCTCGGCCGCACCCTCTTCGTCGAGGTCGCAAACCACTATGCAGGCCCCCTTCGATGCGAGCGACCGGGCTACGGCGCTGCCTATACCGCCCGCGCCTCCGGTGACGAAGGCGATCCTGCCGGCGAGCTCGTCAGGTGGCGGGGCGAGGGTTAGCTTGTAGAGCTCTAAAGGCCAGTACTCGACCGCGTAGGATTCTTCTTCAGTGAGCGAGACGTAGCCGCCTAAGGCGTGCGCGCCGCGCATGACGTTTATGGCCCTGTAGGCGAAGTCCCTGGAGAGGTTCGCCTCCTTGGCGTTCTTCGCGGCGGCTACGAGTCCGACGCCCTGGACGAAGACTACCCTCGGGTTGGGGTCGAACATCTCCTCGTCGGCCTCCTTGTGGCGCGAGAAGTACTCCTCGTAGTCCCTCCTGTAGCGGGCGACGCCCTCCCTGAGCCTCTCCCCAAGCTCGTCGACGCCTTCGTTCTCGGGGTCGAAGTCTACCCAAAGCGGTCTGACCTTCGTCCTAACCAGGTGGTCGGGGCAGGCCGCCCCGACCTGCGAGAGTTCTTTCGAGTCGCGCCCGCAGACGAAGGCGAGGACATCTTCCGAGGTGTGATCCACCCTCAGTATCTTGTGAGCCGTTCCTTCGGTACCCGACGATACTGCCCCACGTAGTGCGGGCAGGATCTCGGCGAGCAGTTCTTCCCTCCGATCCGGCGCAGGCGGTTCGACCTTCCTGCCGCCGAAGGGTTCGCCGGCGCGGCTCGCGACGAACTCGGCAGCCCGGTTTATGGCCTCGATGGTTCTCCCGTAGCTCTCCTCGTGAGTATCGCCCCATGTGACCAGACCGTGCTTGGCCAGGAGGACGAACCTCGCGTTCGGGTTGCTCTTCACGGCCTCGCCGACCTGCTTGCTGAGCGCGAAACCGGGGCGGATGTAGGGGATCCAGACCGCCTCCTCCCCGAAGCACTCGCGCGCCAGCCCCTCGCCGCCTTCCGCGCAGCAGATCATGTTGATCGCGTCGGGGTGCGTGTGGTCGACCTGCGCGTAGGGAACGAACGCGTGCAACAACGTCTCTATGGAGCCCCTCGGCATGTCCGGCTTGAGCTGGCAACTGGCGAGGTAGTCCACCATCTCCTCGTCGCTCATCTCCTCGCGGTCTTCGAGCGTGAGTACCTCGTCGAGCTTGAGTCCGGTAAACTGCCCGGCCTTTATGGTCGCCAGGTCGCTACCAGAACCCTTGACCCAGAGGACGTCCACCTCCCGCCCGGCATGATCGCGTTCTCTGGCCTTCGTCGAGGTGTTACCGCCCCCGTAGTTGGCCACCGCGCGGTCCGTGCCGAGCAGGTTGGAGCGGTAGGCCAGGGCTTCGAGCTCGGAGAGGCCTTCGGCCCGTCGCCCATCCCACAGGTTCTGCGTCGCGCCCGTCGTCTTCGTCTCCACGTGTGCTCCTTCCGGTCCTTTTTAGGCTTCGGACTCTAGATTATGTTTGCGCTCCGTTGGCCGCCGTTAAAACCCTGGACACGGGTTCCACAGAGCAGACCCCGCAGGCACGGTGCTGATAGGTCTGGCTGCAACGAATCCCCTAGGGCAGGCGACGAGGGCTCGTAACCCGAACCTCAGCTCCATCCGGCACCAGCACCTTCACCCCGTTCCTCCGCCACTTTCTCGGCGTAACCGCTCTCCTTGAAGGCGGCTATCGGGTCAGCCGCGCCGCCCAAATCCTTGCGGACTTTGGCGCAAAGGGGCCGCACGTCGGTGGCGTAGGCGTCGAGGAGGAGCCGGTGGGCACCGAGCACGTCGCCCGAGCGCCGCGCCTCCGCGAGCGCCGCCCTGTCCACCAGGAGGGCTTTCGCGTAGGCCTCCTGCAGGTTCATCACGGAGAGGAGCATGGCCTCCATCTTGGGCTCTATGTTGTGGGTCTGGTCGATCATGTAGTCTATCCTGGTCTCCGAGCGCTCCTCTGCCTCGACCAGCTCGACGTAGATCAGGAAAAGCTCGAACGGGTTGACGCTCCCCACGATGAGGTCGTCGTCGGCGTACTTCCTGTTGTTGAAGTGGAAACCGCCCAGACGCCCCTCTTCGAGCAACAATGCCACGACGTACTCGATGTTCACCTCCTTGGCGTGGTGCCCGAGGTCGACGAGGACTTCGGCCCTCTCGCCGAGCCTCTGGGCCACGGTCAGGGCCGCGCCCCAGTCGGCGAGGTCGGTGTGGTAGAAGGCCGGCTCGTACGGCTTGTACTCGAGGAGCATCCGCATGTTCTCGGGCATGGCCGCGTAGACCTCTTCCAGGCACCCGACCATCCTGTGGCGTCGCTCCACAAAGGAGTCCTGGCCCGCGTAGTTCGTGCCGTCGGCAAACCACAAGGAGAGGACCTCGGAGCCCGTCTTGCCCGCGATCTCGACGCATTCGAGGAGGTGGTCCGTGGCCTTCCGACGCACGCCTGGATCCGGGTTGCAGAGGCTGCCTAGCTTGTACTCGGGCTCCTGGAAGACGTTGGGGTTGACGGCCCCGATGCGCAGACCGAGGGATTCGGCGTGGCCTCTGAGTTCGCCGTAGTCGTCGACCCTGTCCCACGGAATGTGGATCGCCACCGAGGGACAAACGCCGGTGAGCTTGTGAACCTGCGCCGCATCGGAGAACTTTTCGGACGGGTCGCGTGGCACTCCCTTCTGCGGAAAGACTGCGAAGCGGGTGCCCGTGTCGCCGTAGCCCCAGGAGGGGGTCTCCAGCCTCTGGGCGCGCAGCCTCTCTTCCACGCTCGTTACGTCCACGCCGGTGTCCGCCAGGCTGTCGAGTGACCTTTCTTCCGTGCCCTTCAAGACTCTATCCTCCTTCAGAAATGTCCAGCGTGGGGGCCTCTTCGAGGAGCTTCGAGAATCTCTCGCGGAGCCCTGACCATTCTCCTGAGTCGCCGCCGGGCTCGTAGGTCGATGCCTCGAACGAGTCGCGGACGACGGCCCTTATCTCCTCCAGCGACCCCACCCGTTCCCGCGCGAACGCCTGCACCATAACGTTTCCCATGGCCGTGGCCTCGACGGGTCCGGCCACCACGGGAAGCCCTGACGCGTCGGCCGTGAGCTGACAGAGAAGCGCGTTCTGCGACCCCCCACCCACCACGTTCACGGTCCCGATCCTCTGGCGCGTCAGGTTCTGCGCCCGCTCAATGGCGTGCCCGTACTTGAGCGCCAGACTCTCAAAGACGCACCGCGCGAACGCGGCAGGTCGTTCTGGTAGTGCCTGCCCCGTCTCCTCGCAAAAGTGCCGGATGCGCGCCGTCATGTCCCCCGGGGTAAGGAAGGCGGGATGATCGGGGTCGACCAGCGGGCCGGATGGCGCTCCCTCCGCGATTCGGGCCAGCTCCTCGTAAGAGTACTCGTGGCCTTCTCTTGCCCACTGCCTGCGGCACTCCTGGAGGATCCAGAGCCCCATCACGTTCTTGAGTAAGCGCGTACTGCCCGCGAAGCCTCCCTCGTTGGTGAAGTTGGCCTCCATGGCCTCCGGGGTTACGACCGGCTTCCGGGTTTCCACGCCCACGAGCGACCAGGTCCCGCTGGAGATGTAGGCGAAGTCGTCAGCCTGAGCCGGGATCGCAACGACGGCCGAGGCCGTGTCGTGGGAGGCGACCGCGAAGACGGGCGGCCCAGCGCCTATCTCTTCGGCCACCTCGGGGAGCACCGGACCGAGTTCGGTGCCCGGCGAGACGATAGGAGCGAAGAGGTGGGAGGGGAGATCCAGCTTCTTCAGGAGTTCCTGGGACCAGCCGCCCGTTTTGAGGTCCAGGAGCTGGGTCGTCGTGGCGTTGGTGTGCTCGCAGGCCTTCTCGCCGGTGAGCCAGTAGTTTATGAGGTCGGGTATCAGGAGCAGCGTCTCGGCCGCTTCGAGGAGCGGCGAGCCGCGCATGGCCAGGAGCTGGTAGAGGGTATTAATGGGGAGAAACTGGATGCCGGTAATGCCGTAGATCTCCTTCCGGGACGCCAGCCGTAAGGCCTCATCCACCATGCCCTCCGTGCGCGTGTCGCGGTGGTGGTAAGGGTTGGAAACGAGCGCCCCGTCACGGTCCAGGAGGCCGAAATCCACGCCCCACGAATCTACGCCGACGCCTTCGATCTCCTCCCCCAGCACGGCCTTAGCCAGGCCCTCTTTGATCTCGTGGAGGATCCTCAGGACGTCCCAGTGCAGTCCGTCGGGGAGGCGGACCGGCAGGTTCGGAAAGCGATGGATCTCCTCCAACGACACACGCCTCCCGTCGAATCGACCGAGCACGACGCGCCCGCTCTCAGCCCCGAGATCCACCGCAAGGTACCCGGCGCTCATGCCGGCTCTACCCTGCCCGCGAACTCGTAGCGTCCCGAGCCCACGGAGAGGACGGTCTCCCCCTCGTCGGCGCGCAGGAGCTCGACGCCGTCGGCCTCATCGACAGACCCGCCGCCCTCCGAGACGTCGGCGCAAGGCACGTGGACCGTTGCCGTGGTATTGGGGGGTACGAGCACCTCCAAGGTGAACCGGGCGCCCTCGATCTTCCAGGAGCTCGAGATCCTACCCCGCACCGAATCGTACTCGCCCCTCGCGTGGCTCAGGCCGCCGCCGGGGCGTGGGCGGATGAGGATGCGACCGTAGCCCGGCGACGCGAGATCTATCCCCGCCACGTATCGGTACAGCCATTCGCCCACCGAGCCCAAAGAGTAGTGGTTGAAGGAGTTCATGTTCGGCGACTGGAAGCCGTTCTCCTCGGTCCAGCCGTCCCAGCGCTCCCAGATCGTGGTCGCCCCGTTCTTTATGGTGTATCCCCACGAGGGGTAGGTCTCGTTGAGCAAGAGGCGGTAGGCGACGTCCGTGCGCCCCGCTTCCGTAAGAACCGGGCACAGGTAGCCGACGCCCACGAACCCCGTCGAGAGGTGCCAGTCCTCCCTCTCTATAGTCCTTACCAGGTGTTCGGCGGCGGCGGGACGCAGGTCTTCGGGCAGAAGCCCCATGTGCAGGGCAAGGAGGTAGCACGTCTGGGTGTCGCCTTCGATCCGGCCGTCCGGGGAGACGAAGGTCTCGTTGAAAGCGTCTTTGATACGCTCGTTGAGGTCCCCGTAATCCTTCGCGTCCTCGCGACGGCCCGTGGCCTCCGCCATCTCGGCCATAAGTTTCGCGTCGTGAGCCCAGTAGGCGGTGGCGAGGAGATGCTTGGGGGTGTGATCGCCCTCGGGGGAAAGCCAGTCGCCGTAGTTGTTTCCCATCCTATTCTTGCGGATGAGATCCGGGTTGGCCTCGTGCAGGTAATCCATCCAGCGGGCCATGGCGTCGTAGTGGCGCTCGACGATGCGCGTGTCGTCGTAGGTCCTGTATATGGTCCACGGCACGATGATTCCTGCGTCGCCCCAGGCCGGAGCTCCCCTGCTCAGGTCCATGAGGCCGGAGCCCGTTAGCAGGGGGGCCACGTCGGGGAAGGCGCCTTCGCGGGACTGGGCGTCCTCGACGTCGGTCATCCACTTCTCGAAGAAGGCGGCGACGTCCATGTTGAAAGAAGCGGTGCGGACGAAGATCTGGGCATCCCCCATCCAGCCGAGGCGCTCGTCTCGCTGCGGGCAGTCGGTCGGCACGCTGAGGAAGTTGCCGCGCTGGCCCCAGAGGATGTTCTCCTGCAGCTCGTTGACCATCGGGCTCGAGCACTCGAAGAACCCCGTGGGCGGCGTCGCCGAGTGGACGACGCGGCCCGTGACTGCCCCAAGTGGAGGCTCGCCGGGGTAGCCCGTGACCTCGACGTAGCGAAAGCCGTGGAAGGTGAAGCGCGGCTCGTATGTCTCTTCTCCCCCACCCCTGAGCACGTAGTGGTCGGTGGCCCTGGCGGCGCGCAGGTTCGTCGTATAGAGCGTGCCGTCCGGGTTGAGGGCCTCGGCGTGGCGCAGGGTGATCTCCGTTCCCGCCTCCCCCTGCACCTTCAGGCGCACCCGGCCGACCATGTTCTTGCCCATGTCGAAGACGTATACGCCTTCCTCGGGCTCGGTAACGGTCTTGGCCTCCAGCTCTTCGGTGACCCTGATGCTCTCGTCGGGCTGGGCGACGAGTTTGGCGTCCCCTATCTCCTCGGCCTTCAC
>Ga0126312_10001480_pt1 | contig 15446 bp, 10 predicted proteins | sample Plot104A_FD_92537 | JGI IMG/M metagenome (GOLD analysis project Ga0126312, IMG submission 92537) | Serpentine soil microbial communities from UC McLaughlin Reserve, CA, USA - Plot104A | ecosystem: Environmental > Terrestrial > Soil > Grasslands | place: USA: UC McLaughlin Reserve, Lake County...
ACGAACGAGCCGTCCGCGTTGAACGTAAACGAGCTCGCATGCGTCGGTCCCACGTTCAAGGCCGACGTGAGCGCATCGCCGTCGACGTCGCCGTCATTGCCGAGCACGCCGCCCACAACCGGAACCGTCAAAGGCGTGTCCTCATCCGTCGCATACGCCTCGTTCACGGCGACCGGAGCATCGTTCACCGGCGTGACCGTGAGCATGACGGTGGCGGTATTCGAGTCGGCGCTGCCGTCGTTGGCGTGATAGGTGAACGAGTCGCTGCCGTGGAAGTTCGCCTCGGGCGTATAGACGAACGAGCCGTCCGCGTTGAACGTAAACGAGCTCGCATGCGTCGGTCCCACGTTCACGACCGACGTGATCGCATCGCCGTCGACGTCGCCGTCGTTGCCCAGCACGCCCGCAACCGGAACCGTCAACGGCGTGTCCTCGGCGGTCGAATACGCGTCGTCCACGGCGACCGGAGCGTCGCTCACCGGGTTGACGATGATCGTGGCCGTGGCGATATTCGAATCGCCGCTGCCGTCGTTGGCGTGGTAGGTGAACGAGTCCGAACCGTTGAAATTCGCCAAGGGCGTGTAGGCAAACGAACCATCGGCGGTTAGCAACAGCGACCCGTGCGCCGGACCGCCGTTCACGACCGCCGACAACAGATCACCATCCACATCCGAGTCGTTCGCCAACACACCCGCCGGCGCAATCACCAACGGCGTGTCCTCGTCGGTCGAATACGCGTCGTCGACCGCGACCGGAGCGTCGTTCACGGAGTTGACCGTGAGCGTGACGGTGGCGATATTCGAGTCGGCCGCGCCGTCGTTGGCGTGATAGGTGAACGAGTCGCCGCCGCGGAAGTTCGCGTCCGGCGTGTAGACGAACGAACCATCGGCGGTTGGCAACAGCGACCCGTGTACCGGACCCACGTTCACCACCGCCGACAACAGATCACCATCCACATCCGTGTCGTTCGCCAACACACCCGCCGGCGCAACCGTCAACGGCGTGTCCTCGTCCGTCGCGTACGCGTCGCCGACCGCGACCGGCGCATCGTTGACCGCGCGGACCGTGATCGTGAAGCTCTGCGGCCCACTCTCACGGACCGGCGAGCCGTCGTCGACCGCCTTCAGCGTGATCGTCGCCGTCCCGTTGGCGTCGACGGCCGCGCGGTAGGCGAGCGTCCCGGTCGAGCTCACCGTCGGCGCCGACGCGAATAACGCTGGGTTCGTATTGCCGGTGACGACGAAGCCGACCGACTGCCCCGACTCACCCGCCGGACCCGCGCTGATCCCGGTAGCCCACCCGGCCACGCTCTGCGCGCCCGCGTCCTCGAGCACGCTCTGGTCGCTGCCCTTGACGAAGCTCGGCGGCTGATTCGGAGGCGCCGGCGGCGTCGGCTGTTGCACCACGCTCATCTTGAACACCTGCTCGAAGCTCAACCCCGGCGTCCCGCTGTCGGTCGCGCGCACACGAATCGAGTACGACTGCCGCAACGCGTACACGAACACCGTGTTCGTCCGCAGCCATGCGTGCTGGATCGCGAACAATGCGTTGTCGGCCGAGCCCTCACCGGGAACCAGCGTGAAGGTGAAGTTGTCGCGCACGTCCTGGTCGGCGGCCACGAACCGACCCACCTCCGTCCCGACGTCCTGCTGCTCCATCACCCGGTCGCTCTCCAAACCGATCGCCGTCGGCGCGTCGTTCCCATCACCGACCGCGACCACAAACGCCCGCTCCCGGCTCGCACCCGCGCTGTCACGCACCCGCACCCGGATCGAGTACGACCGCTGCGCCTCATAGTCGAACGCGGCGCGCGTCTTCAGCAACGCGCCCTCGATTTCGAACGACCCGTTCCCGCTCGCACCGACCCCCGGCACCAACGCGTACCTGAACCGCTCGCCCCGGTCCCGATCCTTCGCCGACAGCCGCCCCACCACCGTCCCGGCCGGCTGATTCTCCAACACCGATCGATTGCTCAGCGCAAGCGACGACGGCCGCCGGTTCGCGGCCACAGCGACCTTGCGGGTCGCGCTACAAGCAGCCGCGCCGGCGACATGACGCAACGCGCCCGTCGCCTTCGAGCCGCACCCCACCCGAAGCGGCGCCGGTCCAGACCCACGTGCACCCGCGCCCGCGACACCCACGACGACGACCGAAAGCGCGGCAAGCGCCACGACCAAGCTTCCGGCAAAGCGCACCCGAGAAAAGACCCTTTACCCCCTCAATGACACGACGTCTCGGCCGCGCCGCGTCGACCCACGATCGACCCTACTCCCGTCCCGCCCCGAAAATCAAGGGACGGCCGGGCCCGCAGGCGGAAGGCGGCCACCCGCGAACCCAGAGCACGGGGCGAGAAATCTTGAGCCGGGCGAGGTAGCGGTGCGTTGGCATGTCACGCACCACTGGGCGCGCCAGGAGGTGGCGGAAATCGCGTAGCGTCCTCCCTGATCGCGCATTTCCAGCTCGTGACGACCGATGGTGAGGCGCTCGGCGCGACCGCACGGCGGCGGCCGTACCGATGTGCCGGTAGTGCCGGCGCTCCAACGCTCGCGATGACCTCGCGACCCTCAACGCCCTCCAGCGAAACCGTCAGCGTCAGATCTCCCTGCCGTACGACGACGGCGGCGGCGCGCGCCAGTGGGGTGCACAAACTGGATCAGCTGGGCTTGCGGGGAAACCTCCACTTCCGGCGCCGTGACCTCGATCGTCCGCCGCGGAGGCGGCCGGACCAAACGCCGAGCAATCTTCGGACCCGCGACGCGCTCGACACGCGGGTATCGCGCGCCGGCGCGGCCGCGCGCTTGAGGCGCGCTGGCGTCGACCGTGAACCCTCGCGGCCTCACCCTCAGCTTGAGCGTCACCGTCGCAACGACCTGTTCGCGACCGCCGGTGAGGCATCGGTCGATCACACGGAGCCGATCGCGTCCGACGGCGCCGCAGGCCCAGCCGTCGATCAGGGTGCGGATGAAGCGTTCCGCCTTCCGTTCGTACGCGGCCGGTAGGGGCGGGTGCGCACGTGGCGGATGCCGAGCGTCCGGCAGCCGCGCACGTGCGTGAGCGCGCGGTAGCAGGCGCCGTTATCGGCAGCACCCGCTCCACGCGTGCCCACCCGGCGAAAGAAGGCGACGGCGCGGCGCACAAAGCCGGCCGCGGTCTGCCTCTTGGTCGTCGAGGACCTCGACGTAGGCGAGCCTGGTGGCGTCGTTGGAGCGCCCCGCTTGGATGGACAGCGGGTGGTTGAGGGTGTGGAGCCTGTCGGGTTGTAGAAGGTCTCGATGTAGTCGAAGACGGCGGTTCGTGCTTCGCCGCGGCTCCGCAGCTTGCGCCGGCGAAGCAGGTCCTTGGTGAGCGAGGCGAAGAAGCTCTCTGCAACGGCGTTGTCGTAGGCCGGGCGCAGCCCATGTCGCGCACGCGGTCGAGGTTCGGTTCGTCAACGCTTGGAGACTGGCCCCGCGGAGGCGCCGGTCCGCGAGCTCGTCGCCCTTTAACGCCTGTCAGCCGAGTTCAGCGGACTCGAGCGGACGAGAACGGCTCGTACCGTCGACGGCCACCATTGCCGACCGCCCTGCGCGGTCGGCACACCCTCCGTGTTGAGTTGGCGCGCGATCTCCCCGAGCGTGCGCCCGCTCGCGTACTGGCTGCGGATGCGCGCGAGGATCTTCGGGTCGAGAACGGGCTTGCGCCCGGGACGCGCGGAGCACCGGCCCACGACTCGTGCCTCCTCTCTCCGCTCGGCGAGGTAGCGCTCGAGCTCGTCGACCGGGATCAGCCTTGAGCCCGATTCCGTTCGGACCGTCTCGATCGCGGGAACAACACGGCGGTCGAGCGTCGCGAGGCTCACGCCCAGCGCCTCGGCCGCCTGTTTGCGCGTGCACGCGAGTCGCTTGACGTGGCCGGTGACGTCGAGGTCACGCGCGGATGGAACGGATGGCTGCGGGCTTGCGCGGCGCCGCTCCTTCTCAGCTCTCAGCCGGTGCCGACGCCTCGACATCGCCTACTCCATACACCAATGCTGAGGCTGCTTGCATCGCGGATGCATCTGTGTCTCGCCTGCTATCGGGGTGCATTGTTGCTGTGCGTTCACGGCCTACCGTTCCAATGTCCGGCCGCGACTGCGGATGCGCGCGCGATCGAGTTCGATCAGGCGACGGACTCTGCGAAGCGTCTCGATGTCCTGCTCGCGGTCGAAGGCAGCGAGCATGCGGGCGTGATCGGCGAGGGAGGCGACCGAGGGACGAACGCCGTGACCGAGCGGTTCGCGGATCGCGTCACGCCGGAGATCGTGGTATCCCTGAGTGCCCGCCGGCTCGGGGACGATTTTCAGCGCGCCGGCGTCAGTGACCAGATCCAGCACCGGATCGCGGGCGAGGTTCTGCTCGAGGTCGAGCTTGGCCTGGTCCCGTCGCCGGGCGTTCAGGTCGTCAAGAGCGAGCCCGAGCCGCCGGAGGTTCTCCTCGCCCGTCGCCGGGACGACGTCGATCCCGTCGGTGACTTCGCCGCTGCCGTGGATCACACGACCGAGGGCGCCGACGACGACGAACCTGACGCCGTGCTCGTCGAGGGCCTGGAGCACCGCGATCGGATCGAACGGCTCCCGGGCTGGCATCAGCGGTCGCGCGCCTCCAGCATCGCCTCCAGGTTCTCCTGCGGCGAGCGCTGCAGCAACCCTTGAAGCTCGACGTCCTCCTCGGCGTTCGCCTCGTACGGCGTGAGCGACAGCTCGAGATCGAAGCCGCAGGCTCGCAGGAGCTCACGAAGCGTCTCGATGCTCGGCTGCACGACGTCACGCTCCCACCGGGCGATCTGCGCGCGGTCTTTGCCGGTTCGCTCCGACAGCTCTCCCTGTGACAGCCCGGCGCGCGTTCGTGCCTCGCGGATCATGGTCCCGCTCGTCATGACGCAAGCTTAGCTCTAACGTGCGACAACTTGCATTCGTGCCTTATCTGCTACACTCATCGCCCCATGTCGCGGCCGGGTTCGAATCAGCTAGAGCTCGAGGTGGTTCGGGTCGAATCGCCACACCGCCCGCGCGTACGCACGAGCGGTTCTCCTCCTGCCAAGTCCCTCGGTCCTCGCCTCGCGCTGAGCCCGGACGAGGCGGCGGCTCTGCTCGGCGTCAGCCGCGACTACTTCGACGAGCACGTGATCGACGACCTCCGCGTCGTTCGCCGCGGGCGGCGAATCCTCGTCGCGCTTGCCGAGCTCGAGCGCTGGCTAGAAAGCAGCGCGACGCGAGCTACCCTCGGTCGGGCCTAATGGCCGAGGGCATCGAAGTCCGCCACGCCCGCCCATGCGCTTCGCGTGACGGCAAGCGCTGCAACTGCGAACCGGGCTACCGCGTCGCGGCGTACGACGCGATCAGCAAGCGCAAGGTCTCGAAGACGTTCAGGACGCTCGGAGCGGCCCGCCGATGGCGCGCTGCGGCTCAGACGCAGACAGCGAAGGGAGTTCGTCTCGCCGGCACGGCGCAGACGCTCCGGGACGCCGCTGAGGCGTTCGTCGGCGGCGTCGCGACAGGCGCGATCCGTACGAAAGCCGGAGAGCGTTACAAGCCCTCCGTCGTCCGCGAGTACGAGCGCTCGCTGCGGCTTCACGTACTCCCCACGCTCGGTGGCGCCAAGCTGTCGAAGATCCAGCGTCGCGACGTCCAGCGCCTCGCCGACGACCTTCTCGCGTCGGGCGCCGACCCAAGCACGATCCGAAACGCGCTCAAACCGCTCCAGGTGATCTACCGCCGAGCGATCGAGGACGGCGACCTCGCCCTCAACCCGTGCGAGCGACTTCGCCTTCCAGCTGCGCGCGGACGTCGAGAGCGCATCGCCTCACCGACCGAGGCCGCCGCACTCATCTCCGCGCTTCGCAGCGAAGATCGGGCGCTGTGGGGCTGCGCGTTCTACGCGGGCCTGCGGCGCGGCGAGCTCCGGGCCCTGGCCTGGAACGATGTCGACCTCGCAGACGGTCTGATCCGCGTCGACCGCAGCATGAGCGGCCACGGGGAAACGCACGGCCCCAAGAGCCGCGCAGGCCGCCGCGGTGTGCCGATCGTCGCGGCGCTCCGCCATCTCCTCGTTGAGCACAAGCTTGTCACGCGGCGCGACGGCGGTCTCGTCTTCGGCTCGAGCGCCACGCAACCGTTCACGCCCACGGCGGTCCGCAACCGCGCCCTGACCGCATGGCGCCGAGGCGGTCTCGATCCGATCGGCCTGCACGAGTGCCGGCACACCTTCGCCAGCCTCCTCATCGCAGCCGGCGTGAACGCGAAGGCGATCACGGCCTACCTCGGCCATGCCTCGATTCAGACGACGTTCGACCTCTACGGCCACCTCATGCCAGGGAACGAAGACGAGGCCGTCGCGCTCGTCGACGCGTACCTCGAGCGGAGCAGCACTCGCGTACGCCTCGATCAGCTCGACGCGGCATCGCATTCCTAGCGCGCGACACCTCTCGGCGGAAACCTCTGCAACTGCTGGCGAAGCTCACTCGCTGACCGTCGAACGTCGCGCTTCGACACGTCGAGATCCACCCACAGATCACGCGCACCTGCTCCGTCTGCCGGAGCCCATGAGGGACGCGATTCAACCTCGAGCCAAACGAGAGTCACACGGCTGCCAGATTCGTCGCGTAGCTCGAGCGCCAACTTTGGTTCGAGGAAGTCGATCTCCCGCTCCTGACTTTCGCCGTCTGCGACAGCGTCGAGGCAGCTCGCGAGCCCGTCGACGTCGCTCGTGAGCAGGCTCGGATCGGTGGCGTTCCACTTGCCGCGCTCGCTCTCGACGGCGATGCTGATGTTCAGCCAATTCAAATCCCACTCGTCGTCGACGGTCGTAGGGAACTGATAGCCGATGATCGTGAGCTCGAATCGGCTTCCACTCTTGCCGATGAGCAGCACACGGCGATCGTAGAAGACCCGACGTGGTCTCCCGCCGAGCGGTACTGGTTCGTCACCGGTGCCCTCGCCTCCCGAGCTCGCCGTGTGGGGAAGTCTGTGGGGAAGTCTTACAGCGAAACGAGCGGATTTCAGCGTTCTAAAGCGGAAAGCTCGCGCCGACGAGAAAGAGCCAAAAGCCCTCGATTAGCAGGACTTCCGGCTCTCTGATGAGGTGGGCGGTACTGGGCTCGAACCAGTGACCCCCAGCTTGTCGAGCTGGTGCTCTCCCAACTGAGCTAACCGCCCTCGGTCGGCGGCAGTGTAGCCGACGCTACGCGACACGTTCGCGCGCGTACCGCGCGACCGCGTCCTCGAGCTCCGGCAGCAGGAGGGCGCGGGCGCTCCCGAGCGCGCTGTAGCGCGGGCGCGCGGCCCGGAGCGAGGGCGGGCGCGTCGGGCGCACGCGCGGGGAGACGCCGGTGGCGTCGGCACCGAGGCGGGCGAGGCCGGCCCACGTCGTCTCGCCCGCGTTCGCGAGGTGCCAGACGCCGCGCTCGCCGTCGATCAGCAGGTCGAGGCTCGCCCGCACGAGGTCGGGGACGTACGTCGGCGAGACGATCGACTCGCCGTCGGCGTCCACCGTCTCGCCCGCAGCCATCCGTTGCAGCGCGACCGTGAGGAAGTTCCACCGATCCGAGGGGCCGAAGAAAGCGCTCGTGCGAACCACGAGCGCCGCCGGCCACGCGTCGAGCACCAGGCGCTCCGCCTCCGCCTTCGACCGCCCATAGACGTTCAGCGGCGCGGCCGCGTCGTCCTCCACGTACGGCACCGCGCGCCGGCCGTCGAAGACGAGGTCCGACGAGAACGTGACGAGCGGAAGCCCGCGCTCGGCACACGCCTCCGCGAGCACGCGCGCGCCGTCGCGGTTCTCGCGGAAGCAGCGCGCGGCGTCCTCCTCGGCGTCGTCGACGCGCACGTAGCCGGCGGTGTTGACGACGGCCCACGGACGGTGCCGGTCGAGCGCGTGCGCGACCGACGCCTCGTCGGCGATCTCCAGCTCCTCGCGACGCAGGAGCCGGTACGCGAGACCGCGGCCCTCGCTCGCGTCACCGACGGCGCGGCCGAGGGTGCCCGTCGCGCCGGTGACGACGAGCGGCGGCCCGACGGCGCAGCCACCGCGACGCCACCACCCCGGCGACTCGAGCACCGGATGCCGGTGCGCCCGGTCCGCGGAGAGGTCGCGCGACATCGCGGCCAGCGCCGTCGGGCGTGGCGGGTCGGACCGCGCGTCGTAGACGCCCGAGCCGTACGTCTCGCCGCCCGTCGCAAGCGTGTCCCAGCCGTAGACGCCGAGCCACGACCAGACCGTCACCGCTTTGACACCCTCGACCGCGTGCGCGGCGTGCCACACGTCGTCGAGCCAACGGAGCTGCTCCTCGCGCGTGCAGCAGTTGTGCGCCTCGGTGACGGCGATCGGCAGCCCGTACCGCTCGCGCACGTCGCGGAGGATCGCCTCGGGCCCGACCCGCAGCTCGTTCGGCACCATTTCGTCGCCGTAGGGCTCGCGGCCGTTCCCCGGGCCGGGGAGCGACTCGTCGAGCAGGCGCTCGCCGCTCAGATAGTGGTTGACGCCGAGCACGTCGGGCGGGCACGGGTTCGCCGCGAACCACGCGGCGTCGATCCCGTAGTGGCGCGCCGTAGCGTTCGAGCGTCCGCACAGCAGGTCGTACGTCAGCCAGCGGCGCTCGTTGTCGAACGCCGCCTGGTATGCGAGCCGCGGCGTCGCGTGGATCCTTCCGATGTCCTCCGTCTGGACGAGCCGCGCGTGCGGATTGACGTCGCGCACGGCGCGCATCGCCAGGACCACGGCTCGCAGCTCGTTCTCGAGCGCTCGCCCGAACGAGCGGTCGTCGCGCGCGTGCGGGTACCAGTGCCCGTAGAGCGCCGAGAAGCGCGCCGTCGTCAGCGGCTCGTTGACCGGCGTCCAGTCCGTCACCCATGGATAGCGAGCCGCGACCCGTCGCGCATACGCCCCCAGCTTCTGCGGGAACTCGGGGTCGAGGAGCGACGTGTCGGCGGGACCGCTCCCGTGATGAACCAGACCCACGATCGGCCGGATGCCGAGCTCGCGCAGGCGGCCGAGACGCTCGTCCGGCCACGACCAGTCGTCCGTTCGCTCCCACAGCACCGGGTACCGGACGGTGCGGACGCCGACCGCCGCGAGCTCGTCGAGATCCGAGAGACGACGGTCGTGCCCGCTCAGCGCGAGCTGGTCGAGCCAACGGTCGCCAACGCGGTTCAGAGTGCACTCGATGCCGGCCCACAGCTCCACGAACGCCCAGCCTTACCAGGGGAAAGAGCGGTAAACGGCGAAATTCGCCACGTGGCCTTCCAGAACCCGATCATTCGCGGCGCGCCCGGCGACGACCACGGCGATCCGTTCATCGTCCGCTACCTCGACTCGTACTTCCTGTACCACACGGGCGAGACCTCGGGCCGCCGCGGCGTCTCCGTCCACCGCTCGGCCGATCTGGTCGAGTGGGAGTTCCAGGGGTTCGCGCTCGAGGCGGCGGAGACCGGGTGGGCGTGGTCCGATCTCTGGGCGCCCGAGGTGGTCTACGAGCGCGGGACGTTCTACATGTACGTGTCGGCGGCCCGGCGGAGGCCCGGCCGGCGGCGCTCGCGGTGGGATGAGGGCGCGGGCGACGACCGCGGGCGCCACGTCGGCGTCGCGCGCTCCACGACCCCACTCGGCCCGTTCGTGTGGGACGACGTGCCGCTCGTCGACAGCTGGTCGATCGACGCGCACCCCTTCCGCGACGACGACGGGACGCTCTGGCTCTTCTACAACACGCGTAACGAGTTGACCTGCTATCCCGACGGCACGCCCGGCACGGCGATCGTCGCCGACCGGCTGCTGGCGCCGGATCGACTTCAGCTCCGTCCGCGGCCGACGGTGTCGCCATCGCAGCGGTGGGAGGGGAACCGCGAGGGGGACTTCTACTGGAACGAGGCCCCGTACGTGCTCAAGCGGCGCGGCGTCTACCACCTCATGTACAGCGGCGGCCACTTCCGGGACGAGACCTACGGCATCGGCCTCGCGCGCGCGCCGTCGGCCGTCGGGCCGTGGACGAAGCTGCCGGAGAACCCGATCGTCGCCGGGACGGCCGAGATCGCGGGGCCCGGTCACCACAGCTTCGTCTTCGGGGCCGACGCCGCCAGCCGCTACGCCGTCTATCACGGGTACGTTCCGGGCGACTCGGGGCGGAAGGTGCACCTCGACCGGATGCGGTGGGTCGGCGACCGCCCGCTCGTGATCGGCCCTACGCACGACGAGCAGTCGCACCCGCCGCAGCCCGTCCATGACGAGGCCGTTCCGCATTGGGTCGCGGAGACGTGGGCGCGCGGAAGCTGGATCGACGTCCACGGGCGGCGGTTCGAGCTCGAGCAGACGGACGTCTGGCACCAGGTGGAGGTCGAGCACAGCGACGGCAGGACGAGCACGCGCATCGGAGGCGTCCTCCGCGCGTCGTACCCGTCGGAGGACGCGCGCGTCGGGCCGCAGTTCGGTGGCGACTGCGAGTTCGGCCCGACCACCGTCAGCACCTGCGGGACCGACCCGGGCCTGCGTGACCTGCCGGCGCGGAGCACGTACGTGTGGCGCTGGGGCGGGTCGACCGCGGTCGAGCTCGCGCTGGCGGTCCGCGGTGACGTCACGGTGCGCGTGGGCGACGCCGGCGTCGAGTCGCACGGCGACGCGGCCAACTTTCGCCTCGTCGAGCTGACGGCGCCGCGCGGCGGCGCAACGATCGTCGTCGAGGCGGGCGCCGGCGGCGCGGCCGTCACCGACGTCGTTGCGTGCGCGCGCGCGTAGGAGCCGACCGCGCCTCGGGCGCGGGGGCTCCTTCGCGGCGGCCCGTCATCTTCCGGACGAGCGCGAGCGCCTGCGCGACCACCTGGTCCATGTTGTAGTAGCGGTAGGTCGCGAGCCGCCCGACGAACCACACACCCGACGTGGCGTCCGCGAGCGCCTTGTAGCGCTTGTAGAGGTCCGCGTTCTCGGGCCGCGGCACGGGGTAGTAGGCGTCGCCGTCGGCGCGCGGGATCTCGTAGACGACGCTCGTCTTCGCGTGGTCCTGTCCGGTCAGGTACTTGAACTCGGTGCAGCGCGTGTACTCGTGCTCGTTCGGGAAGTTGACGACCGGCGCCGGCTGGAACACGGACACGTCGTGCGTCTCGAACCGGAACTCGAGCGACCGGTACGGCAGCTTGCCGTACCGGAAGTCGAAGAACTCGTCCACGGGGCCGCTGTACACGACGTCGCGGTATGGAATCGCGCCGTCGACATCGCGCCAGTCGGTCTGGAGGAGCACCGAGATGTTCGGGTGGTCGAGCATCCGCTCGAACATGCGCGTGTAGCCGTGGCGCGGCATCGACTGGAACGTGTCGGTGAAGTAGCGGTCGTCGCGGTTCGTACGGGTCGGGACGCGCGCCGTCACCGACGCATCGAGCTCCGACGGGTCGAGACCCCACTGCTTGCGCGTGTAGTTGCGGAAGAACTTGAGATACAGCTCGCGCCCGACCTTCGACACGACGACGTCCTCGGACGTGAGGGCGCGAGCGACCGGCTCCGCGACGCGGGCGAAGAACTCCTCCAGCTCGGACGAGCAAAGGCTGAGCCCGTACAGCTCGTTGATCGTGTCGAGGTTGATCGGCAGCGGAACGAGCCGCCCGTCGACCGACGCGCGAACGCGGTGCTCGTACGGGCGCCACGCGGTGAACCGCGACAGGTACTCGAAGACCTCCGCGCTGTTCGTGTGAAAGATGTGCGGCCCGTAGCGGTGGACGAGGATCCCCGCTTCGTCGTGGTGGTCGTAGGCGTTGCCGCCGATGTGGTTGCGCCGGTCGACGACGAGCACGCGGTGGCCGAGTGACGCGAGCCGCTCGGCCGTTACGGCCCCGGCGAACCCGGCGCCCACCACCAGGCAGTCGAACGCGCGGCGGCGGCTCCCCCGTGCCGGCGGGGGCACGAGCACGCGCTCCACCTCGGCCTTCATCGCCTCCCACGTCCGGTCCCACGATGTCTCGGCGAGAACGGCTTCGACGGCGGCCGCGTCGATGCCGTCCGCGAGCGCCGCCTCGGCGGCATCGACAAACCCGACGCCGTCGTCGGCGACGCGCACGAGGCCGCGCACGCCGTACGGCTCGACCACATCCGCGACGGGCGTCGAGACGACCGGCTTGCCCGCCGCGAGGTACTCGAGCGTCTTCGTCGGGCTGATGAAGCGCGTCGCGTCGTTGAGCGCGAACGGCATCAGCGCGACGTCCCAGCCCGCGAGGTACGCCGGCAGCTCGTCGTACGCCTTCGGCCCGAGGTAGTGCAGGTTGTCCCGCTGCGGCAGCGTTCCGGGATCGATCTTCGTCACCGGCCCGACGACCACGAGGTGCCAGTCGGGCCGCGCGTCTGCGACGTCCGCCAGCAGGCGCGTGTCCATCCGCTCGTCGAGGACGCCGAAGAAGCCGAGCCTCGGGTGCGGGATCGCGGCCTGATCGGGCGGCTCCGGGAGATCCTCGCGGGCGGCGCGGTAGTGGTCGGCGTCGACGCTCGACGGGAACGCGTGCACGTTCGCGTGCCGCTTCGCCTTCGCGCGGTAGAGGCTCATGCCGCCGGTGAACACGACGTCTGCCCGCCGCAGGAGCTGCTCCTCGCGCTCGACGAGCTCGGCCGGCGCCTCCGCGAACGCCTTCAGCTCGTCCATGCAGTCCCACACGACCGCACGCGGCTCGAGGTGAACCGCGAACGACGCCGCCATCGGCGTGTAGTACCAGAGCACGTAGTCGGTCACCTCGCAGCGGACGAAGAGCTCGTCGAGGAGCGTCTGCTGCATCGCGTCCACCTCGTCGCGCGGGAGACCCTCGGGGATCCGCGGCACGGCAACGGTGACGCCCGCAGGCGTGTCGTGGAGGTCGAGCGCGAGCTCGCCCGGCACCGGCTCTTCGAAGAAGAGGACGCGCCGCTCGCGCGCCCACCTGCTCATCAGGTGCTGCGGGCGCTGCCAGACGAAGTTCCACCGGAGGTGGGACAGAACCACAAGGTCGTACGGCACGGGGCACCTCCTCGGTTCGAGGCGGGGTCCCGGCCCGGGTTTGCTGCTAGGGAGTAACCGGTGGCGCGGTGCAGAAACCTCAGAAGATCTCGGGGCACCACGGCTTCGGCCACGTGCCGAAGACGCGGTCGGCGCGCTCGACCGCGCCGACCCGGAGCTCGTCGAGGCGGAGCCCCGCGCGCAGCTGCGTCCACGTGAAGCCGCCGAGGTAGACGCTGCCGAGGTCGCCGACGTCGAGCGACAGGTCCGGCTCGTGGTCGGTCCGCTCGGCGACGCCGCCGGCGAGGCGCCAGCGGCCCTCGTTCTCCGGCACGAACACGTCGCGGACGTCGAGGACGAGCGGCTCGTCGTCGGCGTACGCACGCGCCGACAGCGCCGCGCCGACGTCGACGAGGCGGACCCACACGCCGTCGTTCACGCGGAAGCGCAACCGGCGCGGCTCCGCGAGCAGCAGGAACAGCGGGTGGTCGACGGGCAGCAGGTCGCCCTTGATCCACGCCGTCCAGTCCATGTCGAGCAGGTAGCGCCAGATCTCGGCGAGCGACGCGTCGTCGACCGCAAGCGCCTCCGTGACGTTGATCGAGCCGCTCGCGGATCCGTACTCGAACGCCGACGCCATCCGGTAGAGCGCGTAGGCCGCCGGACGCCCGTCAACCTCGAGCAGCGCGCGGTTGAGCGGGCCGTGGCCCGGCCGTCGCCGCGCGGGATCGTCGGCGAGCCTCCGCGTCTCCCACCACGCGCGCGGGCGACGGAACATCCCCGGCCGCGTCCGCATCGCAGCCTCGTGGATCGGCGGGATCGCCGCGACCGCCTCGTCCAGGTCGAGTAGGCGGACGGTGCCGCGACGCGCGATCGGGCGCGCGTACGCCGTGCGGTCGCGCGCGAGCTCGACGTCGCCGATCAACGAGGCGAGGCCGTAGCCGAAGCGCGTGTAGATCGGCGCCTCCGAGGCCCACAGCCACGCCACTGCCTCGCCGCGCGCGCGGATGTCGTCGAGCTGCGCGCGCATCATCGCCCTGAGGATCCCGCGCCGGCGATGCGTGGGCTGGACGCCGACGACGGTGACCCCGCCCGAAGGGACGGTCGCCCCGCCGGGGACGGAGAGGTCGTAGGTGAACGCGCCCGCGCCGCCGACGATCGCGCCGTCCTCCCAGGCGGCGTGCATGCGCTCGACCTCGATCCAGCTCGAGAACCGCTCCGCGTCCTCGACCGTGTTCTGGAAGCCGAAGTAGTGCCCGATCGCGTCCAGCGCGCGGGCGAGCTCGTCGTGCGAGGCGCACGGGCGGACGTCGACGGTCATCCGCGAGGTTCTACCGCACGCGCTCGAGCGGCGCGTACTCCAGCATCAGGCGCCGCTCGGCGCCGTCCTCGAAGCGGACGGTGACCACGCCGCCGGGCTCGATGCGCGTGACGATCCCTCCGCCGAGCGTGCCGTGGCGGACGGTGTCGCCGGTCGAGAGGTCGGGGACGTCGGTGCGAGGCGCGAACTCACGGCGCGCCGCCGGCGCGCCGTACGACGACCACGACGCCGCGCGCAGCCGCTCGCGCTCCACCCCGTCCTCCGGCAGCTCGTCGAGGAAGCGCGACGGCAGGTTCGCGTCCGCGCGGCCATACAGCGACCGGCGCGCAGCGTGCAGGAGCACGAGCCGCTCCTTCGCGCGCGTCATCCCGACGTAGCAGAGGCGCCTCTCCTCTTCGAGCGAGTTCTCCTCGATCGAGCGCGAGTGCGGGAAGATGTTCTCCTCCATCCCGAGCATGAACACGGCGCGGAACTCGAGCCCCTTCGCGTTGTGCAGGGTCATCAGCGTCACCTGGCCGCCGGTGTCCGGGTCGCGCAGCGCGTCCTGGTCCGAGTAGAGCGAGATCTCCTGCAGGAAGCTCGACAGCGTCGGCTCGGCCGCCTCGCGCGCCGCCCGCTCCTCGTACTCGCGCGCCACGCCGACGAGCTCCTCGAGGTTCTCGATCCGGCCGCGCGCCTCGATCGTCCGCTCCGCCTCGAGCGACTCGAGGTACCCGCTGCGCTCCAGGACGCGCTCGATGGTCTCCGCCACGCCGAGCTCGCCCGACTGCGCCATCAGACTCTGCATCGTCGTGTGGAAGCCCTTGACCGCGCGCAGCGAGGCCGCCGCGAGCCCCGCCTCGTCGGCGCGGCCGAGCGCCTCCCAGAGCGAGATGCCGTGCCCGTCGGCAAAAGTGACGAGGCGCGAGATCGAGGTGTCGCCGATGCCGCGCCGCGGCCGGTTCGCGATCCGCATCAGGCTCACCGCGTCGGTCGGGTTGTCGATCGCCTGCAGGTACGCCATCGCATCCTTTACTTCCGCTCGCTCGTAGAAGCGGGGGCCGCCGATCACCTGGTACGCGACGCCCTGCCGGACGAGCACGTCCTCGAGCACGCGGCTCTGCGCATTCGTGCGGTAGACGACGGCGAGCTCGGAATGCGAGTAGCCGCCCTCCACGAGCGCTGCGATCTCGGC
>Ga0126312_10001481_pt1 | contig 15436 bp, 14 predicted proteins | sample Plot104A_FD_92537 | JGI IMG/M metagenome (GOLD analysis project Ga0126312, IMG submission 92537) | Serpentine soil microbial communities from UC McLaughlin Reserve, CA, USA - Plot104A | ecosystem: Environmental > Terrestrial > Soil > Grasslands | place: USA: UC McLaughlin Reserve, Lake County...
GCACTCCACGGGTCGAACGACGGAACGGTCGCAGCTGCGCGCGCGCTCGGCGCCTGACGCGCTGGAGCCAGCGACCTCAGCGACCACATGAGGCGGCCGCCGCCCCATCGATCGTTACGCGGCCTCGGGCGCAAAGCCACCGTCGCCCGAGGGGTTCAAGGTCACCGCGCGCCGCCTTACCAAGAAACGAAAACGTTTCCCGCCCACGAAAGCGTGGCGACGCGGCGGCTGAAGATCCGCCGCGGATGACCCGGCTAGCCGCGAAGCCGGTACAGACGGCCGCTCAGGGTGACGGCGTACAGCTCGCCGCGCGTGTCCTGCCCGAACGACGACAAGTCGGGGAGGCGCTGCGCGTCCAGCTGGACGTCGCTCGCCCGTCCGTTCGCGATCCGCAGCGACCACATGCGACCGCTGCAGAAGTCGCCGAAGAAATAGCGGCCGCGCGCGGAGGGGACGGCCGAGCCGCGATAGACGAAGCCGCCCGTCACCGAGCAGCCCTGCGAGTGCGGGTAGACGTGCACCGGGAAGACGAGGCGGCCGGCCGAGTTCGCGGCCTTGTCCTCGTAGCGGGCGTTGCCCTCGTAAACGTCCCAGCCGTAGTTCTCGACGCCCGGGCTCGACCGCGGCGTGAAGTCGATCTCCTCCCATTCGCCCTGGCCGACGTCCGCGATGTAGAGGTCGCCCTTCGCGCGATCGAACGAGAATCGCCACGGGTTCCGCAGGCCGTAGGCCGCGATCTGGGGCTGCGCGCCGCGGCGAGTCGGATTGATGCGCAGGAGCTTGCCGAGCCGGCTCGACAGGCTCTGGGCGCGATTCTCAGGGTCGCCGCCGCCTCCGCCGTCGCCCATCCCGATGTACAGATAGCCGTCGGGGCCGAAGGCGAGCTGACCACCGTTGTGGTTGGCGTACGGCTGATTCACGAACAGGAGCTGACGCGCCGAGCCGCCTACGGCCGCCGTTGCGGCCCGGTTCGCGCGGTACTCGACGACTCGCGTGTCGCCGTTGACGTCGGTGTAGTCGACGTAGAAGCGCCCGTTGGTCTTGAACTTGGGGTGAAACGCGACCGACAGCAGGCCCTGCTCTCCCCCGCTGACGACGCGCGAGCGGATGTCCAGGAACGGCTTCGCGAACAGCTTGCCGTTCGCCAGGATGCGGATCCGGCCAGGCTGCTCGACGATGTACAGCCGCTTCGGCTGGCTCGGGGCGGAAGCGACGTTGGTGGGCGCGTCGAGCCCGGAGCGGACGAGTGTCCACCGGAACGCCGCCGGCGCGGCCTCTGCGCGCGGCAAAGCCGACGCTCCGGCCACGAGCGCCAGCGTCGCAGCCGTCATCACGAGAACCCCTCGCATTCGACCCCTTCCCGAGTTAGACGCCGGCGCGAGCGTTTCGTCAGCGCTTCGTGAGCGCGCTGCGGAACTCTTCCTCGCGCCCCGGCTGCAGGATCGCGAGCACCCGGTCGCCCGGCTCCAGCTTGGTCGACCCGATCGCGATCTCCGACTGGCCGTCCCGGCTGACGGAGATCAGCCGCGAGTCCTCCGGCAGCTGCAGCTTCTCGACCGTCTTGCCGGCCCACGGGGAGCTCTTGTCGATCTGGACCTCGACGATCTCGAGGTTCTCGTTCCGGAGCTCGAGCAGGTGGATGAGTCCATGCTCAGGGACCTCGTGCTCGACGAGCGCCATGATGCTCGACGTCGCACAGATCGTCGGCGAGATCCCGAGCAGGTCGAAGTGCGGCTGGTTGCGCGGGTCGTTGACGCGCGCGATCACCTTCGGCACGTCGTACTTCTCCTTCGCGATCTGGCAGATGACGATGTTGTCCTCGTCGTCGCCCGTCACCGCCAGAACGAGGTCCGCCGGCCGCGCGATGCCCGCGCGGTCGAGCACGTAGATCTCCGTCGCGTCGCCGAGTTGGACTTGGTGCTCGAACTCCTCCTCGAGCTGGCGGAATCGGTTCGGACGCTGCTCGATCAGCGTCACCTCGTGACCGAACCGCAGCAGCGTCCGCGCGACGTTCGCGCCGATTTTTCCGCCGCCGGTGACGATGACGTACATCGGTCGACTAAGCCGTTGCGCGGTCGCGGGTTGGAACCTCGCACGACTTGACGGCCTCGGTCAAGACCGAGATCGCGGTCGACGTCGGGGAGACCGTCCGCAGACCTCGCGTCGCGTAGAACTCGGCGCGCGCAGGGTCGAGGATGCGCACGACAACACAGTTGATGTCGAACCTCCTCTGCGCGACCTGACCGATCACGAGGTTGGTGTTGTCGCCGTTGGTCGCGACGACGACCGCGTCCGCGTCTTGGATCCCCGCCTGTTCGAGCACCGCGAGGTCCATGCCGTGACCGAGGATGAACCCGCCACGCCAGTCCTGGCCGAGCCGCTGGAGCGCCTCCTCCTTCTCGTCGATGACGGTGACGTCCCAGCCGCTTCGGTCGAGCTGTCGGGCGACGCGCGACCCGACTCGACCGCACCCCACGACAACTGCCTGCATGGATCAAATCTAGCGCAGTGCATCCCCGTGAGGCTACGCCCCCTCCTCGTCGAGAACACCCTGCGGATACGCCACGACCATCACCTCGCACGGCGCCCGCCGCAGCACGTAGTCGACCGTCGGGCTGAAGAAGCGAGACTGCCGGCGCCAGCGGGGGGACGATCCCATCACGATCAGGTCGACGTCATCCGTCCGCGCTTCCTCGACGATCGCGGAGCCGAGCGAGCGCGCGCGGATGATCTTGCCGTCCGTCTCGACGCCGTGCTCGAACGCGAGCTGCTCGGCCTCCGCCAGCGACGCAACCGCCCGTTCCTCCTCCTCGATGAGCTCCGCCTCGAGGTCGAGCTCGAGCGGCACCTTGATCACGTGGACGGCGGTGACCGCCGCGCCCTGGTCCTCCGCCAGCTTGATCGCCGTCGCGAACACTTCCTCTCCGATCGGCCCCAGCTTCATCGGCACGAGGATTCGCTTGTACGCGCCCTCCTCGAACGGGACGAGGTCGGCGACGGGCGCCTCGACGCGCTCGAGCACGGCCTCGCCGCGGCTGCGGCGGACAAGCGCGAAAACGGTGACGCCGAGCACGAGCCAGATGGGTCCCGCGATCCGCGCGGCCGAGTGGGTGATCATCGCGATCACCCAGATCGCGAACGTCAGCGGCGCGCCGACGAGCGCCGCCAGCGGCAGCGAGGCTCCTCGGATGCGGACGTTCAGCGGAACGCGGAACGGGCGTTGCAGGTCCGGCTCGGTGAACCGAAGCTTCAACACCGCCACCTGCGCCGCCGTGAACGTCAGGAGAACGCCGAAGCTGTAGAGCGCGGCGAGCGATCGGACTGCAGTGCCGATCACGACCGCGCCGATCAGGAGCGCTGCGGCGATCCCGGCGACGCTCAGAATCGAGACCGGCGCGATCAACGTACGCCGGCTCAGCCGGCCGAACGCGTGCGGGAGCATGTCGCGCTGGCCCATCGCATACGCGAGCCGACCCGCCCCCGAGATCGACGTCGTCACCACCATCACCAGCACGAGCACGCCGGACGTGCCGACGACCGCGCGCACGACGTCGGCGGCCAAGGACGGCAGCCCGGCACCCTCGAGCGCCGCGGCGATCCCGTACAGCGGCGCGCGCAGCCACGTCGTCCCGAGAGCCGTCTCGCCGTCGTGCGCGGGAAACGCGGAGATGGCCACGATCCCGATCGCGAACGAGATGACGACCGCGGCCCCGATGCCGCCGAACAGCCCACGGGGAAGGTCGCGGCCGGGCTCGCGGGTCTCTGCGGCCAGGTTCGCGACGGTCTCGAGCCCCGTGTAGGCGAGCATCGCCGCGGGGATCGCGAACCCGATCTCGCGCCAGGTCGGCGCGGTTCCCAGGTCCACCCCCTTGCCGAGCGCGCCGCTCGACACGACGTAGACGAACCCGAGGACGACGATCAGGAGCTGCGCGAACAGCGCGACCGCCGCGAGGGCGATTGCCGCGCGATACAGCTGCGGCCGCTTGATCAGCCGGACGAGGGTCACCGCCGCGATCACGCCGATACCCGCCACCACGTCCCAGGGGCTATCCGTAAGTGCGCCCCAGCCGACGGTCTCGCCGAGATAGTGCGGCGCGAAGAGCGCCGCGAGCGCGATCACGATCAGGTAGTCGAGGAAGAGCGCCCACCCGGTCATGAAGCCGATCGGGTCGTTGAAGGCGCGGCGGGCAAGCGTCGCGGCGCCTCCGGTTTCGGGGATCGCCGCCGTCCCTTCCGCATAAGACAGGGCGACGATCAGGAACACGATCCCGACCGCGAGCAGGACCCACGGCGTGAAGCCGAGCGCGTAGAGCGCGACGACGCCGAGGGCGAAGTAGAGCGACGAGGCGATCTCGCCGTATGCGACCGACGCCAGCGGGCTCGGCCCTAGGCCACGGCTGAGACCTGTGATCTTGCGCGCCATCAGGTCCGGGAGTAGTAGAGCCGCGCCACGCCTGCGCACGTCACGATAGCGCCGAAGAGGAAGCCGATTCCGCCGCCCAGGAGCGCCGTCCGCACGATCAGCGCGATCCCGAGCGCGACGAGCAACACGGAGAAGATGCGCGTCGCCGCGGCGTGCACTCAGGCTCCCTTCGCGCCGGTCGCGATCAGCACGCGGGCCGGGCTTGCCTTCAGCACCTGCTCGACGGTCCCCCCGAAGATGCGCTCGGCGCGGGCACTCCGCCGAGGCGCGCCGACCACGACCAGCTCGGCATTCCGGAGCCGTACCTCGTCGAGGATCGCGGCAGCGGCGCTCCGCGCGCGCACGAGCCGTGTCACCGCGCGAACGCCGTAGCTCTCCGTGAGCGCCTGCGCGTCGTCGAGGTCCTGGTTTGCCCGCTGCTCGTCCTCCGGCAGGCGCACGTCGAGCGGCAGCTCGAGCGGCACCTCGATCACCCGCACGATCGCGATCGTCGAGCGGCGCTCGGCTGCGAGCCGCGCCGCCGCGACCAGCGCCTCCTCCGACTCCGCCGTCCGCAGCACCGGCACGACGATCGTCTGGTATTCGACCGTCAGCGACGGCCCGAGCACGACGGCCGGGGCGGTAACGGTCTCGCTGATCGGGATCTTGAGGATCCACCGCCGGTACACCCAGTAGGCCAGGAAGCCGACGGCGAGCCAGCCGAGCCCGACGTAGCGAGTGGTCGGCGTCTGGATCACGATCGAAAACCACGCCAGCGCCGTACCGAGGCCGCCGAAGACGGCGAACAGCGGCCAGTCGACGCCGCGGATGTTGAGGTTCGGGCGGCCGCGGAAGACCAACTCCTCCGGCCGGCGCCGTCGCAGGACGATGATCGACAGGTGCGCGACGGTGAACGACAGCATCGCGCCGAACGAGTACAGGGTCGACAAGAAATCGACCTTGCCCGGTAACAGGACGAGGATTGAGATCAGGCCGCCGAACACGATCAGCGCGATCCACGGCGTGCGGAAGCGCGGGTGGACGCGCCGGAAGATCTGCGGCAACTGGCGGTAGTGCGCCATGGCGTACGTGATGCGCGAAGCGCCGATCACGCCGGCGTTTGTCGCGATGAAGAGGATCGTGGCCGCGAGGATCCCGACGTAGACCTCGAGCCCGTGCAGGAGCGCGTGGTTCTGGATCCCGAGGTTCTTGACGACGCCAAGGACGGGGTCGTTCTGATAGCCCTCGGGAGGAGCGCACGCGAGGTCGGTCTGATAGTGGCCCTCCAGCCCCTTGCACGCGTGTGCGACGCGGTGAACGGGAAGCGCCGACAGCGCGACCGCGGGCAGCGTGAAGTAGATCGCGAAAACGGCGGCAACCGTCATCAGGTAAGCCCGCGGCACGTTCCGCGCCGGGTCGCGCGCCTCCTCGGCCAGGTTCGAGACGGTCTCGATCCCGGTGTACGCGACCATCCCGATCGGGATCGCCAACAGGAAGTCGCTCCAGCTGGGAGCGACTCCCCAGTGGATGTTTCCTTTCAGCGTGCTCGGGCTGAAGACCAGCGCGAATCCGATGATCACGAGCAGCAGCTGCGTCGCGAAGTCGATGACGGCAAGCCCGATGTTCAGTCTCGCCGCCTCGTTGATGCCGACGATGTTCACCAGGACGAGCGCGATGATCACGATCGCGCCGACGATCACGTCCCACGGCCCGCCGCGGAGCGGCTCCCAGAAGATCGAGAGGTAGTGCGGCACGAAGAACGCGGAGATCGCGATCGTGACGACGTAATTGAGCATCTGCGCCCACGCGGCCCCGAAGCTCACGACCTCGTTGAAGGCGTGACGCGCGAAGCTCGACGAGCCGCCCGCCTCGGGAAACCGCACCGTCCCCTCGGCATAGGTCAGCGTCGTGACGACGAAGATGACGCCCGCGACCAGAAAGACGAGCGGTGTGAGCCCGAGCGCGAACGCGGCGGTGACGCCGAGCGCGTAGTAGATCGACGAGCCGACGTTCCCGTAGACGGTGGCGAAGAGGGCCGGAGCGCCGAGGACGCGCTGCAGCCCTTGCTGTTGCCGGCGCCGCCGAGGCACGCGCGGAATCTAACCGGGTACTGAGACGCGAGGCCGCCGGCCGGCGGCGGCGCGCCCTCTACGTGTGGATCGTGACGAAGAGCGGGATCGCGAGGATCGCCACGACATTCGCGATCTTGATCATCGGGTTGATCGCGGGCCCGGCGGTGTCCTTGTAGGGGTCGCCGACCGTGTCTCCCGTGACGGAGGCGGCGTGCGCCTCTGAGCCCTTGCCACCGTAGGCACCGTCCTCGATCAGCTTCTTCGCATTGTCCCAGGCGCCGCCGCCCGACGTCATCGCGATCGCGAGGAAGAGGCCCGTGACGATCGTCCCGATCAGCAGCCCGCCGAGCATGCGTGCGTTGATCAGGCCGACGACGATCGGGAAGAGGACGGGGATCAGCGCCGGGAGCATCATGCTCCTGATCGCGGAGCCGGTGACGATGTCGATCGCGCGGCCGTACTCGGGGCGCGCGGTGCCCTCCATGATCCCGGGGATCTCGCGGAACTGGCGCCGCACTTCGGTAACGACTTGACCACCCACGCGCCCGACCGCCTGCATCGCGAGCGAAGCGAAGAGGAACGGCATCAGGCCGCCGATGAACAGACCGGCGATCACCCAGGCGTCGTCCAGCCGGAACTCGCTCGTCAGTCCTTCGGATGAAAGCCCCTGCGTGTAGCTGTCGAACAGGACGAGCGCGGCTAGCGCGGCGGAGCCGATCGCGTAGCCCTTCGTGACCGCTTTGGTCGTGTTCCCGACGGCGTCCAGCGGGTCGGTGATCGCGCGTACCGACTCGTCGAGGTCCGCCATCTCGGCGATGCCGCCGGCGTTATCCGTGACCGGCCCGTATGCGTCGAGCGCGACGATCAGCCCGGTCATCGACAGCTGGGCCATGACCGCGACGCCGACGCCGTAGAGGCCGGCGAAGTGATGCGCCACCAGGATGCCGATCGCAATCACGATCACCGGGAGCGCGGTCGCCTGCATCCCGACGGCGAGGCCCTCGATGATGTTCGTCGCGTGGCCGGTGCGCGAGGCCTTCGAGATCGACTTGACCGGATTCCAGCGCGTGCCCGTGTAGTACTCGGTGATCGCGACGAGGAGGAATGTGATCCCCAGGCCGACGAGCGCGGGGATGTAGAGATCCCAGAAGCTGAACACGTCGGAGTCGAAGCCGAGAATGACCGGGATGAAGCCGATCGCCGACAGGACGGTCGAGACGAGAACCGCCTTGTAGAGCGCGTTCATGATCGAGCCGCCGCGGCCGACGCGCGCGAAGAGCGTCCCGATCACGGACGCGATGATCGAGATTCCGCCGATCGCGAGCGGCAGCAGCTCGACCTGCGCCGCCGGGAAGGTCGTGATCGCTAGCAGCATGACGGCGACGGCCGTGACGGCGTACGTCTCGAACAGGTCGGCGGCCATCCCGGCGCAGTCGCCGACGTTGTCGCCGACGTTGTCCGCGATCACGGCCGGGTTGCGCGGGTCGTCCTCCGGGATGCCTGCCTCGATCTTCCCGACGAGGTCGGCGCCGACGTCAGCGGCTTTCGTGTAGATGCCGCCGCCGAGTCGCGCGAAGACCGAGATCAGCGACCCGCCGAACGCGAGGCCGACGAGGTCGTCGATCGCCGACTCGCGCGAGTTGTTGAGCCAGTCGGTGAGGATCCAGTAGTAGCCCGCGACGCCGAGCAGACCGAGCCCGACGACGAGCAGCCCGGTGACGGAGCCGGCCCGGAAGGCGACTTTCAACGCCGGCCGCAGGCCCTGCTTCGCGGCTTCTGCGGTGCGGACGTTCGACCTGACGGCGACGAACATGCCGATGAAGCCGGCCGCCGCCGACAGCACGGCGCCGATCAGGAAGCCGCAGGCCGTTCCCCAGCCGAGCTTGTGGTAGAAGCCGAGCAGGAGGAACGGGACGACCGCGACGATCGCGATCGTCGTGTATTGGCGCCGTAGGTAGGCGGCCGCGCCCTCCTGGACGGCACGCGCGATCTCCTGCATGCGTTCGGTTCCCGCGGGCCGGCGGAGCAGCCAGACCGCGAGGCCGATGCCGTAGCCAACGGCGATGCCCGCGCAGATCAGCGCGAACAGAACAGCATGATCCTGGAACCAATTCATGTCGTCACAAAGTGAGCCCAAACGCGGCGTCCGGGCGCGGCTGGTGTTGTATCAAAGTTACCGTGGGGGAAACCAGGTTTCCCCCACCAGCCCCCTTCTTAAGGGCTTGGAGGCGAGCCGTCGTGGTCGGAGCCGAGCAAAGCCCGGCTCCGCCGCTATCTACAATCGCGCCGCATCCAGAGCTCGAGCGCAGACGTCATCCGGCTGCGGGCCGATCTTCGGAATCACCGCCAGCAGCAGCTCGCGCAAGCGCTCGTTGTTCGCGTTGAACACCTTCACGACCTGCGCTGCCGACACCGGCTCCTGGTCCTCCACGCCCACGTCGTAGTCCGTCACCATCGCGATCGTCGCGTAGCAGAGCTCGAGCTCGCGCGCGAGGTGGCACTCCGGGTATGCGGTCATGTTGATCGCCTGCCAACCGGCGGACTGGAACCACTGCGACTCGGCACGCGTCGAGAACCGCGGCCCCTGGATCACGACGATAGTCCCGCCGTCGCGCACCGGCAGGTCCAGCTCGCGCGCGCCCTCGACGAGCAGCCGACGAAGGTCAGGGCAGAACGGCTCCGCGGCGGAGACGTGTGTCGTCTCCGGACCGTCATAGAACGTGTCCGCACGCCCGGCCGTTCTGTCGACGAACTGGTCAGAGACGACGAACTCGCCGAGCATCAGGCTCGAATCGAGCGCACCCGACGCGCATGGGCCGATGATCCTCCGGACACCGAGCTCGCGGAGCGCCCACACGTTGGCGCGAAACGGGATCTTGTGCGGCGGGAGCTCGTGCTTTCGACCATGGCGCGGGATGAATGCAACGCGCTTGCCCGCGACCTCGCCTAGGGCCGGCGGCGCCGACGGCGGGCCGTACGGCGTCTCGAGCTCGATCTCGTCCGCGCCCTCGAGGAACGAGTAGAACCCCGAGCCGCCGAAGATGCCGATCTCAGCTTTCGCCGTCGCCTCCGCTATCAGAGACGGCCTTCGCGTATGCGAGCTGCATGTTGGCGGTGACCTGGTTGAAGTCGCTGACGACCTCCTCCGGCACCGAACCCTCGAGCACCGGGACGAGCGCGCGCATCGCCTCGATCGCCAACCGCGCCTGCTCGAGGTCGCGGTTCTCGGCGCCGAGGCGGCTGTAGCCGAGCGACGAGACGGTGTAGAGCGTTTGCACCAGGAGATCCGAAACCTTGACCCGCTTCAGCTCCTCCTCGAGCTGGCGGATCAGCTCCTCGTCGCGGCGCTCGGTCTCTTCCTCAGGCAACCCGCTGCCTCGGTTGGACCGGCTCCGCCGTCACGCGCACCTGCTCGGCGAAGATCTCCTCCATCGCCGCGCCCTCCTCGTGGCGCGCCATTTGCCGCTCCGCCGCGTTCGCCGCCGGCACCGCCAAAAACGACGCCGAGCCCAGCTCCTCCGCGACCGGCATCGTCCACTCGACCAGCTCCTCGAGCGCGGCCCGTGTCGGCCGGACGCGCCCGCTCGAGAGGTCGATCAGCTGGCCGGCAAGCCCGTGGCGGATCGCGCGCCAGAAGTTCTCCTCGATCAGGCGGTGCTGGTGCGACGGCAGCGGCTCACCCTCGTCGATCGCGCGGGCGATCCGGCACGTCAGCGAGTAGATCAGGGCAGCGAGCGAGCGCGCCTCCTCGAGATCGGGCTGCGCATCGCAGATCCGCATCTCGACGGTCGGGAACGCGAGGTGCGGCCGAACGCTCCACCAGATCTGCGTGTGCTCGTCGATCGACTCCGTCTCGTACAGGAAGCGGACGAACTGCTCGTACTCGTCCCAGCCCGAAAACGCGTCCGGGACGCCGCACCGCGGAAACATCCGCGTGAAGATCTGCGTCCGCGCGGAGTGCAGGTACGTGTACACGCCTTCGACGAACGGCGAGCTCGCCGAGAGGGCAAGCAGCTCCGGGAGGAAGTTACGGAGCACGTTGTTGACCGCGATCACGCGGTCGAGCCCCCGGATCCCGACGTGGACGTGGATCCCGAAGCTGTTGTTCCGCCAGACGACGTAGCGCAGGATCTCGTCGTTCCGGCGGTAGTGAGGCGTATCGATGATCCGCTGGTCCCGCCACGAGCTCCACGGGTGCGTGCCCGTACCGGCGAGCGCGATCCCGAGCGGATCGGCGAGCGCATGGAGCTCCGCGCGCCGCTCCCTCATCCGCTCCGCCGCCTCGGCGAACGACTCACAGCGGCCCGTCCGGACTTCGACCTCGGACGAGATCAGCTCGCCGACGAGGTGCTCGCGCAGCGGCGTCGACTGCGCCGCGGCCTGCAGCTCCTCGAACCGGTTGACGAGCTCGAGCGTGTCTGGATCGAGCACCGCGAACTCCTCCTCGACCGCGACGGTGAAGTCGTCCGCCGCCTCGAACTGCTCCCGCGCGAGCGCGATTTGCTCGTCAGGGCTGAGGCGCTGCGCGTCCCCCACGCCGCCTACAGTACAAGGCTGAGGGAGAGCAACCGCTTCGCGACACTCCCCCACGACCAGCGCTCGACGGCCGTTCGTCGGGCACGGCGGCCGAGCTCCTGGCGCACGTCCGCGGGCAGCGCTAGTAGCTCGCGCAGGCGCTCGGCGAGCTGGACGGCATCGCCGCTTCGGAAGCTCGCGAGCCGGCGGTATCGCTCGGGGTATGCAGCCTCGATCCCGGCGGCGATCTCCGCCAAGCCCGAGTGGCGCGCGACGAGCGGCGGTACGCCCGCCGCCGCAGCTTCGGCGGCGACCATGCCGAAGGCCTCCGGAAAGATCGACGGCACAACCTCGACGTCCACGAGCGGAAGCAGGTGCACGAGGTGGCGGTGCTCGAGCGCACCCGTGAAGAGGACGCCGAGCGGAGCGATCCGCTCGAGCTCGTCACGGTAGTCGCCGAAACCGACGACGACGGCCCGGGCGTCGACGCTCCGGAGCGCCTCGAATAGGACGTGGACGCCCTTGTTGTAGAGGAGCTTGCCCACGTAGAGGACAACCGGCCCCGGCTCGGCGAAGAAGCGCTCGAGGCGCTCGGCGTTGCCCTCGTACGGGAGGCGCTCCTCGCGGTTGCCCGGGTTCGGCGGGTCGCGCTTGCACTCCTCGAGGAGACCCGGAAGCGCACGCTCGCGCGGCTCCGGCTCGAAGCCCTCGACATCGACGCCGGGCGGCACCTCGTGCACGTTCGGCACCGCGCCGACGACCTCCTCGAGGACGGCGCGGATGTGGGCGGAGCCGACGAAGACCGAGTCCGCGCCGGCGAGCGACTCGCGCGCCCACACGCGCAACTCGGGCCGATCGCGAATCGCATACTCAAGCTCCGATCCATGTGCCTTGACCGCAAACCGAGCGCCGGTCGCCGCGGCGACGGGGCCTCCCATCAGGACGTGGTTCGCGAACACGAGGTCTGCCGGAAGCCGGTTACGCACGGCCGCGACGTTGGCCGCGACGTAACGCTCGCGCTCCTCCGGCGTGAACTCCGTCAACAACCGCGGCTCGAGACCGGCGTAGCGGTCGAGCACGAATACCGGCAACAGCCGATCCGGCAGGTCCGGCCGCACGACTTCGGCATCGCCGAGGTCGAACCGTTCCGGCTCGGGCTCCTGACAGAAGAGGACGACGTCGTGGCCGGCGCGGCCCCACTCGCGCGCGAGCGCGCGGGTGTAGATGTTCGACCCCGTCCCGCTCAGCAGGTATCCGTGCCAGAGGAGGATCCGCACGCGGGCGAGCGTACTGCGCGTCCACGGCGGAGCTGAGAGATGCGGCAGGGAGGAGCCGGAAGGGATCCGGCTCCTCCCCCGAAGGGCGGCGACTAGCACGCCCAAAGAAGCCGGCTCGTTAGAGAACTTGCCCGATTGACTGGGCAGTCAAACCTGCGGACGAAAAGCGCTAAGCCTCTGTCAGGACCAGGGAAGCCGATCCCACGCGGCCGGCCGCCCGGGCTGAGAGCGCTCGTAGGGCGCGTACGCTTCCGCGGGCTCCGGCGTGCCCTGCTCCGCGCTTGCTCCATGCTTGCGCGCGAGCTCCGAATCCGGGTAGAAGAGCTCCTTGCTCTCGCTCCTGCCGCCGGCCATCAGGATGACGCACGGACCGTCGCCCGCACCGACGACGACGTGGTCGACGCCCGGGGGGACATGCACGAAATCCCACGCCTTCAGCGGGCGCTCCTGCTCCTCGACCAGCAGCAGGCATTCGCCCGAAAGCACGAGGAACGCCTCCTGCAGCGACTCGCGGTGGTAGAGGCAATTCGGGCGGCCGGGCTCGAGCACGCGGATGTTGATCCCGAGCTGCTGGAACGGGACCTCCCGCGACTCGAACAGGCACGCCGACCCGAAGGCGGTGCGCTGCGTGTACCACGCGGCGTCACGGACGTTGACGACGAACCAACCCTCGCCCTTAGGAACGAGCCCCGTCTCGGCCTGCTCGAGCGTCGCCTCGGGCATCAAGTCAAGTGGAAGTACAGGGCGTACAGGAGCTCGACGGCGGGGTTCGACGTGTGGACGGCGACGTCCTGCGGCACGTCCAGCAGCGCCTCCGAGTAGTTGAACAAGATCTTCACGCCGGCGTCGACGAGGTCGCTGGCAGCCTGCTGCGCGTTGTCGGCCGGCACCGCCAGGACGCCGACGATGATGTTCTTCTCGCGGACCGTCTCCCGCAGGTCGCCGTAGTCGCTGACCAGCGTGCCGTCGACGGTGCGCCCCACCTTATCGGGGTCGGTGTCGAAGACCGCCGCGATGTTGATGCCGTGCTCGGCGAAGATCGCCGAGCTCGCGATCGCCTGGCCCAGCCGGCCGGCGCCGACGAGCGCGATGTTGTGCTGCCCCTGTGTCCGGAGAATCTTCCGGATCTCGTTCAGCAGCGCCTCGGTGTTGTAGCCGACGCCGCGCTTGCCGAACTTCCCGAATGCGGACAGATCGCGGCGGATCTGGGTCGCGTTGATGTTCGTGTAGTCCGAGATCTCCTGCGACGAGATCCGGTCCTTGCCCATCTTGCGCGCCTGCGTCAGTACCTGCAGGTAGCGGCTGAGGCGCGCGGCGACGCCGACCGTCAGCCGGTCGCCTGTGACTGCTCCAGATGTCAGCGCTTGTGACAGATCAAGCCAATTGTACGAACGTCGATGGTTGCTCGCGTCGCCTCGTCACAAAGTTCGGGTTCAGCGCCGACTTTGTGCGACCTTGCGGCGGAACGGTTCCGGCTGGACGTAGTAGGTGAACGCACGCGCGCCGTCGATCTCGACGACGGGGATCAGCTCGCGGTACCGAGCCTCGAGATCCGCGTCGCCGGTGATATCGACCTCGTGGAGCTCGAACTCGAGCTCGAGGCGCAGCGCGGCGACGGTCGACCGCGCTCGCTCGCACAGCTGGCACCCCTGGGCGTGGTAGAGCACTACCTGTGGAAGCGGCGCCGCCATTTCCGTTGAACCTTTAGCGGAATCGGCGTACCTTGGAGCGATGAGCCGTTACGCGGTCGTCGTTTTCGCCGCGTTGCTCGCGGCGAGCGCCGCAGGAGCCCGCTCGACGGCGGCCGGGAACGGGTTGATCGTGTTCGCGAGCGACCGCGGCCCCGAGCGCGGCGGCGACATCCGGATCGTCGCGGCGAGGGGCGGAACCTCCAGGAACATCACGCAGACGGACGCGCAGGAATCGGTTCCTGTCGTCTCTCCCGGGGGAAAGCAGATTGCTTTCTTGAGCGACCGCGCCGGCTACTGGGCACTCTACGTCGCGCGCGTCGACGGAACGCGGCTCCGCCGCCTCACGGGGAAGAGCGTTCGTCTCGCCGGCCCCGAGCGCTACAGCCGCGGCATCGTCTGGACGCGCCAAGGAGACGCGATCGCCGTGCGCGGCGCTCCGGGTCTCTTCGTCGTGAACGTCCGGACAGCGCGCGCGGTTCGCGTCACCTCGAACAGCACCGCCAGCTCGAGCGACGCGTCCTGGTCGTCCGACGGCCGGCGGCTCGCGTACACGTTGCAGCAGTACCCCGCTCCGGCGCTCGTCGTGGTGACAGACCGGCGCGGGAGGCGGTTGTGGAGCCGCCCCGGAACCGACCCGCAGTGGTCGCCACGCGGAACCCGGATCGCCTTCAACGGTCGAGTGTCGGAGTCCTCCGACGGCGACCTCTTGATCACGAACGGAAACGGCCGCACGCTCGCGAGCTTCCCGCACAGCTCCCTCGCCGCGTCCGCCGCGAACGGCTTCCTCGACCAGCTGCCGGCGTGGTCGCCGGACGGAAGGTGGATTGCCTTCGTCTTCAGCCGCTCGGACTTTCCCATTGGGCCCGAGGTCAGACTCGCCCGAGCAGGAGAGTGGACGCCCCGAGCGCTCGGAGGGGGACCGGCGGTCGTTTGGGCCCCCGACTCGCGGCGCCTCGCGTTCACGCACTACGCGCCGTCGACCTTCGCGATCTCGGTGCAGGTGGCGAACGTTCGGAACGATCGCCAAAACTCGGTAGCCGACAACGCCTCCGTCGTTGCGTGGTCGCCAAACGGTCGGCGCATCGCAGTTGCCGACGCCTCGCCGAGCAGACCGGGGCATCACGTCGACTGCGGGACCGTCCTCACCGTCCGACCCGACGGATCCGATCTTCGGCGCGCCGTCCAACCGCTGCCCGCGAGCTCGACGACCTGGGGCGGATGGGCCGAGGGCGGGCGCACGATCGTCTACCGCCAGGAGTCGGGGTCCGCCCTCTACACGGTCGACCCTACAGGCGCGGCGCTGCGGGAGCTCGACGCGGATGCTGGGTGCGGCGACTCGTCGCCGGCGTGGTCGCCCGACGGCAAACGGATCGCTTTCAGCCGTGAGACGCTGCCGAGTCCAGCGGTCCGTTCGATCTACGTGCGTGCGGCCGAGGCCGTCGACGCGACACCCGTGGGCCCCGGCTGCTGCGACGATCA
>Ga0126312_10001483_pt1 | contig 15424 bp, 14 predicted proteins | sample Plot104A_FD_92537 | JGI IMG/M metagenome (GOLD analysis project Ga0126312, IMG submission 92537) | Serpentine soil microbial communities from UC McLaughlin Reserve, CA, USA - Plot104A | ecosystem: Environmental > Terrestrial > Soil > Grasslands | place: USA: UC McLaughlin Reserve, Lake County...
GATGGTGGGAGCAGGATTCGAACCTGCGAAGGCTGAGCCAACGGGTTTACAGCCCGTCCCCTTTGACCGCTCGGGAATCCCACCTCGGGACGCGCCAATTCTAGCGGCGCGCCCCTCCGATTCGACGGCTGCTCAGCCCGCGTCGCGGAGGCGCTGGGCCTCGGGCAGCGACTCGAGCTTCTTGAGAGTGTGGTTCTCGATCTGGCGGATCCGCTCGCGCGTCACGTTGAACGCGCGGCCGACCTCCTCGAGGGTGAACGGGCGCGCGCCGGTCAGGCCGAAGCGCATCTCGATCACCTCACGCTCACGCTGCGGGAGCGCGTCGAGCGCGCTGCGGACGTTCTCCCGGCGCAGGTTCTCCGACGCCTGGTCGAACGGGGAGATCGCGCCCTCGTCCTCGACGAAGTCGCCGAGCTCGGACTCCTCCTCCTCGCCGATCGGCTTCTCGAGCGAGACCGGCTGCTGCGCCATCCGCCGGATGTCGCGCACCTCGCGGACCGTGCACTCGAGCTCGGCCGCGATCTCGTCCGGGGTCGGCTCGCGGCCGAGCGCCTGCACCAGCTGGCGCTCGACGTGAACGACCTTGTTGAGCTTCTCGACCATGTGGACCGGGATGCGGATCGTCCGCCCCTTGTCTGCGATCGCGCGCGTGACCGCCTGGCGGATCCACCAGGTGGCGTACGTCGAGAACTTGTAGCCGCGCCGGTAGTCGAACTTCTCGACGGCGCGGATGAGGCCGAGCGAGCCCTCCTGGATCAGGTCCAGGAACGAGAGGCCGCGGCCGAGGTAACCCTTCGCGATCGAGACGACGAGGCGCAGGTTCGCCTCGACCATCTCCTTCTTGGCGTAGAGGTCGCCGCGCTCGATCCGCTTCGCGAGCGCGACCTCGCGCTCGGCGGTGAGCAGCTGCACGCGCCCGATCGAGCGCAGGTACAGCCGCAGCGAGTCCAGGCTCGGCTCGACCGTCAGGTCGATCTCGGGCTTGCGCGGCGCGTCGGCCGCCTTCTCGCCCGGGGGCTGCTCGGTGCGCTCGAAGCGGCCGCCCTCGCTGATCGCCGGGCGACCGTCCTCGCCGACGATGTCGATGCCCTGGTCCTCGAGGTAGCTGTGGAGCTCGGAGACCTGCTCCTTGGTGACCTCGACCTCCTCCAGCGACGAGGCGATCTGAGCGAAGGTGAGGAAGCCGCGCTCCTGCCCCTCCGCGATCAGTGGGCGAAGCTCTTCGCTCTCCGTGATGGAGACGTCTTCAGCCAGCAGCCCGTCCGATTTGGTACTCACAGCCCTCGATCCTTGAGCCGAAACCAGCCGGCCCCTCCGGAGCCGGCCCCGCCTGCTGCCTTCCTTCCTCGTGTCTTGTAGCACAAGAATCGACATACGGAAGAGGCCGAATGGGTGAACTTCGTGGCCCCTTGGGGGGAGAACGGCGGCACGCGTAAGCTTCGAGACTGGTGACGCGAGGGCAGGCTCAGCCGGACTGCCGCGAGCTGTTCGAGTCGTCGCCGGGGCTCTACCTCGTCCTCGCCTCGGAGCTCAACATCGTCGCGGCCAGCGACGCCTACCTCGCCGCCACGATGACCAGGCGCGAGGAGATCCTCGGCCGCGGCATCTTCGACGTCTTCCCCGACAACCCCGACGATCCCGACGCCGACGGCGTCAGGAAGCTGCGCGCCTCGCTCCTGCGCGTACGGGATCACGCGAAGCCCGACTCGATGGCCGTGCAGAAGTACGACATCCGGCGGCCGGACGGGAGCTTCGAGGCGCGCTACTGGAGTCCGCGCAACTCACCGGTGCTGGACGCGCGCAGGCAGCTGGCCTACATCATCCACCGCGTCGAGGACATCACGGACTACGTGCGCCTCAAGGAGCGCGGCGACGAGCAGGCGGTCGAGATCATGCGCCGGTCGGCGGAGCTGCAGGAGGCGAACACGCAGCTGCGCACGGCCAGCGCGGCGAAGAGCGAGTTCCTCTCGCGCATGAGCCACGAGCTGCGGACGCCGCTCACCGCGATCGCCGGCTTCGGGGAGCTGCTCGCGCTCTCCGACCTCGACGACTCGCGGCGCGGCTGGGCCGAGACGATCCTCAAGGCCAGCCGCCACCTGAGCAGGCTGATCGACGAGATCCTCGAGATCGAGCGAATCGAGTCCGGCCGCGTGCCCATCTCGCTCGAGGCGGTGCCGATCCGGCGCACGGTGGACGAGACGCTCGAGCTGCTGGGGCCACTCGCCGACGCCGGCGGCGTCACGATCCGCGACGTCGCGGCCGAGCCGGGCTGCAGCTACGTGCTCGCCGACAACCAGCGGCTCAAGCAGGTCCTGACGAACCTCGTGGTGAACGCGATCAAGTACAACCGGCGCGGCGGCGAGCTGCGCGTCACGATCGAGCGCGCGGACGGCGACCGGATCCGGATCGCGGTCCATGACAACGGCAGGGGGATCGCGGAGCCCTCGCTCGAGCGCGTGTTCGAGCCGTTCGAGCGGCTAGACGCGGCCGCCACCGGGATCGAGGGCTCCGGCCTCGGCCTCGCGCTCTCGCGCGGCCTCGTCGAGGCGATGGGCGGGAGGATCGGCGCGACCAGCACCGCAGGGGCCGGGAGCACGTTCTGGTTCGAGCTCGCACGCGGCGAGCCGGACGCCGTGCTGGGCGTCCCGAAGGAGGACTATCCCGTGCTGGCGGTGCGCAGCTACGCCACCGAGCGGAAGATTCTCTACGTCGAGGACACGGTCACGAACGTCCGCCTGATCGAGGAGATCCTGAAGCGCCGCCCCAGCGTCAAGCTGATCCCCGCGCTCCAGGGTCAGCTCGGCCTCGACCTCGCGCGCGAGCACGCGCCCGACATGGTCCTGCTCGACCTCCACCTGCCGGACATCGGCGGCGAGCAGGTGCTCGCGAGACTGGCCGCCGACGAGCGGACCGCCCGCATCCCGGTCGTCGTGCTCAGCGCCGACGCGACCAAGGCGATGCGCGAGCCGCTGCTGACCGCAGGCGCGCGCGCGTACCTAACGAAGCCGATCGACGTCAGCCGGCTGCTGGAGGTGGTCGACCGCTTCGCCGGCGACCCTGCGCCCGCCGCATAGCCGACGGTCTATCGTGGGGTGCATGGCGGTTTCACTCGAAGACGTGCAGAACCAGGTACCGGCGCTGCGGGTCGCGCTCTCGCGCGTGGGAGTGACCAACGTCGAGAAGGTGATCCGGATCCACACCGAAGACACCGAGCGGCTCTTCTACGCCAAGCTCGACTGCTTCGTCGACCTGGGACCGCGCCAGAAGGGCGCGCACATGTCGCGCTTCGAGGAGGTCGTCAACGACGCTATCGGCGAGGTGATCCTCGGCGAGAGCGCGTTCCGCGCCGAGACGCTCGCCCAGCACATCGCCCAGAAGGTGCTCGACCGCCAGGACGCGCAGCGCGCGGAGGTGCACCTCGAGGCGCGCTACCCGGAGTACAAGCCGGCGCCGCACAGCGGCATCCGCACGCAGGAGATCTACACGCTGCACGGCATCGCCGTTGCCGCCGCCACCGGGACCAAGCGGCTGATCGGCGTCACCGCCCAGGGCATGACCGCGTGCCCGTGCGCGCAGACGCTCGTGCAGGCGAACTCGCGCGAGCGGCTGCTCGCCGACGGCTTCGACGAGGGCGACGTCGAGCGCATCTTCCAAGCGGTGCCGGTCGCCACGCACAACCAGCGCGGGCTCGGCACGCTGCACGTCGGCTGTCCCGCGGGCTGCGACACCGACATCGACGCCCAGCGGCTGCTGGCGATCGTCGAGGACTCGATGTCGTCGGAGATCTACGAGCTGATGAAGCGCTCCGACGAAGGCGCCGTGGTGGAGAAGGCGCACCGGCGGCCGCGCTTCGTGGAGGACTGCGTGCGCGAGATGATCCGCGGCGTCGTCGAGCACCTGCCGGAGCTGCGCGACGACTCGTTCGTCTCCGCGCGGCAGGAGAACCTCGAGACGATCCACCAGCACAACGTCGTCGCGGACCGGCACGGCATGCTCGGCGAGCTGCGCCGCGAGCTCGAGTCGGGCGAGCCCTCCGCGCGCCACGTCTCGATGCGCGACTGGCTCGACAACGGCGCCTGACGTCAGCGCCCGCCGAGCGCGGCAGCGCCGGCGCTCGCCACGACGACCATCGCGATCGCCGCAAGCTCGCGCGCGCCGAGCTCCTGCCCGAGCACGACGAGGCCCGCGAGCGCCGCGACCGCCGGCTGGAGCGACATGAGCACGCCGAAGACGGCGGCGGGCAGCCGCCGCAGCGCCTCCAGCTCGAGCGAGTAGGGCAGCACCGAGGAGGCGAGCGCGACGATCAGCGCGGAGCCGAGCAGGTCCGGCTCGAGCAGCGCCGCCTCGCCCTGGATCAGCCCGGCGGGCAGCACCACGAGCGCGCCGACGACCATCGCCAGCGCTAGCCCGTTGCCGCCCGCGAACGCCGCGCCGGCGCGCTTGGAGAGGTGGATGTAGGCGATCCAGCACCCCGCCGCGGTCAGCGAGAAGAGCACCCCGAGGCCGTCGGCCGAGCCGCCGCCCGGGTCCGCGAGGAGGAGTATCCCGATCGCGGCGAGCGCGACCCAGGCGGCGTCGAGCGGCCGGCGCGAGCCGATGACGGCCACCAGCAGCGGCCCGGCGAACTCGATCGTCACGGCAACGCCGAGCGGGATCCGGTCGATCGCCTCGTAGATCGACCAGTTCATCAGCCCGAGCGCGACGCCGAACGCGATCGCCACGCGCAGGTCGGGTGGGCGCGACGGTATCCGCGGCCGCCACAGCGCCCACAGCACGGCGGCGGCGAACGCGAGCCGCAGAAAGGCGGCGCCGCCCGGTCCAAGCTCGTCGAACAGCGTGATCGCGAACGCGGCGCCGACCTGGAGCGAGCCCGCCGCGGCGAGCACGAGGCCCACCGCGACGGGCCGCTCGCGGCTGCTTGTCATGCACGCGCAATCTACGCGCTTCTCACGGCCGGTTTGGCTCGAATCCACCGATCATCGTGGCGCCGCGAGCATTGGTGGATTCGGGTTTAGATCGGGTTGAAGCGGCGCTGAAAGGGTTCCCCGCGTGACCAGGATCGCCGTCGTCGACCCCCAGCCCGCGGTCCGCGCGGGGCTGGTCATCCTCCTGCGTGCCGAGCCGGGCTTCGTGCCGGTCGGCACCGCCGCCGGCAGCAGCGATGCCCAGGCGCTGCTCGCGCGCGAGCGCCCCGACGTCGTCCTGCTCGAGCTCCGGCTGCTCGAAGGCGACGGCATCGCACTCTGCCGGCGGATCAAGTCGGAGAGAGCGGAGACGCGGGTCGTCCTCTACACCGCCTCGCCGGACGCCGAGGTCGAGCTGCTCGCCCGCGTCGCCGGCGCCGACGGCCTCGTCGACAAGGCGGCGCCGCCGAGCGAGCTGTTCGAGGCGATCCGGCTCGTCGCGCGCGGCGCGACCTCCTTGCCGGAGCTCACGCGCGCGCAGCTCGACGCCGCCGCGCACCGCGTCGATCCCGACGACCTGGCGCTGCTGGCGATGCTCGTGGACCGCACGTCGCCGGCCGACGTGGCGGCGACGCTCCACATGGATCGCAGCCGCGTCGCCAAGCGCATCGAGCGCGTCCTCGGCCGGCTCCGGCGCGCAGCGCCCCGCGCGGCCGCCTGAAGCTCCCGCCTGCTATTCCTCTCGCCATGCCCCTGGTCCCGATGGTGATCGAGCGCACGGCGCGCGGAGAGCGCGAGTTCGACATCTACTCGCGCCTGCTCAACGAGCGGATCATCTTCCTCGGCTCGCCGATCGACGACATGATCGCGAACCTCGTCGTGGCGCAGTTGCTGCACCTCGAGTCAGAGGACCCGGACAAGGACATCTCGATCTACATCAACTCGCCCGGCGGCTCGATCTACGCCGGGCTCGCGGTCTACGACACGATGCAGTTCATCAAGCCCGACGTGGCGACGATCTGCGTCGGGATCGCGATGTCGATGGGGTCGCTGCTGCTGACCGGCGGGGCCCCCGGCAAGCGGATGGCGCTGCCGAACTCGCGCCAGCTGATCCACCAGCCGTCCTCGGGCTTCGAGGGCCAGGCGACCGACATCGAGATCCACGCGCGCGAGGTCATCAAGACCCGCAAGCGCGTGGACGAGATCTACGCCAAGCACACCGGCCAGCCGGAAGAGCGCGTGCGCGGCGACATGGAGCGCGACCGCTTCTTCAAGGCCGAAGAGGCTGTCGAGTACGGCCTCATCGACCGCGTCCTGGAGCACCACTGAGTGGGCCGCGGGGGCGTTGCGGGTAGCTCACCCGCATGCCCATCTGCGACCACTGCGGCAACGACTACGACGCCGCCTTCACCATCGACGTCCCCGGGCGCGGCTCCGGGACCTTCGACTCGTTCGAGTGCGCGATCCACGTGCTCGCCCCGACCTGCGACCACTGCGGCTGCCGCATCGTCGGCCACGGGTTGCAGGCCGGCGAGCGGATCTTCTGCTGCGCGCACTGCGCGCGTCAGGCGGGCGAGCAGCAACTCACCGACCGGACCGCCTAGTCAGCATACTGACATACCGGAAGACGGTCCGCACCGGCGTGCGGCCGCCGGCGCGCCGCCGCTTGACGTGGCGAGCCGAGGGCCTCACATTGCTCGCGCGTCCTCGGCGAATGGACTCGCGCGAAGACGCCGCAGCGGCGTGAGCGAACGGCCTCAGCCGCGACGCGAAGCGCGCAGTTCGCGCCGAAAGTCCCCATCAACCTTCAGAGGCTCATCTCATGGATCGAGAGTATTTCGCCCGGAACAAGGCCAAGACCGTCGAGGAGGTCGACAGCGTCGTGGCCATCAGGGTGACGCGTGACGAGCAGGGCGAGGCCGTCGCCGACCCGAGCCGCTTCGGGACCGCCGCCGAGGTCACCGAGGCGGGCATCCCGGACGACTCGCTGGACGCGTTCCGCCGCGCGGGCTGGGTGTTCGTGGAGCCCACCGCCGAGACGGCCCTCGCCATGGAGTCGAACGAGCCGGTGCAGAGCGCGGAGGACGCCGGAAGGCTCGTTCGACGCGCCGACGGCCGCTTCGGCATCGTGACCCGCCGGCTCAACGTCCAGCTCGCGCCGGACATCTCCGGCGAGGACGCCGAGCGGATCCTCGAGGAACGCGGGCTGCAGCTGCTGACGCGGCTGACGTTCGCGCCCAATCTGTACGAGGTCGACACGCACGCGCATCCCGATGCGCTCGCCGCGTCGGTCGAGCTCAACTCCGATCCGCGCTTCACGCTCGCCGAGCCGAGCTTCGTGGAGCACGTGCCGGAGCGGCTCACCCCGACCGACCCGCGCTTCGCCGACCAGTGGCAATGGGCCAACACCGGCCAGAGCGGCGGCACCGCCGGCGCGGACGTCCACGCCGAGGAAGCCTGGGACTCGACGCGCGGCGCCGGTATCCGGGTCGCGGTCATCGACAACGGGTTCAACGCCGGCCACGAGGACCTGCAGGCGGGCGTCGAGCCGGTCTCGGGCTTCTTCCGCACCAACCCGAACGCGACCGTCACTCTGGTCCAGGGCACGAACGGCATGCCCAACAGCAACCACGGCACCTTCTGCGCGGGGATGGTGGGCGCGCGGCAGGGCAATGCGCGCGGCGGCTGCGGCGCGGCGCCCGAGTCCGGGCTCATGCTCATCGCGTGTCTGAGCGACCAGGTCGGTACGCAGACCACGCTCGCGCGCGCGGTGGCGTACGCGGCCGACCCGTCGCGCGAGGTCGCCGGAGCCGATCCCGCCGACGGCGCGGACATCCTGGTGTCGAGCCTGGGTCCCAACGGCGCCGCCTGGGATCTCACCGTGACGCTCGCGCTCGCGCTCGAGTTCGCCGCCGCGAACGGGCGCGGCGGGCGCGGCCTCGCGATCTTCTGGGCCGCGAGCAACGGCGCCAACGTCGACGTCATGCTGGACGAGGTCGTCTCGCATGCCGACGTGATCGCCGTCGTGCGCTCCAACCGCATGGACCGGGAGGACAACGCGGCGCGCGGCCCGGAGGTGGAGCTGATCGCCCCCGGCGTCGACGTCGTCAGCACGACCGGCAACGGCGGATACGGCTCGAGCACCGGCACCAGCTTCGCCGCCCCCTGCGCCGCGGGCTGCGCCGCGCTCGCGCTGGCGATCAACCCCGACCTGACCCGCGACGAGCTGCGCGCGATCATGCGCGACTCCGCCGATCGGATCGGAGGCGTCGTCTACGACGCGAACGGCCACAACGACGACTACGGCTTCGGCCGCGTCAATGCGCACGCGGCTGTCCTGCTCGCCGCGGCCTCCGTGGAGCCGGCGGTGCAGGGAGCCGACATCGCGCTGGTGCGCCAGACGCCGGGCTGGGCTTCGATCCCGGTCGCGTCCTCGAACGGGGATGGAACCTGGAACATCACCAACGGGCCGGCGCCGCAGTTCATCACCGACTGGTCGCACCAGCCGGGAGTGCGGCTGGTGAGCGGCGACTTCAACGGCAACGGGCTGACGGACGTGGCGCTGGTCCGCCAGACGCCCGGCTGGGCCTCGATCCCGGTCGCCTTCTCCAACGGCGACGGGACGTGGAACATCACCAACGGGCCGGCGCCGCAGTTCATCCCCGACTGGGCCCACCAGCCCGGCGTGCGCGTCGTCAGCGGCGACTTCAACGGAAACGGCCTGACCGACCTCGCGCTCGTGCGCCAGACGGCCGGCTGGGGCTCGATCCCGATCGCGTTTGCGCAGGGCGACGGAACGTGGAACATCACGAACGGGCCGGCGCCGCAGTTCATCACCGACTGGGCCCACCAGCCCGGCGTGCGGCTGGTGAGCGGCGACTTCAACGGCAACGGGCTGACGGATTTCGCGCTCGTGCGCCAGACGCCCGGCTGGGGCTCGATCCCGATCGCGTTCGCCAACGGCAACGGCACCTGGACCATCACCAACGGCCCCGCGCCCCAGTTCGTCACCGACTGGGCGCACCAGGCCGGCGTCCGGGTCATCGCCGGCGACTTCAACGGAAACGGCCTGACCGACCTGGCGCTCGTGCGCCAGACGCCGGGCTGGGCATCGATCCCGATCGCGTTCTCCAACGGCGACGGCACCTGGAACATCACCAACGGCGGCGCGCCGCAGTTCATCCCCGACTGGGCGCACCAACCCGGCGTGCGGCTGGTCAGCGGTGACTTCAACGGCAACGGGCTGACCGACGTGGCGCTCGTCCGCCAGACGCCCGGCTGGGCCTCGATCCCCGTCGCCTTCTCGAACGGCGACGGCAGCTGGAACATCACCAACGGCGGCGCGCCGCAGTTCATCCCCGACTGGGCGCACCAGCCCGGCGTCCGGCTCCTCAGCGGCAACTTCAACTGATTCGATCCGCTCCCGGCGAGCCCCGTGCGCCAACGCACGGAGCTCGTCGAGACGCGGGCCGGCGCTCTAGACCGGCTCGACGTCCTCCGTCTCCTCGACCACCGGGTGCGTCTGGTCGACCAGCCTGCGGGCGGCGAACGGGCCGGCGCCGGGCTCGCTGCGGGGCAGCCGCGCCTTGACCACGACCTTGTCGCCCTCGACGAGGTCGGCCGCGGTAGCGGCGGCGTCGGCGTTCGTGTCGGCGACGTTGAGCTTGGCCGCCGTCAGGTCGAAGCCGACCACCTGGCCGACGAAGCCGCCCTTGCGAACGCGCGCGTTGCCGCCGCTCACGGTCACGGTGCCGTCGGCGTGCCAGACACCCTTGAAGACGTAGTTGGCGGGCTTCGACTTGCCGTGGGCCGGCTTGCCGTCCGGCTTGCCCTTCGCAACGGCGGCCGACGGGAGGAGGAGGGCGGCGGCGCCGAGCGCGGCGACGACGCGGGTCAGTTCTCGATTCATGCTGGGTGAAACGGCCTGCGCCGCGGAAAGTCGAGCGCTGATGGCCGGGCGCGGACGCATCTCCGACGAACGAGGCCGCGCCGCGGCGGGCGGGATGGACGTCGCGAGCCGCGTCTGGACGAATTGTCACGGCCCGGGGGGTTCAGATTCCCGCTCGGCGCGACGATGATGTCGTGATGGACGTGGGCGCCATCAACGCGGCTGCCGCGGCTTCGGCGGCGTCTTACCGTTCCTTCGCCGACGCCACCCGCTCCGTGCTCGACCTGCTGGAGCGGCTGATGCCAGGCTGCGCGCTCTACCTCTCGCACCTCGACCGCGCGCACTCGGTCCACCGGATCGTCGACACGCGCGCCGGCGCCGCGCTCGGACTGCGCTCCAACCTCGCGTCGCCGCTGCGCGAGTCCTTCGACCTCGCGATGGCCGAGGAGCGCGCTCCGCGGCTCTGCGGCGACGTCAGCGGCGATCCCGTCTACTCGGGCCTCGGGATGCAGCGGCGCGCCGGCGCCGGGTCCTACCTCGGCGTGCCGCTGGAGCTGTCCGACGGCTCGCGCGTCGGCGCGCTCGCGGCGCTCTCCGCGCAGGCGGCCCGCTTCCGCTCCGACGACGAGCAGCTCTTCACGATGCTCGCGCGCGTGCTCGCGTACGAGCTCGAGCGCGAGTCGACCGAGCGCGACCTGCGGCGGACCTCAGACTCGCTGCGCGACCACGCGCGGGGGATGGGCGCCGTCGGGCGCGTCGTGCGCGTCCTGGCCGGCGGCGAGGACGCGCGCCGCGCTGTCTGCCGCGCGGCGTGCGAGCTCGCGAGCGCCCCGGTCGCGTTCCTGCTCGAGCCCTCCGGGCGGGAGTTCGTCTCGACCGCGATGAGCGGCGTCGAGATGGCGCCGGTCACGATCCAGCCGCGGACGGAGACGACCGGGCGCGCGTTCACGGCGCGCGAGAGCTACTTCGTCCGCGACGCGCGCAGCCATCCGGCGCTCGCGCAGCCGCTGGTCGACGCCACGTCCGCTCGCTCGGCGCTGTTCGAGCCGGTGCTGCGCGACGGCCAGGTCGCCGGCGTGCTGATCGTGATCTGGCAGCTGCCCGTCGAGTCGATCCCGGAGGGCAGCTCCGGGATGCTGCGGCTGCTCGCGTCGCAGGCCGCCGTCGCGATCGAGCACGCCGGGCTGCGCGCGCGGATGGAGACGCTCTCGCTGACGGACGAGCTGACGGGCGTCGCGACGCGGCGCGTTTTCGAGGAGGAGCTGCCGCGCGAGCTCGCCCGCGCGCGGCGCAGCGAGCAGCCGGTGTCGATGGCGATGCTGGACATCGACCACCTCGGTGCGTTCAACATGGTCTGCGGCGAGCGCGAGGGCGACCGGCTGCTCAAGGAGACGGCCGCGCTCTGGCGCGCGGAGCTGCGCGAGGTCGACGTGCTCGCGCGGTTCGACGGCGGCACGTTCGCGGTCGTGCTGCCGAACTGCGGGCTGGGCGAGGCGATCGACGTGATGGATCGGGTGCGGGCGGCGACGCCGCGCAAGCAGACCGCATCGGCGGGCGTCGGGCGCTGGGACGGCGAGGAGCCGTCCGAGCTGCTCCAGGCCCGCTGCGACGACGCGCTCGCGGCCGCCAAGCAGGCCGGGCGCAACCTCACGATCGCGGCCGACTGATCAGCGGTGGCGCGCGTGGACCGAACGACCCTCATCGAGCGCTACCTCGCCCTGATCGCCGATCCTGCTTCCGAAGCGGAAGACATCCGTGCGCTGCTCGACCCCGAGATGCGCTTCGTAGAGCGACCGAACCTCTTCAGCCCGCGCGGCAGCGTGCGCGACCCCGAGACGATCCTCGCCTCGCTCGCGCAGGGCCGCGAGCTGCTGCGCGAGCAGCGCTTCGACGTCGTCGACCACCTCGTCGGCCCGGACGCGATCGCGACGCGGGTCACCTGGAGCGGCACGCTGGCCGTCGCCGCTGGCCCGTATCCGGAGGGCGCCCGACTGCGCGCCGACTCCTTCATGCGCTTCACGTTCCGAGGCGACCGGATCGCGGGACAGGAGAACTACGACTGCTTCCACCCGCCGGAGTGAGGGCGCGCTCGAGCTGCGAGCTAACCGTCGTGCCCGACCGACCCGAGGCGTATCGTTTCCCTTGTCGAAGAAATGCAGGGATAAAGGGGGAAAGATGGTCGGTGCGCTCATCCTCGGAATAGTCGCCGGCTTCATCGGCCGGGCGCTGGTCCCGAACGACATCTTCAGCGACATGAGCGGGCCGAGCTCGTGGGCGGTGTCCGTGCTGCTCGGCCTCGTCGGCGCCTTCGTCGGCTACCTGATCTTCACGCGCCTGCTCGGGATCGGCGACGACGACGCGTTCGACCTCGGCGGCATCCTCAGCGCCATCATCGGCGTCGTGATCGTGCTGCTGGTGGTCGGCGCCGTCTTCAAGCGGACGGGCGCGAGGCGTCCGACCACCTAGCCCGAGCGACTGGATCGGCGCGGCGTGGAGACTGTCGGCGCCGACGCGGTCGTGCCGCCGCGCGCGTCGCGGCTGGCGCTGTGGCGCGCGCGGCTGCGCCCGCGCGTGCGCGTCGGGCCGGGGACGCGGCTCGGCCGCAGGACGGTGCTGCGCGCCGAGCGCGGCGCCCGGCTCGTGGTCGGCGCCGGCGCCGCGATCGGCGACGGGGCGCGGCTCGAGGCCTCCGGCGGCGAGCTCTCGGTCGGCGCCGGCTCGGCGCTGGGCGACCGCTGCGTGCTGTCCGGCGCCGTGACGGTCGGGCGCGAGTGCGTCGTCGGCGACTGGGCCCGCGTAGAGGGCGCGGCCGTGCTCGAGGACCGTGCGCGGCTCGCCGCGCACGCGGTCGCGTTGAGCGGCGCGCGCGTGCGGCGCGGCGCCGTGATCGGCTCCTACGAGGTCGTGGACGGGGCGGTCGAGCCGCCCGGCGCGCCGGTCGAGCGGCGCAGCTCCGCGTAGACGGCCGCGCCGGACGCCATCGATAGGGTCCCGGCGCGTGAGCAGGAAGGCGATCGTGACGGGAGCCGCCAGCGGCATCGGTCGCGCCGTCGCGGCCGCGCTCGTCGAGTCGGGCGCGCGCGTGCTGGCGGTCGATCTGGAGCCCGATCCCGAGGGGCCGGGCGAGCCGTTCGCCGCCGACCTGACGGCGCGCGAGGGCAACCGCGCCGCCGTGGAGCGGGCCGTGGCGGCTTTCGGCGGGCTCGACACGATCGTCGCCAACGCCGGCTTCCAGCACGTCGCGCCGGTCGCCGAGTTCGACGAGGACCGCTGGGACGCGCTGCTCGCGCTGCTGCTGACGAGCCCTTTCCTGCTCGCCCGCTACGGCTGGGAGTCGCTGTCGGCGAGCGGCGACGGGCGCTTCCTCGCGATCGCCTCGGCGCACGGGCTCGTCGCGTCGCCCTTCAAGGCCGGCTACGTCGCGGCCAAGCACGGCGTGCTCGGGCTGGTCAAGACGCTGGCGCTCGAGGGCGCCGGGCAGCGCGTGTGCGCGACCGCGATCTGCCCCGGCTTCGTCCGCACGCCGCTCGTCGAGCGACAGCTCGCAAGCCAGGCGCAGGCGCACGGCGTGTCCGAGGACGAGGTGCTCGAGCGGGTGATCCTGGCGCCGCACGCGATCAAGCGGCTGATCGAGCCGGACGAGGTCGCGGCCGCGGCGCGCCGGTTAGGATCGGCGCGGGATGGATCCTCCGGCCGGCACGACACTCGACGACATCACGCTCGACGAGCTGCGCCTGGCCGCGCGCAACCACGCGCTGCCGCTGGAGGCGCTGCGCTATCCCGTCACGCCGGTCGGGCTGCACTACCTCCTGATCCACTACGACATCCCGGCGGTCGATCCTGGCGCCTGGCGGCTCGAGCTGCGCGGGAGCCTCGAACGGCCGCTCTCGCTCTCGCTCGACGACCTGCGGGAGCGCGAGACCGTCACGATGGCCGTCACGCTCGAGTGCGCGGGCAACGGCCGCGCGCGCCTCGAGCCGCGGCCGCTGAGCCAGCCGTGGCTGACCGAGGCCGTAGGGAACGCGGAGTGGACCGGCACGCCGCTGGCGCCGCTGCTCGCCGAGGCCGGGCTGCGCGACGACGCGGTCGAGGTCGTGTTCACCGGAGCGGACCGCGGCATCGAGGGCGGGATCGAGCAGCTCTACGAGCGCAGCCTGCCGGTTGCCGAGGCGCTAGGCCCGGACGCGCTGCTCGCCTACGCGGTCAACGGCCGGCCGCTGCCGCCCCAGCACGGCGCGCCGCTGCGGCTGGTGATCGCCGGCTGGTACGGGATGGCGCATGTCAAGTGGCTCTCCTCGATCACGGCGGTCACCGAGCCGTTCGCGGGCTACCAGAACAAGGTCGGCTACCGGCTCTACCAGGACGCCGACGAGGAGGGCGTGCCGGTCACCCGCATCATGCCGCGCTCGCTGACGATCCCGCCCGGCATCCCGGACTTCTTCACGCGCGAGCGCTTCATCGACGCTGGGCCGTGCCTGCTGGAAGGCCGCGCCTGGTCCGGCTGGGCGCCGGTCGAGCGCGTCGAGGTGAGCGTCGACGGCGGCGCGACGTGGGACTACGCCGAGCTGGGCGAGCCGGCCGGCGAGCGCGCCTGGCGCGGCTGGTCGTACGCGTGGGACGCGCCCGCCGGCGAGCACGTGCTCTGCTCGCGCGCGACCGACGGCGCCGGCAACGTCCAGCCCGTGGAGGCCGCGTGGAACCTCAAGGGCTTCGCCAACAACGAGGTCGAGCGCCTGCGCGTCACGGTGCGTCCGTGACCGCGACGCTCGAGCGCGAAGAGCGCCGTTCGAGAACCGTAATGCCCGCCAGCTGCGGCTCGACGACCGGCGCCCAGTCGCCCGGCGGCGGGGAGAAGCTCGGCTCGCCGCGGATCGGCATCGCGACCGCGACCTCCCCGCCGCGGACGAACGCGACCGCGTCGGCGCCCGCGTCGAGCGGCTCGTAGCCGCCGGCGAACGCGTCCGGGCGGCGCGCGCGCAGCGCCAGCAGCGCGCGGATCAGCCACAGCTTGCGCGTGTCGGGACTCGACGGCGCCGTTCCGAGCAGCGCGCGACGGCGCGCCCAGTCGACCGGCCGGCGGTTGTCGGGATCGACGAGCGAGAGCGCGACGAGCTCGTCGCCCTGGTAGATGTCGGGCACGCCGGGCACGGTCAGCTTGAGCGCGGTCTGGCGCAGCGCGTGCAGCTCGCCGGCCGCGGCGACCCGCGCCGCGAGCGGCTCGAAGCCGGCGCGGAACTCGGAGTGCTCGTAGAGCCCGCGGCAGTAGGCGACCACGCGGTCCTCCCAGCCCGCGTCCGGCTCGACCCAGCTCGAGTTGCGCTTGGCCTCGCGCAGCGCCTTGACCATGTACGCGCACAGCCGCTCGGGCTCGAGCGGCCACGCGCCCGCGAGCGTCTGGAAGATCGTGTACTCCTCGACCGCGTCGGGGGCGCCGCCGGAGCGCAGCCGCGCGCACAGCTCGCGCCAGCGGCGCACGGCCGTCGCCCACTCCTCCGCCATCCCCGCCAGCGCCCCGATCCGCGCGCGCACGTCGCCCGACCGCTTCGTGTCGTGCGTCTGGCTGGCGAGCAGCTGCCGCGGGAAGCGCTCGGCGCGCTCGGCGTTGCCGGCGTGGAACGCGTCGACGCCGAGC
>Ga0126312_10001484_pt1 | contig 15421 bp, 17 predicted proteins | sample Plot104A_FD_92537 | JGI IMG/M metagenome (GOLD analysis project Ga0126312, IMG submission 92537) | Serpentine soil microbial communities from UC McLaughlin Reserve, CA, USA - Plot104A | ecosystem: Environmental > Terrestrial > Soil > Grasslands | place: USA: UC McLaughlin Reserve, Lake County...
ATTGGTAATAGTGGACCGGGTGGAATTTGAACCACCCACGACCTCAGCTGCTGTATCCTCCCTTTTTTTGCTTCCTCTTCTTCTAACAGAGCTGCCAAGACAGCTGCTTTTCTAGTTCTTTGTCCTTAATCATCTTCTTCTCCTTCTGGCATTGTCTGTCCCTTCTTCAAATAATAGTAGTACTATCGGTTCTGATGTCATTTTATAGGTGGTGGTGAACACATCTTTATTAATTACATTTCTATGACTTGACCTTATGAAAAGTGTAAAAAAATATCTTATACACAAGTCAGACGCACGACCGATAATAAAATGCTGCTGTTTGTTGGAAGAAGGAGGAAGAAGAGGAAGAGAAGAGGAGGACGACTACTGATATATGCCATCCCTAGAAGGAATTGACGACAATGTGCCACCAACAGGCTATGGTGTGCATGGCGAGAGCAACAACGGCGATGGTGTGGTTGGCGAGAGCGACACAAGCTTTGGTGTGCATGGCAAGAGCAACAACGGCGATGGTGTGGTTGGCGAGAGCCAGAGCGAGAGCAGGGACGCCGCTGGTGTGTCTGGCTTTGGCTTAAGCGACAACACGTATGGTGTATATGGGCAGAGCGACAGCAATGTGGGTGTGTATGGCACCAGCAACGCAGGCTATGGTCTGCTTGGCCAGAGCGACAGCGCCTATGGTGTGTATGCCTTCAGCAACACAAGCTATGGTCTGTATGCGAGAGGCGAAAGCGGCCTTGCTGCGCTTCTAGAAGGGAATGTCACAATAAGTGGTACTCTTCAAAAAGCTGGAGGCTCATTTAAAATAGACCATCCACTTGACCCAGCTAACAAATACCTTTCCCACTCTTTTGTAGAGTCACCAGATATGAAGAATGTCTATGATGGTGTGGTTACATTAGACGACAAAGGTGAAGCAGAGATACAGCTTCCAGATTGGTTTGGTGCACTCAATAAGGATTTTCGCTACCAATTGACTGCTATTGGAGCACCTGGACCAAATCTGTATATTGCGGAGGAAATATCTTCTGATGACGTTGCTACTACCACACACTACAGTCGTACACGCAGCAACAAAAACAAAAGCAAAAACAATAGTCATTTCAAGGTTGCAGGAGGTCCTTCAGGTATGAAAGTCTCTTGGCAGGTAACTGGTATACGTAAGGACCCATGGGCTAATGCTCACCGGATTCCGGTTGAAGAAGATAAGCCCGCTAAGGAAAGAGGTTACTACACATATCCAGAACTTTATATGGTCAGCCAGAAGAGAAAGGGATAAGCCGCTTGCTTTTTCCTACAGACGAAGGAGAACAAGAAAAAGATAATGTTCTGACTAACCAGAACATTACAATGTAAGTTAGCGAAGGGGCTTGACCCGAGTGCTACAGCATTTCACACGATAAGCGCCTCGACCAACTCGGGCTTCCAGTACCTGAGCATACAGACGATACCGCCGGCAGCAAAAAAATGTTCATGATAATAATCATGATGCTGGTGGGCGGCACCGCGATGTCACTGAAAGCGTCCATTCCTACTACCTTGGCAGAATATGTATTACCATCAACAAATGTCATATCTACTGTCTTGGCACCATCAACAACATGGTTGTTGGTTATAATCCGACCATCGGTGTCATATACACAAACCCTGAGCCTAACCTGGTTGACTGTTACTCAAGAGGATTTTGTCTTGTGCAGTTTAGACCTAGCTAAGATGGATGATGATTCTTAATGATGCGGAGAGTAGAATAGGTTCTGCGTAGTTCTGAAGCCCAGACCGCGTGTTCTAGGACGATTGAAGTGTTCAGGCACGCCATAAAATAATAGCCATCCCCAAAATTCATTTAAATGACAGATATGGAGAATTAATTTAATGGCTAATACTCATATGGGACAACCACCAAGCAACCACGTTACTCTTGAGGCTATAGGTGTTACAGATGGTTTGGATTTTATTAGAATCAATGCAGACGGTACTCGAGAGCCGAGTGCTTTCAGGGTTCCTGCAGGCAGGGTCTTTGTTGTAACGGATGTAGATTGGCAATATAATAGTGGAGCTCCCCAGTCGAGACAAACATTTCGAATATTTAATCGAAGTTTTAGGGTTTTTGAATCCGCTGTTATATTAAATGATTCGGGTGACGGTGGAATAAGCGAGGCAATGACAAGTGGTTTCGTAGTTTCATCAGCAGGTAGAATTAGTGTGGACGTTAGTCCTGGTGGTGGAGTCATAAATCACATTATTATACGAGGTTACCTTTGTAGGGAATCATAATATAGCCTGAACTATATCTTCGTTGTACATTTTTGAGCAATAATAGGATATAATTTGGAAGTATACGATGCAAAGCAATTAGCATCATATATCCAGAACTTTTTATGGTCGGCCAGAAGAGAAAGGAGTAAGTCAGTTGCTCTTTCCTCCAGAAGAAAAAGAAAAAGATAATGTCATGGTCGTGACATAAAACATTACATACAATGTGCGTATGTCGTCTACTACTAGACCAAACAACTAAACGACAACAATAACTCCAAAAGCTCTCTAGCCTTTTTCACTATTTTCATCCTTCCTTCCGGCGTCAGAGAGTTTTTTATCATTTTGTGGTTGCCCTTTCGACTTCCGGCCGCCGGACTCACTTCCTCTTTTGATGTAGCCTAGGCTTTCCGCCTCTTTTACGAGGGCGCGATGTTTGTTAGCGCTGAGTCTTTGAAGCAGCCTGCGGGCTCACGCTCGGTAGGTACAGCAAGCGCGTCAACAAGCTGCTCATGATAACAGTAAAGAGCAAGTGGGACTTGGTTGTATCGCAGCCGCCCTCAAGCAAGGTTCTGTTTCTGCCAACTTGGTACACCGGGTGAAGGACGTAGAGATGTTCTTCAGGTTCAACTCTTTCAGCGACCCACAACTGTTCTAGCATCTTCTCTCGCTCGTCAAAGTCATTGCTGTCTTATGCATCAGCCATTCATTCTGTCAGTTAGAAGAAGTATAGCAAGCAGCCAAGATAATAAAGGAAAGAAAAGAAAGAGGTGTGAGAGAGAGAAAAAATTAAGACGATGGAATTATCGTTGGAGGGATTGTTGTCGGTGGGAATATTGTCGGAGCTAGCGACGCTATGAATCCTGCGATTGCCAAGAAGATAGCTAGAGCAACTACATGCACTATTACCGCTACTATCAAGCCCTTCTTTGCCTTCCTTGGGTCTTCGCTTTTTAATGCAAGCCACATTATCACGCCTCCAATAATCCCCAAAAATATTGGGAGCAAATACCATGCACCTGATGCACGCCTGTAGTACCTGTAATACTCTTCGTCTGTCATGTGCCAGTATCCTTTAGTAGGTCTACTGCTGTTGTTGTTTTCGTCATTAGGGTTTGAACTCAAACTCAAGGTCTCCCTCTCGATGCGGATAGATGATTCATCATATTCTGACCATCGATTCGTATGTCAGATAGGCATGAGCTTAAAGATGGTGTGGCTTATTTCTGAATATCTACTCTACCTTTTTGCAGGCGGAAGTTGAAATAAACTTCTGGAAGCTCAAGACGACTTAGTCGGCTGCTGTACCACTATCATCGACGCAAAGATTTTCGTTGGACCTGTCATCTTGAACTATTTCCTCAAAGCCTTCATTACCCACACTGTCTTCATTATTCATTAAAAAAGCTAAATACGGCTATAACCATCATAGATTCTATGGTCGAGAGTCATCCGGCTCTTTTAACGAGGACAGAGATTGAATGGTTGCTTGGCAATGCCCAAGTTTCCAAGGGTTATGAATACCGGATTAAGAGCGATATAAAGAGAAAGTTGAAGACATTCCAGCGGCTGGAATTGCCATTGCTGCAAAAGCACGGGTACACGCTAGACGTTGGCCTGCCCATTAACCCTCAGAATCTGAGTGCTAATCCTCAGACACCGGACGCCCTAGTAGCGAAGACTGTGCAGAGCGAAGGTTTCGTGAACCATGAGGTGAAGGGACAAAAAGCCCTAGGAGGGATTCGGACCCTCGACCTAAGGTTTACGAAACCTTCGCTCTCCCAGGCTGAGCTACTAGGGCACGTAAAATAGACACAGGCAACTTCTGGCGTTCTTTATTTAATTCTTAGCACCATCCTGCCAGATCTTGGCGCGACATTAAATACCGGCACCATCGATGTTTTTGTTAGTTTGAAGGTATCGATCTCGGGCATCAGGGGAATCTATGGGCAAGACCTCAACCTCCACAAGGTCTCCAGATTCGCAGGCCAGTTCGCTACCATAATCAAGTCGGGCAAGTGCGTGCTTGCGCGGGACACCCGTCCATCAGGCAGGATAATCGCACAGGCAGCGATAGCTAGCCTGATGTCTGCAGGAATTGACGTGTACAACCTTGGTGTGGCGCCCACCCCGGCGGTGATCCGGGAGGCGCAGAAGTACGGCGCTGGCGTGATAGTGACAGCGTCGCACAACCCGCTTGAATGGAACGGCATGAAATTCATAATCAGCGGCAGGATGCTTTTTGAAAGCGAGGTGGACGCGATGCTCAAGGCGCCAAATGGCCATCATGGCAAGTTTGGCAGCGAGTATGGCGCTACCTCAAGCTACGTCGATGACATTGCGCAGCTGGTAAAGGGCGGCTCGCCTGTTAAGGTGGGAGTGGACGCTGGCGGCGGCGCTGCGTGCGGCTACGCAGAGCTACTGTTTAAGAAGATGGGCAGGCAGTGCTACAGCATCAACGGCGTTCCCGGCGTTTCTTCGCGCGGGCCCGATCCGACTGCTGACGAGCTTGCAGATCTAAGGGCGCTTGTAACTTCCAACCACTTGCATCACGGCTTTGCGATAGACCCTGACGGCGACAGGCTTGTAGCCGTAAGAAATAATGGCGAAAAATTGAACCCTGACGCGACGCTGCTCCTGTGCGTCGCTCGTGTAGTAGAAATGGGCATGAAGAGGTTCGTGACAAGCATCGACACGAGCGTCGCCGTTGAAAAATTCATCCGCGAGCACGGCGGAAAAGTCGCATACTCCAAGGTGGGCGAGGCAAACGTGGTGAGCAGGATGCTTGAGGTGGACGCGGACGCAGGGGGCGAGGGCAGCAGCGCCGGCTTTATCATGCCCCGGTTTAACATGTGCCGCGACGGGCTGCTCGCCGCAGCCACGATATCGGCGCTTGACAGGAGGATGATAGACGACTGCCTGAAGTTCGCGTCTCAATACGCGCAGGTAAGGAGCAAGATAGCGGCCGATTCCTCTTTGCACATGGCAGTCATTGAAAGGCTGCCGGACATTTTCAAGAAGGAATCGTCGTCTATAATGACTGACGATGGGGTCAAGGCGATAATAGACGGGGACTCGTGGGTCTTGGTAAGGCCGTCAAATACCGAGCACGCGATCAGGGTTTCAGTCGAGTCCAAGGCAGAAAATGCGCAAGCGCTCTACAAGAAGGCAAGCGAAAAGGTCCAGCGTGTTTATGAGCAAATTAGATGAAAGAGAAATAATCCGCATTTTTGCGGGCAAGCTGGAGATAGGCGACCTTGACGATGTGGCGACGCTAGAGAAGGACAATATTGTTTTCAAGGCAGACATGCTGGTCGCATGCACAGACGTGCCGCCTGGCATGAAGCCGTGGCAGGTCGCAAGAAAGAGTGTCGTGTCGTGCGCAAGCGACTTGGCGGCCAAGGGAGTCAAGCCGCTCGCGGCGATGACATCCCTTGGCTTGCCTAAGAATTGCACGCGGCCGTATGTTGAAGGACTCGCAGAAGGCTTTGCGATTGCGTCAAAAGAGTTTGGCGTAAAGATAATCGGCGGCGACACAAATCAAGCCGGCGAGCTGGTGATCGACTGCAGCATGATAGGTATCGCAAGCGGCAAGCTGCCGCCAAGGAGCGGCGCCAAGCCGGGCGACATAGTAGTGGCCTCAGGCATGTTCGGGCTTCCGCCTTCTGGCCTCGCTATTCTGATGCACAATGCTAGAACAGCTGGCATGTTCAGAAAGCAAGCGATTGAATCGGTGCTCCAGCCCGTCCCGAGGCAGCGCTTTGGCGTTGCACTTGCAAAGTATTTTTCATCATCAATTGATTCCAGCGATGGCCTTGCGATCTCGCTTTACGAGCTTGCAAGCCAGAGCAACGTAGACATTGTTGTTGATAGCGTACCAGCGGTAGACGGCTTGGAGAAATTTGCGCAGGAAAACAGCCTTGATGTGTACGAGCTTGTCTTTCATGGAGGTGAGGAGTACGAGATCGTCGCTACGATCCCGCAAGCAAAGTTAAGGCAGGCAGAGACCGCAGCTAGAAAGGCAGAACTCAGGCTGCACGTCATTGGCAGAGTGAAAAGGGGAGATGGCAGCGTCTTTGTCGGCGACAGGCTGCTTGAGAACAGGGGCTATGTTCACTTTAGTAAGCGATAACGTTTTTAACTCTCTAAAGGGGCGATTGTAAGTGCATGTCTGAAACTACCGCAGGAGGAGAAATTACCCAGACTAGGTGGGGAGTAGCCCACATCTTTAGCAGTTACAATAACACGCTTGTGCATATCACCGACCTGAGTGGGAGCGAGACGATATCGTTCAGCTCTGGCGGAAGGCACGTTACAGCCGACAGGTACGAGTCGTCGCCCTACGCCGCAATGAAGTCTGCAGTCGCTGCAGCCGATGTTGCCAAGTCAAAGGGCATCAACGCTCTCCACATCCGCGTGAGGGCGGTTGGCGGCGTCGGCCCGAGAATCCCGGGCCCCGGCGCTCAGGCAGCCATCAGGGCTCTTGCAAGGGCGGGCTTTAGGATAGGCAGGATAGACGACGTGACTCCGGTACCGCACGATACTACAAGAAAGCCGGGTGGAAGAAGGGGACGCAGAGTCTAGATCAATTTCATTTCCGGCGCCATTTTTACCTGCGCGCTGCATCCCCTATTTTTCAATTGCATGCCAAGCCACGCTATGAACTTGTCTTCAAATTTCTTGCCTTTTGAGCCGTCGACCTCAAAGCCGTGCTTGGCATACAATTTTTCTACGAACTGGCCGGCAAGGAACAACTTTGCAAATGCCCAGCCGGCGCTCTGGACCGGGTCGTCAAGCGCAAATGAGTTTTCCAGCTGGCATGCCTTTTGCATTTCATTCAGCATGCCGACTGTTACCTTGGAGTCGGGCCCAAAGTCTATTGATTGAAAATCAATAATAAACGTCCCTATTACTACCAAGTCAATCATTCATCTTGCTGCTGCTTTAGCTTGTCAGCAAACGAAATGAACTTGCCCTTGTCCTCCACCTTGATTGTGGTGTTGAACCGCACATTGAGCCCCACCGAGCGAAACAGCGACAGGAGCTCGCCCCCAGATATCCTGCTTGATATCTCGCCTGTCAAGATCAATTCAGCTATTTTTGCGACAATTGCTTCAGTCTGTGCAGGGTACTGCGCGTACGCAAGGCTCAGCACTTCGTCGCCCCTGTCATAGAGATACCCATTGACAATGTCGCGGGCAGTGCGCTGCCTTTGCGGCGGCGGCTGCTGCTGCTGCTGGCTGCTCGTCTTTGCCCTTTCCAGCGCGGCTGCCTTTTTCTTCATTTCTTTCAGCTTGCGCGCTTTGATTATCTCGATGTCAGGGTCGTCGGGAGAAGAAGACATTCTAGCCCTTTATCACTCCTATAGGCACGAGCCTCACCACCTTGGTGGCGATGCCAAGCGAGTGCGACACGTTGACGACGGCGTCGACGTCCTTGTAGGCGTCCGGCGTCTCTTCTACGACGCCCTCTTTCGTTAGGGCCTTGACGTAGATGCCCTTTGACTCGAGGCCGCTCTTGACGCCTTCTGGCGTGTAGCTCCTCTTGGCGGCCGACCTTGACATCGTCCTGCCGGCACCATGCGCAGTCGAGCCAAAGCTGAGGTCGAGCGATTTCTGGTTGCCAAGCAATATCCAGCTTGCGGTGCCCATCGAGCCCGGTATTATCACCGGCTGGCCGATGCTGCGGTACCGCCCCGGCACCTGATCCATCCCTGCAGGGAACGCCCTTGTCGCGCCCTTTCTGTGCACGACCACGTCACGCGCGCCCTCGCCGTCGACTTTGTGGCGCTCCACCTTTGCAATGTTGTGCGCGACGTCGTATACCAAATCCATGTCAAGGCCGCCCTCGCCCATACTGAAGACGCGCTCGAACGTCTTGCGGGTCCAGTGAGTTATCATCTGCCTGTTGGCCCAGGCAAAATTGAGCGCAGAATACATTGCCTTTCTATAATCCTCGCCCTCTTTCGAGTTGTTCGGGACGCATGCAAGCTCTCTGTCTGCAAGCGTAAGGCCGTACTTGCGGAGTGCCGACTCGGAAACGCGCAGATAGTCGGTGCATATCTGGTGGCCAAAGCCGCGTGAGCCGCAGTGTATCAGCACGGTCAGCTGACCTTCCCTGTCGAGGCCCAGCGCTTTTGCCGCCCGCTCGTCAATTATCCTGTCCACCTTTTGTACTTCCAAGAAATGGTTGCCGGAGCCCAAGGACCCAAGCTGCGGCGCGCCCCTCTTCCTTGCGGTGTCCGAGACGCTTGCAGGGTCCGCACCGGCCATGCTGCCGCCTTCCTCGCAAGTCTCGGCGTCGTCGTCGGTGCCGTAGCCGTGGCGGACCGCCCACCGGACGCCTTCGACCAACAGCTCGTCTAGTTCCGACCGTGACAGCTTAACGGCTCCCTCGCTCCCTACGCCGGAAGGAATAGAGCGAAAGAGCTCGTTCACGAGGTCCTTGAGCCGCGGCCGAATGTCGCTTTCAGTTAGGTTCGTCCGGACAAGCCTGACGCCGCAGTTGATGTCGTAGCCCACGCCGCCAGGGCTGATTACGCCGTGCTCCATGTCAGTTGCAGCGACTCCGCCCACTGGAAAGCCATAGCCCTCGTGGCCGTCAGGCAGGACAACGACGTGCTTTTTGACGCCTGGCAGCATCGCGACATTCGCCGCCTGGTCTATCGTCCTGTCGGTGACCATCTTTGTTATCAATGATCCATTAGCGTAAATCGTAACCGGGACTTTCATTCCCTTTGCAGGGTTTGGATCTATCCGGAATTCTAGGTCGCTTACCTTTCTGACCTTGTGGTTGCCGCTCCTTGTGACAAGCTCGTTCAATGTTGTTGCTGCTACTCAATTGTTATCTGATGTTATTATAAGCCTTGCCCGGCGTACGCTGCGAACCTGTTGCTGTACTCCTTGAGCACCGGCTCGCCGGTGATTTCGTATAGCCTGCCAAGCTGGCTGACGTGCCCCTGATGGTAGTTGTCCCACGCCTTGTTGCCAAGCCTGTCGTAGTAGGACCAGTCGCCAGAGTCGTATTCCGGCAGGTTCTGCAGGAGCCAATTCACTCCCTTGCCAAAGACAATGAGTGCCCGATAGTCGTGCGTGTACTGATAGTACTGCCATACGAACAAGAGCGAGTTAGTGTGGCCGTTGAGCACATAGGTCTTCTGGAAGCCAGGCTTGGCCAGAAGCTGGAGGAATAGCGAGTCGCGCCCCTCGTCGCTTGCCACGCCGCCATCTTCATAGTCGACCATGAACGCGCTAAAGGCTTTCTTGGCTTCGACAAGGTAGCGATCGTCGCCAGTCATGTTGTGCGCCCTTGTCAAGACGTTGACGCCTTCCGCCTGCGCAAGCCCTGACGCGTACGGAGGGCTCACCCCTCCGTACGAGCGCCATGCAAAGCCGTACTCCCAGACAGAGTAGTTGCCCCTGTCGGTCGCGTGCGCCATCAGCCAGTCAGCGGTGTTGAGGAAATGCTTCTTTGTCTGCGGGTCGCCAGTCGACAGGAACTGGTCGTAATAGTTGAGCCCTGCCTGCGCCGCCACCTTGGGGTTGTAGACCACGCCAAGCGAGCCACCATAGTCGTACATCACGACTCCGTTTTCGTCTGGAACGAGCGATGCCTCGGCGACACGCGGGTCTTCCATAATGGCCATACCTTGAGAGTAGCACCTGCCGTCAATAATAATATAACAACAATAATGAAATGCAAATTCTGGATCTTGATTGCACGTAATCTTCTGCCTGGATCTATGTTAAGCATTATCTATAATAGCTTTTTGGATAAGCTATACGCTAACAAGGTTTATTTTCATCACGGCCCGCCCTAGATCCTATAGAAGATGCCAATACTGCCTATTGACTCGGGGCGCTACGGTAGCAAGGAGATGCGCGCCATATTTGAGGACGAGAAGCGCTTGCAGTACCAACTAGACTTTGAGGCGGCCGTGGCTCAGGCCCAGGCCAGGATAGGCATGATACCGGCCGAGGCTGCTAGAGAAATTGAAAAAGCTGCCAGCTCTGCCAAGGTCACCTTGGCAAGAGTCAACGAGCTTGAAGCGGCAAGCGAGCACGATACAGCGGCCATGGTGGAAGCGCTGAGCGAGCAGGTCTCGGCCAAGTCAAAGCCGTGGATACACTACGGCCTGACCAGCAACGACGTTGTCGACACTTCGACCTGCATGCAGATGCGCGACGCTTTCAAGATAACCGAGTCAAAGGTCGGCAGACTGGCATCTCTTCTAGCAGATAGGGCATTCGAGTTCAAGGCATTGCCTGCAGTGGGCAGGACGCACGGGCAGCACGCGAGCATCATTGCATTTGGGCTGAAATTTGCGATATGGGCCGCGGAAATGGCCAAGCACATTGAAAGGATCGGGGAGGGCAAGAAGCGCTTCTTGCTCTGCAAGACGCTCGGGGTGGTTGGCACCGGCTCGCTCATGGGCGACAGGGCGCTTGAAGTGCAGAAATTGGTGGCTGCAAACCTCGACCTTTATCCTGTAAATGCAGCGACTCAGGTGGTCCCCAGAGAACGCTTTGCCGAGATGCAATTCTGCATAGCGCTCATTGGCTCGACCCTTGACAAGATAGCAATAGAGATCAGGAACCTGCAGCGCACCGAGATAAGCGAAGTTGCCGAGCCCTTCAGGAAGGGCCAGATGGGAAGCAGCGCGGTGCCTGTCAAGCGCAACCCGATCAGGAGCGAGCGCGTGTCGTCACTAGCTAAGATGTTAAAGTCGCTTGTCGCCGTGTCGATGGACAACATTGCGCTATGGCACGAGCGCGACCTTTCAAATTCTGCCAACGAACGCTTCACGCTGCCGATGGCGACGATACTGCTTGACGAGATGCTAAACGCCGTGACCAAAGTGATCGCGGAGCTCAAAGTGAACAGAGAAAGGATAGCCGCAAACATTGAGATGACAAATGGCCAGATATACGCCGAGTTTGTGCTCGAAGCGCTCGTGAAAAAGGGTGTTGCTCGCTTTGACGCCTACAGGGATATACAGCGCGTGGGGTTTGCGGCGCTTGAATCCGGCGAGCACTTTTTCGACGCGGCAGCCAAGGACGCGAGCATTTCAAAATATCTTACAAAGAAGGAGCTCCAGTCAATATTTGACGCCAAGAACCACCTGGCAGCATCGGGCAAAATAATCGACAACGTTGCCAAGATAGTCAGGCAAATAGAAGAAGATTAGTTAAAGTGCCGTCGGTGAGATTTGAGCTCACGACAGCTCGGTCTTCAGCTTCACCCCTAAAAAGGTCGAGTGCTCTCCCAGGCTGAGCTACGACGGCACCGACAGAACTAGTTTTACGAATCATATATAATCGTGTCTTGGCTCTAGAGCTCGTCCATTCCAAAGTTGTGGTAGCACCGGTTGCACCTGAACTTTTCCTTTCCCGGCGTCCCGGAGACGACTAGTAGCTCGCCCTTGGCCTTGCATTTTGGGCACCTGCCGTAGATGGTCTTTTTCGGCATCCAGCATACACTCGGCAGGCGCCATTATAAAAGTGCCCCGACACGCGTCACGCATAATTACATACATCAGGTTATAAGAAGGGACCTCTTCTGTTTGCCTAACAATTGCAATGAAGACGTGTCTCCATTGTGGCGAGACCATATACGGTGATGATGTGAGGGCTTGATTTGTCACCGGTGCAAGAAGGTTGAAGGCCTTGGCACCAAGCGCGAGATCTACGACAGGGAAGACAAGCCAAAGGACCCGACCAGCTTTTCCGACCTGTACTTTGGCAAGATCAACTACAAGAAGATGTGAAGAAAGAACATCCTTGGAGAAGACGTCTAGGCAGCATGAAAAAATTCTTTCCAAAGAATGGAGAAATCGTAATTCAAGAATTTTCTTACCTAAAGTAAATAAGCGAAAAGGAACGAGTTCCATTGTCATGATAAACTCTCCGGACAATCCAAACATCGTAGACTCGCCGGAAGAGCGGAGGAGGCGCTTTCTCGAAGAGTTCGAGAAGCCCTTCAAGTGCGAGAAATGTAATGAGCGGTTCAGGAAGAAAAAGTATTTGCGGGAGCACAAGTCCGAAGTGCATTCGTATTAAATGAGAAAGATGCCGGAGGCGGGATTTGAGCCCGCGACCTTACGATTTCTTATGGTGTGTGTAAGATTATGAGTCGTACGCTCTAACCAAGCTGAGCTACCCCGGCACCGCCTAGCAAGCGTGGTTGCCACATGGAATTTCGCGCTACATAATATAAGCCATATGTACAAAGCTGCTGTTATGCCGCTCCTGCGTCGACAAACATCTCTTCTTTGGCGTTCTTTATGCCGTCGATTATCTCCTCGAACCTTGTCCGCTCGCTGCAGCTGGCGCATACCAGCCATATGACGGTCATCTTTTCATTACCTGTAGTCGATATTGCCCATTCAATCTCTACGCGCCATCTGCGGTCCCCGCATTTCTGGCACTCCAAAACCTTTGGCATATCCTGGTCAAGCATCATTTTTTTGTAAATTAACTCGTTGTCATCCTATTTTTGACTTTTGATGATGCGAGCTCTGCCAGATATCGTACAAATGTTTTGGCTTTTTGGTTCTGGTTAGGTTAGCTAATGCGCCCTTCTTTTCGAAGCTCAGACAGTATCCTGTTCAGCTCATAGCCGCGCTCACCATTACCAGCAACGATGTTTTCCCCTGCAGTCTCTTCAGAGACTGCCGCTGCCGGCGCAGACAGCACTATCTTGTCCACCTCTCCCCTGTCGAGCCATATGCCTCTGCATACCGGGCAGTAGTCGATGTGGACACCGTATTTTCTCACCTCACGCATCTCGCCTGAGCAATTTGGGCACCTGAGCATGCCCAATATACGCGGACATTGGACAAAACTATTTGCGCCGGACTACCAGCAGCTGGTTGGAGTCAATTACTTCCAGCTCAAGCCTGTCGCCGTCCTTCAACCCCATCAATTCTACGACGTCGCTTGGGATGGGCAGAAAGACAGTCTTGCCATACTGCAGCTGCAGCAGCTGCAGCAGCTGCAGCTGATTGTCGGGTGCAAGATCGGTAATGCGGGCCGCATGCGATGATGGCAGATATGGTATATACTATTATTTGGTCATTATCGCATATATAATGACAGGTGTTCGTTCATTCATTCAAACATGCGCCTGACGTCGCCTTCAAGCACGCCGGTGCCAGCATGCAGCCTGTCGATGTGGCTCGACAGCCCCTCCTTTGTGTCAAAGGGCGACTCGCAGTATGGGCAGACTATCTTGGCTATGCTATTGTCCTTCATGTAGACTATGGCTCTCGGATTGATTATGCAGACTGGGGTTCCCTTGATTGCCGTGTGCGCAGTTGACACCGTCGCCGTGTGTATCTTTTCGAAGATGTCGTCGCGGGAGACCATGCCAAGCACCGCAGAGTGCGCGCTCGCGATGACCTGCCTTATCACGTGCCTGTCCATTATAGTCAGCGTCTCTTGGACGGTGTTTTGCGGCCCGACTGCCATGACGGGGCTCGTCATTATTTCCCGGAGCCTGACCTTGCCAGGGTTCCTGCCCTGCGACATCACCTTGAACAGGATGTCCGTCTTGCTCACGATACCCACTACCTCGCCGAGGTGCGAGACGAGGATACTCCTGACGCCCCTCTCCTTCATGAGCCTCAACGCTTCGTCCGCATACTTGTCGCCTTCCAGAATTACCACGTTCGTGTTCAGGAAATGCTCTATCGGCGCAGATAGGAGAGCAGTGATGTCGTCTGGGACGTAGTCGCTCATAATAGAGAATAATCGGTTCCATTTTATTTAAGGATGGCTACCACAACTACGCCTGCCTGTCCTCGAACTTTAACTTGATAAGATTCTGGCCGCCTGCCTTGCGTATCTCCACCAGCTCCTCCCGCTCGAGCCTCTTGACGAGCCGCCATATCGTGGTCTTAGGGAGCTGGAACTTGCTCCTGAGCTCGCTTTCAAAGGCTGCGCCTTCCTTTTCCGCAAGGTACCTGAGCACCTCTTGGTCCTCCGGTCGCAAATGGGGTCGCTCTTCGAGCATCCTGCCCACTATCCTTAAAAGCATGCTTGTGTCAGTCTGCGAATCAGGTATCGTGGCCGGCTCCTGCTGAATTGGCAGGCTGCTGATGTTGCTGTTGCTGTTGCTGTCTTCCTCTACCGTTTCTAGCTCTTCTTCCGGCTCTCTGGCCTTGATCTCGGCTACGGGCGGCCTGAATGCGGATCTGCTGATGTTGCTGTTGCTGCTATTGTTGCTGCTGCTGGCCGGAGGGTCTCTTGGCTCTGCCGCTCTTTTTTGCTGCGAAAGCGCGGGCGCGGACTTGCTACTGCGTCTCATCCTTAGGAATACCAGCGTCCCGACACCTCCAGCCCCCGCCACTGTTGCGGCTACAATGACTGACACCGGCAGCTCTGGCGCGGGCGGCATTTCGCCTATTGCGTCGACCGCGTCTTCGGCTGCGTTCCTTGCTGCGACATAGTTGCCGTTTTCAAATTCTGCGTTCGCCTGCTGCAAGAGCTGCCTTGCTGAAGAGGTGTCGCGGTTTTCCCCCGCAGCCGCCTCGATCTGCGCGCCAGCGCCAGAGATTGCCTGCTGTGCCGCCACAAAGTCCCTACCAGCCGCAAGAGCCGCGTCGTTTGCCCGCGTCGCCAGCGTTTCGGCGTCCCCAAACCTGCCAGCGTCCCTGGCGGCCATGGCCTGCTGGAGCATACCCTCTGCGCCGGCAAGCACGATGTCAGGGTGTGCGGTTCTCACTTGATCTATGGTGGTGTCGGCAAGCCTGATGACTATGTTTGCCTGCTCCTCTGTGCCAAGCACTCCTATGACATACATGATACGGGCTGGGCCTGGGTCGTCAAAGGTCAGCAGGTACTGACCGGCAAAAGGCGTGATGGATGGCTGCGGCTCAAAGTCTACAAGCACGCTTTCCGGCGGAAGCCTCACCGAAAAGCCAGTATCTGGGGAGTTGAGCGTAAAGATCCATCTCACTTGGCTCTTGTCGACCAGATCCTGCGTGGTGTAGCTTATCCTGACGTTTGACACTCCGGGCGCTCTGAGCACGATTTCGTTAGGAGTCGACCCGATCGCGTACTTGACCACGTTGTCTTCGTAGTCGACCACGATAAGGTTCCTCACGCTGCTTTCTGCAAACAGCGGTACTCTAATCTCCTCTGCCATAGGATCGGTGATGTTGATG
>Ga0126312_10001486_pt1 | contig 15407 bp, 23 predicted proteins | sample Plot104A_FD_92537 | JGI IMG/M metagenome (GOLD analysis project Ga0126312, IMG submission 92537) | Serpentine soil microbial communities from UC McLaughlin Reserve, CA, USA - Plot104A | ecosystem: Environmental > Terrestrial > Soil > Grasslands | place: USA: UC McLaughlin Reserve, Lake County...
AGGTGCAGCGACCTTGGTCTCTAGGTACCGCTTGAGCTGAACCATGACTTGGCCCCAGACATATGCAACCCGTCCGGCCTGGGTGTCGTCATCGAATGTGCCGTGGCGGAACGCGATCGTGGAGGCATCGCCGTCGCCGGAGATCCGCCACACAACTTCGGTGCCGACCCATTGCGGGGGAAAGCTCACCGTACGCCAGGTGATCATGCGCTCGTCAGCCTTCGCCCGCAGCAGGTCGAAGAGTGTGGGCGCATCGGGAAAGCCAAGTTTGAGCATTGAGCCTGGCTCGCCAGGAACGTCGGCGTCGTCGGTCCAGAAGCTGGCAATGCCTTCGGTGGTCGTCAGCGCCTGGCGAACGGCTTCCGGCGCAGCGTTGACATCAAAGGTGAAAAGTACGTCATGCATTAGGTCACCTCATCGAGTCATTCTGGTCTGCACGCCTCGACCGACTTGCGACGTTGGCTGAGGAGGTCGACAAGCAGTGACCGATGTGGTCGTTGTGCGTTGGATTGCGGCATCGCCCACAACAGTGTTCAGCGTCTTCACCGACGTCGACCGGTGGACCGCATGGCAGGGCGTCGGCGGGGAACTCGATGCGCGGGCCGGCGGTCTTTTGAGGGTGATCATGCCGGACTCGGCCTCCGCCTCGGGGGCGCTTCATCGAGGTCGTTCCGGCCCGGCGCATCGTCTTTACCTGGGGCTGGGAAGGAGATGGGCCTCCCATTCCGCCGGGATCGACGACCGTCACTGTCGAACTGGAGCCGGCGGATGGTGGCACCATGGTTCGGCTCATGCACACCGGATTGGCGCCGGCCGCCGTCCGGGAGATGCATCGCAGGGGATGGGAGCGCTACCCCGAGCGTCTTAAGAGTCGGGCCATAGGAGAAGACCCACGTCCTGATCGATTCGACGCCTAGAGCGCGCGGCGGCCTACCTCGTCCGCAGTGAGGCAGCACGCCAGGCTTGGGCACCCGCGCCTGCGGCCTCCTTGGCCTGCCGCCACCGGCGGGCGGCCAACTCGCGGGGCGGCTCCTGCATGTGTCGCATGAAGTCAAGTGCGGCGTTGAACACCGCAGCGGCCCCGACGGCCATCCCGGCGAACGCGATCGTCCCGCCAATCGCGAACAGGATCGCACCTGTTGTTAGCTGCCCTGTGTTGACGTTGACGTGGTACGGCTCAACCTGGTTCGTCGTCATGCGCTCACGCTATCGCCAGCCGGCCGCCGTTGTCCGAGATGCCGCGGTGAGCGCTGCGTACCGCACGGCGTCGAGCAACGTCCGGTCATTGCCCGCCTATCCCCCTGGAGCAGCTGGCCGAACAGTGACGAACGCAGGGAATCGGCCCGGCGGAGGAGGCAATACCATCCTGTCCGGGCACGGCAGTGCGTAAAGCAGCCACCAAAGCATGAGCGACGAAGGGAGCCTGCAGTGACGGCATGGACCAGCGACGAGCTGAGCAGGATTGGGCGGGCCGACGAGCTCAAGATCGCCTCCGTCCGGCCCGACGGGAGTATGCGACCCTACGTCACGATCTGGGTAGTCCGGGCTGGGGATGAGCTGTACGTCCGATCGGCATACGGCCCAAGCAACCCCTGGTACCGCCGCGCCAAAGCCAGCGGTGCCGGCCGCATTCGGGCTGGTGGTGTGGAGCGGGATGTCATCTTCGCCGATCCCGCGCGCGACGTTCAGGATGCCATCGACGAGGCCTACCACGCCAAGTACGACCGGTATGGAGAAGCGCTCGTACGGACCGTCGTCGGGCCGCAGGCCGCGGAGGTCACCATTCGGCTCGAGCCACGAAGCAGCTGACCTGATCGGCGCCGGAAGCCTCCGGAGTGATCGGCCCCACGACCATCCTGGCACCGATGGCACCTTTCCCAAGTGGCAGTCGTTCCCGGCACAACGGGCAAGACGACAGGAGGTTGATGTGGCCCTGCGGGACTACCTCGTCGGCGAGGTGACCGAGGACTTCGCGGACGGACTACTCACCCGAAGAGAGACGCTCCGCCGGCTGAGCCTGCTTGGCATCAGCGTCAGCAGTGCGACCGCCCTGCTAGCCGCTTGCAGCAATGGTGGGGGTGAGCCGATCGGCGCGGGCGAAGCGTCGCCGACGGTGCAAACAACCCCATCCCTCGGTGCAACGCGGTCCGCCACCCCGGGTCAACCGGTTCGCTTTGCTGGCCCGGCGGGAGAGCTACAGGCAGCGTGGGCAACACCGGACGACCCCAAGGGCGCCGTGCTTGTCGTCCACGAGAACCGAGGCCTGACACCCCACTTTTACGACCTGGTCGGACGCTTCGCTCGCGACGGGTACGGGGCGCTATGCGTTGATTTGTTGTCAGCTGAAGGTGGCACCGCATCGCTTAAGGATCCGGCGGCGGCACCGGCCACACTGGCAAATGCGCCGCTGGAGCGGCTGCTTGGCGACCTCCGGGCTGGCATCGATGAGCTGGAGCAGCGAATATCTGCCGCGAAAGTCGGGTCAGTCGGATTCTGCTTCGGCGGCGGCATGGTATGGAACTTGCTTAACGCCGGTGAACAGCGGCTCGCGGCAGCGGTTCCGTTCTACGGACCTGCACCGGACAACCCAGATTTCAGCCGGACAAAGGCGGCCGTCCTCGCCGTCTATGCGGAGCTGGACAGCCGAGTGAACGCCTCCGGAGACCGTGCCGAAGCCGCGTTGAAGGCAGCCGGGTTAACCTATGAGATTCGGACCTTTCCCGGAGTAGACCACGCCTTCTTCAACGACACAGGCGCTCGCTACAACGAGCAGGCAGCCCAAGAGGCATATAGCGCCGTGCTGGCCTGGTTCGGACAGCACTTGACCTAAGCGGGTGAATGTGACGCCGGCCAGGCTTGGTCCTTAAGGCATTTGGGCGGGCGTCACATCTTTACGCGCAAGGCCACGAGTGAGCATTCCGAGGGACCAGAACCGAATCGGCCGAATCGAGACAAGCCTCCGATCAGTCAAACGCCGCTATGGTGAGGATGCGGAGGCGGCGCTCCTGACGGACTCGAGGCGAGGAGGCTCCATGGGCATCATCACCCCGGGATTCCGTGGGCGACGACCCGATCCGTCGGCCAACCTCCCACCCGGTCAATACCTCACGCACGACTTCCCGGTCCTGTCTGCGGGGCCGACACCGGCGATCGACTTGCAGACGTGGTCCTTCACCATCAACACCGAAACCGGTGAGAGACATACCTGGTCGTGGCCGGAACTGCTGGCCCTACCGCAAGAATCGCCCACGGTCGATATCCATTGCGTGACCAAGTGGTCGAAGTTTGGGACGCCATGGCGCGGGGTTTCGCTGGATGCGCTGCTCGGCGACATCGAAACAACCGCCGAGTACGCGCTGGTGAAGTCGTACGGCGGCTACACGACTAACCTGCCGCTCGAAGACCTCCTTGACGGCAAAGCCTGGATCGTTCACGAGTACGACGGTGAGCCGCTTCCGCCGGCACATGGCGGACCGGCCCGGCTGCTGGTGCCACATCTCTACTTCTGGAAGTCGGCCAAGTGGGTTCGCGGCATGGACCTCCTCGAAGAGAACCACCCAGGTTTCTGGGAGACGTTCGGTTACCACGACTATGGAGATCCATGGCGGGAACAGCGTTACGCGGGCGACTGAGCGACCGGGTCTCATGGCGGCGCGCCGGCCTACTCGAACGGCGGGATGAGACGCCCAACGCGGTCACCCTGGTGCTCGAGGCCCCGGGGTGGCCGGGGCACTTGCCTGGCCAGCATGTTGACGTCCGGCTCACGGCAGAGGACGGGTACTCCACCCAACGCAGCTACTCGCTGGCAGCCCCTGACCGCGGCGATCAGGTTGAGCTGACTGTTCAGGTCGTGCCCAACGGCGAGGTCTCGCCGTTTCTCGCGCGCGAGCTGGCCATCGGAGATCCGATCGAGGTGCGCGGGCCGGTGGGCGGGTGGTTTGTGTGGCGCCCAGACAGCGATGGGCGGGTGCTGCTCATCGGGGGCGGTTCCGGAGTGGTACCACTCATGGCGATGGTCCGTGCCAGGCAGGAGGCGGTCAACACAGGCCCGATGCGACTCGTTTACTCGGTGCGGACCCCGGCCGATGTGTTCTACGCGGCGGAGCTAGAGAGGCGGATGCGCGAGGACGATCGACTCGAGGTGACGATCGTGCACACTCGGGTGACCCCACCCGGTTCGACGCGCCCGGCGCACCGGCTCGACCTCGCGTCGCTGGCGGACCTGGCATGGCCAGCGGAGTCGCGACCAATCAACTTCGTGTGCGGGCCAACTGATTTCGTCGACGCGGTCGCAAGCGCCCTCGTGACGCTAGGCCACGACGACCAGTTGATCCGGACCGAGCGATTCGGACCGAGCGGAGGCTGAGATGACCAACCACCAAGAGATGCCGTACGGACTCGTCGACGGCAACGCCCTCGCCGGCCCGCTCTCCGATCTGTTCGCTATCGACGTCACGACCGCATCGGTCACGTGCGCCGGGTGCGGGAGCCGCCAACCGGTCGCGGTATTGGAGGTCTACACCGGCGGGCCCGCGCTGATTGGCCGCTGCCGTACCTGCCAGGCGGTAATGCTGCGGGTCGGCCGGGTTGGGCCGGACGCGTTGCTCGACCTCCGTGGCACGGTCGTCCTCAGAGTCCAGGCCGCCGACTGACCTAAGGAAGGGTCATGTCGCTTCCCCAGTGCGGGCAATCTGGCCAAACCCAGCCGGGAGAAGCATGAAACTAGAGACGAGCTGCGAGGAGGATGGCCATGGCAACCATGATCAAAGGAAGCTTCGCCGAGCCGAACGAGATCCGTACGCCACCGCAGACGAGGGTCGAGATGGTGAACCTCGGCGACGTCAAGGCGGCGCGATTTACGATGCAGCCTGGTTGGCGGTGGTCTGAGTGTGTGAGGCCAGTGGTTGGGACCGAAAGCTGCCAGGTTCATCACGTTGGCGCGGTGATCTCGGGATCCATGGGGGTCCGTCATAACGATGGAACAGAAATCGCCATTTCGGCGGGTGACGCTTATGTCATCGAGCCGGGTCACGACGCCTGGGTTGTTGGCGACGAGCCATTTGTATGTCACGAATTCGATCAGCAGGCTGCGGCAGAATTCGGCCGATCGGCCGAAGCGTCTGGCTGATCCCTCGGAAGCGTGCGGTCTCAGTTGCCTACCGGCTCAGGATCGGGTGATCGGCCTGGTGCCGCTCGCCGGGGAACGGAATCCCTCCGCCTGAACGGATTCTTCAGCAACCCGCACGCCGTAGTGGTAGGCAAGTCTGCCGCCCAGCCAACCTGACGCCCCGACGGCAGCGAGTCCGACAATCGTGAGAATGAACGGACCCACCGGAGCAGACTCCCAGCTCTCACGCGTTGTGTAGCGCCAGATGAAGTTCACGATGAAGATCGCCAGCGCAACCGAGTTCAGGCCGGCGTGAATCTGGGCAGTCCTAAAAACGGCCGTCCCGCGGGGAAGATTAGTGAGATCTATGACTCCGAACACTGCGGCGGCAGCTGCGCCCAACGCACCGAAGAGTGCGAGCCACATGGCCCCCGTGCTCCAGGTTTTGGGGTCCGAGCTGCCGTACGAAACGAGGTCGAAGACTAGTGCGCACACCCAGGCGCCGATCGGCACGGTGACGATCATCGGATGCACCGGATGACCGTAGGTGCCGGCCACCGGTGATCGCGGTTTCTTGGACTGCAGTTGTCCGGTGTCCATCTGGATCCTCGCCTCCTGGGATGTTTCCGATCTCAACTTCGCAGAGTAGCCCTGGCTGGGTCCGAACCGCTCATGACGTGCCGAGCACGTTCTTGGAGTGTCAGCGGTGACCGCTACCTTGTGACCATGGCCGGAATCATCGCAAGCGCCGACATCGACATCGCGGCGCCTCGAGAACGGGTCTGGGCGGCGCTGACCGATCCCGAGGAGATTGCCAAGTACATGTTCGGCGCCAACGTCGAATCGGATTGGCAAAGGGGCAGTCGCATCACCTGGACTGGGGAATGGGAAGGCAGGCCCTATCAAGACAGGGGCGAGATCCTGGAGATCGATCCGCCGAAGCGGCTCGTGGTCAGTCACTTCAGTCCATTGACCGGCCAGGAGGACCGACCGGAGAACTATCACACGGTCACCTATGACTTGACCGACCCTGACGGCGGCACCCACGTCGCACTGAGCCAGGACAACAACGGTGATCAAGACGAAGCCGATCGCGCCTCGGCGAACTGGGCCATGATGCTGTCAGCGCTCAGAGAGACCGTCGAGAAAGGTTGATGTCGCTCCTCACGCTACGTTGACCCGAGAGTGTGGATCGGTCGGCAATGCGCCGCTGCCCTGATGATCGCGCTATGGGGAGCGGCCTGTTCGGCGCACCCGCCTGGTCCCGCGCCGGTGAGCGAGCCGCCGAGCACGGTCAGCTTCTCCGCTAAGCCGTCGTCGACGAAATCGAGTGCCACACCATCTCGCAAACAGCGCTCTCGCTCGGCGACGGTGGTGATGAATGGAGATCTCCTCTGGCACAACACGCTCTGGTATGGCGCCAACGCAGATGCCCGACACCGGGGTCGCAACGGGCGTGACGACTATGACTTCCGGCCCTTGCTCAGCGGCATCAAGCCCCTTGTCGCGGGCGCGGATCTGGCAATCTGTCATGAGGAGGTTCCACTCGCGCGCCTGGGCGGGCCTTATCGGAACTTCCCACGGTTCGCGGCGCCTCCGCACGTCGTCGAGGCGATCAAAGCTACTGGCTACGACTTGTGCACGACGGCGTCGAATCACTGTCTTGATCAAGGTTTCGCCGGGTTGCGGCGAACCCTTGACGATCTTGACCATGCTGGCATCCGGCATGTCGGAACCTATCGAACTCGACGTGCTGCGCGGAGTCCGGTCGTCTTCACAACGAAGTCGGGCGTCAAGATCGCGGTGGTAGCAGCAACATTCAGCACCAACGGCATCTCACTGCCCCGCGGTAAGGGCTGGATGGTCAATCGGATCAACATCGAATCGCTGCGGCATCGGGCCAAGCGAGCAAAGACGGCCGGTGCCGACATTGTTCTCGCCGGAATCCATGCCGGAACTGAGTATCCGTCACGAGCGAACATACAGCAGCGCCGCGTGGCGGCCGCCCTCACAGCATCGCCGGATGTGGACTTGGTGTACATGCATCACACTCACACAGTCCAGCCATGGAGCAAGACGAACGGCAAATGGGTCGTCTACGCCCTCGGCAACGCACAGCACGACGCCGGTGTCGAACGCGGCTATGAGGGGGTAACCGCGCGATTCACGTTCACCGAAGACACCGATGGTCGATATCACGTCACCAAAGCTGAGTACATCCCGACTCTGATCACCCGTTATGCACGCGGCAAGCCGGCTCGGTTGCTGCAGATTTCAACGGCACTTCCAGCGGCTCGGGGCGCGCTTCGGCAGCGGTTGAAAGCAGCAGAGCAGCGTACGATCGCCGTCGTCACAGCACAGGACCCACCCGGATTGCGCAGGGCCTGACGCGTCAATCGATTGCTCTGGCATAGTCAGCCGGAAATGGCAACGCCCGCTTCGCCGCGCTCAAGGAAGCCGATTGTCGGTTGGGCCGGCTCGGTCGAGCAGATGGCTGGTCTGGTCGATGCCTTGGTGGAGCGTCCGTACCAAGTCGTCGGCTTCGACGGCCCAAGTCACGGCCGATCTGATCCCGGTCCATCAGGTCCCCGACGCAGCAACGGCATGGAATTTGCTCACCACTCGGTGCAGTCGCTGCCAAAGGCCTGCCTTTGCTGGTCGTGCACGACAGAAGTGACCGTTACTGGCCGTATGAAGACAGTGTCCAAATGGTCGACCAGTGGCCAGGAGCGAGGTTGGTCACCACCGAGGGCCTTGGCCACAATCGGCTGCTCAGCGATGGGCATGTGGCATCTACAGTGGCTGAATTCGTCGCCGGGCCTCCCCGACTGTCAGTGACCGGCGCTAGTGTGCGAAGGATCAGTCAACGTCCTTCGGAAGGAGCAGATCGTGGCATCACGTCTCAACCCCTACCTCACCTTTCGCGACAATGCGCGGGAGGCTATGGAGTTCTATCAGGACGTCTTCGGCGGCAAGTTGAACGTAAACACCTTTGGGGAGTTCGGCGACGCCAGTGCTCCGGGTGCCGACAACATCATGCACGCGCAACTGGAGACGGACCGCGGGTTCACCTTGATGGCCTCAGACATGCCACCCGGAATGGACTTCAATCCGGGCAACAACATCACCATCAGCCTCAGTGGCGAGGACGAGCAGGAGCTGCGTGGCTATTGGGACAAGCTGAGTGATGGCGGCACGGTAACGATGCCGCTCGAGAAGCAGATGTGGGGTGACGTGTACGGCCAGTGCACCGACAAGTTCGGCGTCCCTTGGATGGTCGACATCGTCCAGCAGCAGGGCTAGCGGCCTCGTCACCCGCGAAACACTGGCATCTGCGTCGCACTCGCGGCGCAGATGCTTGTTAACCGGGCGGTTGCGCTGTCAAACAGTCGGGTTTGCCGAAGGATCGAGTTCACGTCTCCGGCTCCTCGGCCGGTGAGAACATGCGGCCGGTGGGGTCAAGTCTGGCAAGCAGACGTTCACAAATGCGGGAGAGTTGACTAATCTGCGCTGGTGTCAAGGGGTCAATCACATGTTCCCGCACTGTAGATACATGACCGGGAGCCGCCCTTACGACCTTCCTCCATCCCGCTGCGGTCAACGTCACGTTGGTGGCTCGGCGGTCCTCCCGACAGGGCGCTCGCCGAACGTATCCCTCGTCCTCGAGCCGGGAAGCGACGCGCGATAGCCGGGGGAGTGTCGCATTGGTCCGGGCGGCGAGCGTTGTCATCCGGAGCGTCCGGTCGGGCGCCTCGGAGAGCATGGCCAGAGTGAAGTAGTCGAAATGGGTGAGGTTCTGATCGTGCATCAATTGCGCGTCGAGCACTCCAGGTAGGAGTTCGACCACAGCCGCGAATCTCACCCAGGCTCGCCGCTCCTCCGTGGTCAACCAGCGTGTCTCACTCACAGGACAAGGATAGCTAAAAGTTGTATCTACAAGTAATGATCTGATAGCTTACTTGTAGCTACAACCAATTGATCATCCGACTTAAGAAGGAGCGAGACCAGAAATGACCAACGTCACCATCTTTGGAGCCGGCAGTATGGGTACCGCCGTCGACGAGATTCTGAGCGCGGGCGGGGCTTCCGTCGACCACATACGCAGCCGGGACACGGACAAGACTGTCACCGGTGACATCGTGATCTTGGCGGCGCCCTATACGGCCTTCAAGGACATCACCAGCCGATACGGAGACCAGCTCGCTGGCAAGATCGTCGTCGACATGAGCAATCCCATCAACCACGAGACCTTCGACTCCTTGGTCGTCCCGCCGGACAGTTCCGCCGCAGCGGAGCTTGCCGGGTCATTGCCGTCATCCCGCGTGCTCAAAGCCTTCAACACCAACTTCGCGGTGACGCTGGGCGCCAAATCGGTCGGACCAAACAAGACCACCGTGCTCGTCGCCGGTGATGACGACGCGGCAAAGTCTGCCTTGATCGACGCAATCAAAGCCGGAGGTCTGGATGCTATTGACGCCGGCGGGCTCGGCCGCGCTCGCGAGCTGGAGGCCATCGGCTTCCTTCAGGTCTTCCTCGCGGCCCGGGAGCAAATCAGCTGGACCGGAGGCTTCGCCGTCGTCAGCTGAGAGGTCGACGAAGCGTCGCCTTCAGCAACACCAGGGCAACGACTTGGCTAACGGCAACGATGGCTACCAGCAGCGGCAGTGACCGCTGGTACAGGGCGCCAGCCATGGCACCTCCCGCCATCGCGGCCGCGCCTTGAACTGCCGCGAACACCCCGTAGGCGGTGGCATGCCGGGTCGACGGCACGAGGTCGGCAACCAACGCCTTGACAGTGGAGTCCTGGACGCCCATGGCGGCTCCCCAGATCAGCACGCCGATGATCACAATCACCGGTGAGCTCGCGAATGCCAACGGCGGCACCAGGGCGACCATGACCGGGAGCCCGAGGAGCACTCGGCCGTGGATGCGATCAAACAGGGCGCCGGTTCCCAGCGCGGCCAGCGCTTCAGTGGCCATCGCCGCGGCATAGATCAGTGGGACGGCTGCCACCGGAACCAGGTGATCTTGAGTCAGGTGATAGGAGATGACCCCAAAGGTCACCAGTCCGGCGGTCGCGGCACCGGCCGCGCAGGCGAAGAGCCAGAACGACGCGGGAAGCCGACCCGCCGATCGGTGCCGAAGCGCGGCAGGATGCAGCTTCTGATCGAGGTCCCGCGACTGTTCGGTGCCATCGCGATCAATGACCGCCGACTTTGCTGTCTTGCGCCAGATCCATAGCAGCACGAGCAGAGCCGTTCCACCAGGAATGATCAGTACCGCCATTGCCGGCCAGAGCGCTCCCGCCACCGCCGCCACGGCGGCGACGAGAAGCGGTCCGGCGACAGCGCCGAGTTGATCAAGCGCCTTGTGGACCGCGAAACCGCGCCCGAGGCCGACCGAAGCAGCGGCGCGAGCAAGAAGCGCAGTCTTCGCAGGGCTGCGTACGGCCTTGCCGGCCCGCTCCGTCAAGATGAGGCAGCAGGCGACCGCCAGTCCGAAACTCGGTAGGAACGGGGTGATCGCCAACGCGGGAACACAAATCGCGGTAATGGTGTACCCCGTGAAGGTAAGCATCCAGTAACGGCCGCTGCGGTCCGCCCAGGTCCCGAAGACCAGCCGCAGAACAAGTGCCATAGTCTCGCCCATGCCGGTGATCAATCCCACCAGCACGGCAGAGGCACCGAGAGACGCGAGCAGTGGCCCGGTGATCGAGCGGGCTCCCTCATAAACCATGTCGGCGGTCAGACTGACCACCCCGAACCCGATCACCGCACGCCACGGTGACCAGGGGCGCTGACCTACCTGGCGTGCTAGCCGTTGAGTCATCGCTTCCTATCCGAGGTGGGAGGCGTGGTCGGATCGGTTGCGGATGGCGCCAGCCTTGTAGCTGCGGTTCGGCGCTTCCTGCCGTACTCCAGCCAGGTAAGCGTGACGACCAAGGCATCGAAAATCGTGAGCGCGATGAGGCCTGCTGTTGGGTTGAGCAGAATCCGATACAGCTGGTAGCCGATGAACAGCAACAGCACCGCGATCATCCAGGGATACGCCCACAGTTTGTCCAGCAGCAGGGCGATGACCAGGATGACCTTGACGACGCCATGAATCAGCAGGTAAATCGCAGCGAAGCGGATCACGCCGCCCGTCAGATCGCTGGTCGTATGGAGCAGGTGTGTAGCGATGAAGTCATGTGGGTCTTCGGAAAGCTCCGCTCGGGTCGCCACAAACACCAATTGGTGGAGGCGGTCCGGGGTGGTGAACAGGAGAAGCAGGCCGCCGACGATTTCGATCAGACCGTTGAGGCCTTTGCCAATGATGCCGATCTCAAAAGCGCCATCAAGCCAGTCGTGAGGCTTGAACATCAATCACCTCGCGATGCGTCGGCTGAGCTTGTCGCGCATACCGGAATTAGAGATCGGGGTTACTGAGGGCGGCATAGACCCGATCGGCGTAGGAGTCGAACCGCTCCTGGCAAGCCTTGAGGGTTGTGATCGGGTCCGTTGCGGTGGGCGTGCCCAGCAGATTTCGGGTCCGTAGTTCTCGGTACCACCGGCGTAGCCGGTCCAGGCTCTGCTCCTCCTCTTCCAGCTCGGCGAGTGTGTACTTGCCGAGCTGTTCCTCCTTATCCAATTCCGCGAGGTACTTATCGCAATCGGCTCGAAACTCCGACCATTCCTGCTCTCGCACCTCGGCGTAGAGCTCCTCGAGCCGTGCTGCGTCCTGGCCGGAATAGCCGGTGGCCGACAACACCAGAAGCGTTCCGCTGGCCGCATTGACCAGATCTGTGAAGCGGCCTAGCAGAGGACGGACCGCTGGCAGGTCGGGCAGCGCCCAGGTCGCTTGACCAAGTGGGATTGCGCCGGAACGCCGCAGTTCGCGCCACAATGCCATCCGATGGCGGGCCGGTTCCGAAGGCAATTTGGCGAGCAGCACAAGCCAGCCGTGCCGGCCTTGACCAGTCGTCACAAGTCAGATGTTACATCCGTCACGAGTTTCAATGTGCGACTGGTTTATTCAGACTTCTGGGCGCCTGCCCTGTCCGCGATCCGCTTCGTGGCAGCGGCCCGAATTCGTGCGGAGAGAACCGACGCCGCAGTTGCTACGAAGACAAGATTGAACACCATTTGGACCATAACCAGGATTCGGGCCGCCTGTCCTTTCGCATGGGCGTCCCCGTAACCGACCGTCGTCAGGGTGGTCATAGTGAAATAGAGAGCGTCGACGCGAGTAGAGACGCCCTCGATCTGCTCCGGATTCTGAATATTCAGCAAGTAGAAACCGAGCGCGAATCCAATCACCACGATCACAAGCGAGACCACGAGGCCATCGAGCCTGCGGTCAAGGCCCTGAGCCAGTGCCAACCGCAACTGCCAAACGATGACGAAGGCCAGGAGTCCGAAGCAGGCAACGGCTGCCAAGCCGCGCAGCACGATCGCATCTGTGGGCAATCGCGGTGACACCGGAACGACGAAGTACAGGACGAGCGCTAACACGCAGGCGACTCCCAGCCGCAGCCATCGCTGCCAAGAAGACATTGGCCCACCTCCAGCTACCCCTGGTCATCGCCCACGACCCTAGTGGTTCAACGGCGGCGTAGTGGCTCGGCGACACCTGCTAGAAGGCTGCTGGGCCGGTTACCAACTGCATTCCCAGCACTTCACGAGGTCCGGAGTTCGATTGCCGTGCGGGTGATCCCGGGATGTCAGGCGTCGCGTCGCTCGAACAGGATCCAAGCCACGGCGAGCAAGAGCGCGATGAAGCCTGCGAACACGGCGCCGCCTTCCCAGCGGGTGAGCAGCGTCCCACCATCCTGATTCGCAGCTGTCAGCTCTGCGGACACAAGCCGCATGCCTGCGGTGAACGGCAGGTAGGGGACGAGGTCCCGCAGCCAGCTAAGCGCCTGAAGTCCGGCAAGCGCCGTGATCACCGGTTCGATAAGCAGCGGAGTGAGGAGAACGATCGCGATGGCTGCTGGGATGCCGCGGGTGAGCTGGCCAAGCGCGGCGCCGAGTACGCCGTAAAGCATCACCAGGAGGACGTGCCCGCCGAGCACGGCGGGGATCTGATCCTGGCCGAGCAGCAGCGGTCCGCCGAGGTCAGCGTGCCGACTGGCCAGCAGATGGCGATGGCGATCACCGCAGCTGCCGCCGACACCCCCGCGACGACCAGCAGCTTGGCCGCGAGCAAGGCGGACCTCTGCGGCATGGCGGTGAGGGTGGGCAGGATTGTGCCGTACCGATACTCGTGACCGGTCGCGAAGACTCCGATGAGCGACGCGCGAACCCCATCACCGAGAACGGGAGGCTCTCGCCACCGGCAACGAGCAGAAGCGTGGTCCCGGCGGCGGAAAGGCCCGTCCCGCGGAGGTCGAGCCCGAGGCCCAAGGCGACCAGGAGAGCAGCAGCCCGAGCAGCCCTATCAAGTACGTCGAGCGAATCGTGCTCACCCGCACAGCCTCGAACCTCAACGCATCAGTCACGGCTTTCCTTTCGCGGTTGAAGGCGCGGTGAGTAGCCGGCCGACGTCTCCTCCGTCGCGTCGGTAGCCTCGAAGAAGGCCTCCTCGAGCGAGGCGGTGCGGGTGACAAGCTCGTGCAGGACCAGGCTCGACCTGGCTGCGATCTCACCCACTCGCGCCGTGTCGACACCGCTCAACATGGCGCTGCCGTCCGAGCCCTGCGTCACATGGCATACGGCGGACCGATCCTGGGATTCCGGTTTCGTCGTCACCGATCGCGGGGCGGTGCAATGGGCTGTTCCTGACGAGATGAGTGTTCTCGCTGAGATAACCAGGCAGCGCTTTGGCTTGACCGATGGGCTGACCTCCACGTCGTTTGCAGAGAGGGGACCGCTTCCGCGAGGGCCAAGTCTGCGCGTACTCGGTTGAGGCAAGGAATCAGTTCACAGGATCAGACGTACGCGGACACCTGTTACTTCATGTCACCGACCATGCGCGCCACGGCGTTCGGTGGGCAGCCCGTTGTGACGCTGGGCCCCGGAGCGGCCTACCAGGTTGCGTGGGATCTCGGCTGGTACGAAGGACGAGGCTGAGTTCCTCGACGCTGCCGAGCCGACCGTACGGCTCCGGCGCGTGGCCGCCGCAGTGGAGGAGCCGCTGCTGATCGAGCATTCAAGCGCAATGTCAGTACGGCCCTCCCCGGCTGAGTCACCGCTAACGGGAGCGGATCCGGGCGGGCATCAACGCCGGCTCCGCATTGAGCCCAACGCGTACGGTTTGACCTCAACGGGTCATGGATTGGTGGAAGTCGACGTTGGAACTAGCGGAGCGGACCCAATCCGTTGGGAATCTTCTTCCACGAGCCGGTGGGCGACCTCGTGGCGCGGCGCGTGCGGGTAATTCTTGATCATCATCGCCCGAAACAGCGCCCGGTCCCGCGCGGCTTTGTCGCATGTGATACCCGGACCGGTCTGAGGTCACCGATCAGGGTTGGCCTGATTGGTCTGACGGCGCGGAACGCACCGCGATGCCGGTACTACTCGGCGAGGCTCGGGGACTCGCCACGACGCTGCTCGAGGCCAGTGCCCGTCATGGCATGAGCCGGCATTTGTCGATCGGGCAGCCGCAGATGATCTTGGGACTGGAGGATGCGTTTTGTCAGCTGAGCGATTCACTGGCAGGTCCTCTTCGGACGCCGGTCGATCGCCTGCTCGACGATCTGCACATGCAGGCCTTGGAGTTGGCCGACCGGGGCGGGGATCTTCCTGCCCACGAGGTGAGCTACGAGCAGTCGATTGTGGCGCCGCTGGTCTCCTTGCTGTCGTTGGCACATCGCAGGTGGCCCGATGAGCGCCTCGTCGAAGCGACGGAAGCTGCTTTGGGCTGGTTGCTTGCGTTCGCCGGTCCGCAACGGCATGCACGGCTACGGCACATTGCGATCCGTCACTGGGACGGCTACTGGTTCGGTTTGCGCCGGCAGTGGGTGACGCCTTTCCGCATTACTGGTCGGCCCTGACGGCTGTTGCGCTGGTTGATCTTCCAGATCAGCTGCGGTCCGGCGAGCATGAGGAGATCGCCCGAGCCATTCTGCAGGCCAACCTGTCCCTGTACGACGAGAATGGCCGAGGATGCTGCGCGTTCCTCTATCCGTCCTGCGTAGACGGTATCCCGGCTTATGGCCCTGATCCCTTGGACAATGATCAAGATTGGGCCTTGATCTAGGCCGCGCCCCGTTGAGTGGTGGGGATTCGAGGGATTCTCGATGTCAGTCGCCGGCTCCGATTGCGGCGACATGTCCAGTATCACCAGCCGGGCTGAGTTTGGCCATGGAGCCTTCGGAGAG
>Ga0126312_10001487_pt1 | contig 15401 bp, 14 predicted proteins | sample Plot104A_FD_92537 | JGI IMG/M metagenome (GOLD analysis project Ga0126312, IMG submission 92537) | Serpentine soil microbial communities from UC McLaughlin Reserve, CA, USA - Plot104A | ecosystem: Environmental > Terrestrial > Soil > Grasslands | place: USA: UC McLaughlin Reserve, Lake County...
GCGAGCTGCGCGGCGTGGAGCGCGGCCGCTGGAGTCTCGATCATCACTCCCGTCTCGACCTCGCCGGTCTCCACACCTTCCGATTCGAGCTCCCTACGACACTCCTGTAGTGTCTCCTTCGCGACCTCTAACTCTCCAACGTCAGCGACCATCGGAAACATAACTTTCAGGTTGCCATTGGCCGCGGCGCGTAGGATAGCACGCAGCTGGGGCTTGAACAGGTCGGGTGTGTCCAGGCTCATCCTTATACCCCGCCAGCCGAGGAAAGGGTTCTCTTCATGGGCCTGGTCCACGCCTGGCAGGTCCTTGTCCCCCCCCACATCCAGGGTACGAACGATGACGGGCTTCTCGCCGAACGCCCTGGCGACAGCGCTGTAGGCCTCGTACTGTTCATCCTCGGAAGGCAGGTCGTCCCGCTCCATGAACAGGAACTCGGTGCGGAAGAGTCCCACTCCCTCGGCGCCCCACTCCAGTGCATCTTCAGCCTCTGACGCCGAGCCCAGGTTCGCCGCGACCTCGATGCGCCGCCCATCGCTGGTGCTTGCCTTTACGTGACGGTACTCGTCGAGGGCCGCCCGCTCCTCGGCCAGCGCCGCCGACATCCTCTCGAACTCAGCGAGCATGTCCGCGTCGGGGTCCGCGATAGCGTGGCCTTCACCTCCGTCGAGCGCGACCGTCTGCGCATCGAGCGCCTCGTTCAGCTCGGGTCCTACGCCGACGACGGCGGGGATGCCCATGGAGCGGGCCATGATCGAGACGTGCGAAGTCCGCGACCCCTCGGCCGTGACGAACCCGAGAGCCATCCCCTTGGGGATGCGCGCCGTGTCAGAGGGCGCGAGGCGATGTGCAAGCACGACGGAAGGCGTCTGCAGCGCCTCGAAGCCGGAGGCGCCGTGGCCCATCAGCCGGGCGGAGATCTGGGCCGTCACGTCACGCACGTCGTCGGCCCTGGCGGCCATGTACCCGTCGTCCATCGCCGTGAACTGTGCAGCGTACTCTTCACCGACGGCGAGCACCGCCGTCTCGGGGCTATGTAGGTTCCTGATGCGCTCCTCGACGGCCGAGGCAAGCTCCGGGTCTTCGGCCATCTCCACGTGGAACTCGAAGATACCGGCTTCTTCCTCGCTTCCTGAAGCGCGCAAGTTCTCAGCGATCTCCGATAGGCTGCCGGCGACGACCTCGACCGCATCTCTGAACCTTTGCAGCTCGGAGTCGACCTCATCCTCCTTTATCCGGTCCCGTTCTGGCTCGGGCCTGCCTTTAGCGGGCACGAACGCCGGCCCCACGGCCACCCCTTCCGATGCCCCTATGCCGGTCAGCTTCACCCGCTGGGTCCAGATCTAATGTTCGTCCGCGGATATGAGCTCGGCCAGGGCTTCCACGGCCTGTTCCGCGTCCTCACCCTCGGCGCGGATGGTGATCTTGTCTCCCTTTCTGGCGAGCCCGGTTATCTTCAAGACGCTCTTGGCATTGACTTCCCGATCACCCTTCACGATAACGACCTGCGAGGAGAACCCCTTGGCCGTCTGTACGAACCGCGCCGCCGGGCGACCGTGAATCCCTTCCTCAGGCCCGACAGTCGTCACTCTCTCCACCATCAAACACTCCTCTCATGCCCACGCACTCGCCGTCGTCCCTGGCATACCCGCCCAATGATACTCCTACTCGCCCCTGACGGCGGCAACGACCCCGGTCGCGGCCGAGGCCATGAGCCGCGCATCGGAAGAGATGGTGACGAATCGGAAGCCCTTCTCGACCATGCGCGAGGCATACTCCGGTGAGCCGGTGAAGATCCCACAAACGAGACCACGCTCGTTTACGGCGGCGAGCACCCTTTCCATGGCCTCGAGGAGCACCGGCTCGTCGCGGTCCATGCCTGGACCGTATCCGAGGCTCTGGCCCAGATCCGACGGCCCGACGAAGGCCGCGTCAAGGCCCTGCACGCTGAGGATCTCGTCCAGATTTTCCAGTGCTTGCTGCGTCTCGATCATGGCCATCGTTACGACGGTCTCGTTCGCGTGGTCGGTGTAGTCCTGGCCGCCGTAGAGGGTCGCCCTGTATGGGCCGAAGCTGCGGTAGCCCTCAGGAGGGTAGCGGCAGGCCCGGACGAAGGCCTCGGCCTCCTCGGGGGTGTTGATCATCGGGCAGATCACAGCGTAGCATCCCGCGTCGAGCACCCGCATTATGAGGCCGGGATCGTTCCACGGCACGCGGACGACGGGCACGGTATCCGTCGTCGAGATCGCCTGAAGCATCAAAACGAGGTTTCCATAGTCCACGGGGCCGTGCTGCATGTCTATGGTCAGGCTGTCCCATCCCGCGTGCGCCATGACCTCGGCGGAGAAGGAGCTAGGTACGTGCAACCACCCGTTCACCACGGTTCCGCCTTCCCGCCAGATGGTCTTCAAACGATTCTCCCTCACCGCTCTTCCTCTCTCTCGGAGCCAGCTTGCACAGGGCGTAGCGTAGCACCGCCCTCGCGGCCCAGAACACAGGGAACAGATGAGCGGTACGCTCGTTGGTCGTAGCATGGCCTGTCTAAAGGAGGCGATGAGATGTTCGAGACCAGGCTGGGCCCGAAGAAGAGCACGAGTAGTCGCTTGCCCCGCGGGACGCCTACCGGCGACGGGCGAGGTAGACGCCGAGGAGGATCACCGCGCCGCCCAAAATCTTGTTCGCCGGGAGGCTCTCCCCGAGGAGCAACACGCCCGCCGTTACGCCAACGAGCGTGATCAGGTACTGGTAGATGAGCACTCGATTGGCCCCGACCTGTGAGACGCCCCTCTGCCAGGCCCAGAACCCGAAGGCCGCCACCAGGACTGTCGAGTAGGCCAGGGCCTGCCAGGCCTCGCGGCTAGCCTCGACCCACCCGGCCTCCAAAAAGCCAGGCAGGGCGAAAGGCAGGGCTCCGAGACCCCCGAACAAGATCGTGTGTGAGGCCACCACCAGCGGCGAGTACCTCCGCAAGAGCGGCAAAGACAGGACGGCGTAGGAGCCCCAGCAAACCGTTGCCACCACGACCAGAAGGTTACCCAGGAGACTCGTGTCGCCGGTCAACCCACCGTAGACCACGATCGCCACGCCAGCGAAGCCGAGACAAACGCCCAGGATGCCCCAGGGTGTCGGCCGCTCCAGCCCGAGCGCAAGGCCAAGGAGGATGCCCCAGATCGGTACCGCAGCGTAGATCAAAGCAGTCTCGGACGCCGTGGTCATGCTTACTCCAAAGGTGAACGCGACGTTGTTCGCTCCCACGCCGAGAAGGCCCACTCCCGCCATAGAGAGTAGGTCCCGCCGACCAGGTCTTCCGTCCCGCGGCTCGAGGAGTGCCACGAGCGCGAGGAGCAGGAACCCGGCCAGGGTGAACCTCATCGCCACGAAGGGAAGGGGAGGGAACTCGGCGACGGCAACCTTGACGGCCACGGGGTTGGTGCCGAGAAAGAGAACCGCAAGGAGCAGCGCGGCCTCTGTAAGAGTAGCCGTCCTGTCCTTCAACCCGGTCACGAACCTCGATTCTACGCCTCGATCACCCAAGACGCTCTAAGTCTTCCGGCAGTAGCCGCCCGGGGTTCGTCCTCACCCCATAGGCGCCGGAACATGGGCGCCCCCCGAGGTATCTCGATCAAGCGTCGCTCAGATCGGTCGCGTGGCTCTCAGAGTCTGCTTCTACCAGCTTCGGTGAACGAAGCAATGCGTCTATGGATCGGTCGGCATGGGTCTCCAACGGCGGGCGTCGCTGTGCTGCTCGTAGGCCATCGGTACCGGGTAGCTGATCAGCTCAACGGTCAACCCCCACGGTGTCCGGGCGTAGATGAACCGGTTGCCCTCCCCGGCCTCCGGTCCTGGCAAAGGGTTGGGGCCGGACATCAGCTTCACCCCGTGGCACCTCAGGTGTTCCGCCGCAGCGTCCAGGTCATCGACGTAGAGTGCCAGGTGCTGTATGCCGACGTCGTTCGGCCGCGGAAACCCCTCACGCTGCTCAGGTGAGTAGAACTCGAAGAGCTCGATGTTGGCACCGTTGGCGCAGCGCAGGAAGCGGACGGCCTGGATGCGGCTGCCAGCAGGCACTCCGAGGCGATCCCGCGGTGAGTCATCCCTTGGAGGTTCACGCTCGTAGAGCAGCTCGCAGCCGAGCACATCGACGAAGAAGGCGGTTGCCTGCTCCATGTCGGGCACGGTGATGCCGATGTGGTCTACGCCGCGTAATCCAGGCAGCGCCATACCCTCACCAGTCGTCGTGGGTGGCTCATCCACCTGTAGCTCCCTCCGATTCTGGCCGGGTGTTGGCGCCTTTGATCACCTCGCACATGCGACTAGTCCTCCATCTACAGAACATATTGTGGCACAAGGCTTGGCAGCAAGTCAGCACGCTCCGGCTTTGCCTTCGCTTGTCAGCACTTCAGCCTCTCAGCATCTTGTTCGCTGATGGAACAGCTCCCCAGGAAGGAGGAGAAACCCTACGAAAAGGGCGCTCTCAGATCAAGCGATCTTCTCTGCGGCACGCTCCGTTTCTGTAGGCTGAGAAGCTGAAATGCTCCCTTCTAGAGTACGTGCAGATTCTGTATTTCTATGTCATAGAGGTTTCCGCGTGCCTCGGTGAGACGGATCTCCAGCGTGAGGTCGGATCTTCCTTCTTCGACGGTCCACAAGTCCACTAACGTCCACCATGCTCGCGGGATCGAACCCTCAATCCCATGTACTTCGAGGTCGTCGAAGATGGCTTCAGGGGGCATTCGCAACTCTCGGCCGTACTCTTCTATGGCTTGCCTCAGTTGGTCGGCCGTAAGTCTTCGACCGCGGCTAGCCTCTTCGAGGCCGTCGTAATCACTCGCCACCAGCATTTCCACCAGGTGGTGCACCGTATCTCTGAACTTTGTCCTGCTCATCACGAAATCTGCATCACCCGGGGCCTCCAGAGCAGCGGCTGTGGTCCGTATACTTCGTCTGTCATGGAAAAATTCTATCCCCTGATCGAGCACTACGGGTATCTGATCGTCCTCTTCGGCGTGATGCTCGGGACCATGGGCATCCCTTTCCCGAGCGCGGCCATACTCCTTGCGGCTGGCGTACTGGTTCAGCAGGGCCACCTGGACCTCAGGGGCGCCGTAGTGTGCGGCATCCTCGGGGCTATCATCGGGAATCAGATCGGTTACTGGCTGGGCCACAGAGCGGGACGACCGTTCGTCTTGAAGTGGGGGCGGTATGTAAAGCTAACTCCGGAGCGCCTGGAGCGAGTCGAACATCTCTTCGCACGACACGGCGGCAAGGCCGTCTTCGCGGCCCGTTTCTTCTCGGTCTCCCGCCTGCTCGAAGCACTGGTAGCAGGCATAAGCCGCATGCGTTGGAGCACGTTCCTTGTCTACAGCGTCCTGAGCGGGATGGTGTGGGCTACGGCGGTTGTCCTGTTAGGGTACTTTTTCGGTGAAGGCTGGGGCTCGGCGCAGGGTTGGTCAGGCCGTGCTCCCCTCCTGATAGCTCTGCTACTCGTGGTGGCGCTTGGCTTCTACCTCGCTCCCAGGCGATAGGTCTTCCCCGGCCGAATTTGGGCGCCACGCAAGCTCTCTAGGGCTCGTCCAACCGAACCTCGAACGCTCCGGCATTCTCGCTGGTGAACCGGATGAGCCGCTCTCCCTCCTCGGCCAGTGCGTCGCGATCCTTTCTGGCCAGCGGCTCGAATGGTTCGATCACGAGGGTTGCCTTCTGGCGGGTTCGCGCCGTCTTCCACGTACCCCGCACGAAGCCGGCTATGAGGAAGGTGGCCGGAACCATTCCGTTCCTGGAAGCGATCGCCTTGCGGTACTCCTCGGCGATAACGCGAGTACGATCGGCGTGGGAGAGGATCAGGTTGTCAAACTCGGGCAAGAAGCGAAGCGGAGCCGGTGTTTCAGGGTCTGGCCTAGGGGCGTCAGGCAGGTCGAACAGCTCCTTGCCATGCTCGCCGCGGAAGGTACGCAGGCGCGGTCTGAGCCGATCGACGACCCCGCCGAGCCGAGTCAGGCCCGACCAGGTCTGCACGTCCTTGACGGTGGCAGGTCCGAACGCCCCCAGGTAGCGCAATACCATCTCCTCCAGCGAAGGGTCACGGTCGAGAGGACGGCCGAGCCAGGTCTCGACGGTGGTGTGGGCGGCTGGCCCGCTCTTTCTCCAGACGCCGCGAGGAGGGACCTGGACGAGCGGCAAGTGGTGGCGGATCGCGCGGGCGAGGGAGGCGGGGTCGTGCTCTGGCCATTGCTCTTGCAACAGTACGCCGAGCTCCTTGGCGGTGCGCGGCTTTTCTTCGAGCAGTGTTCGGCCGGCGGCGGAGAGCGCCTCGATGTCCACCCCCGGGATGCCTGAGCGGTTGGCGTAAAGGCCGCGATCGATGACCGGCTGTACCAGAGGACGGAGCGCGAGGCAGTCGCGGGCGCTAACCAGGTGTACGGTGTTGCGCATGAGCGCGACACGCACCGCACGCCGATCCAGGATAAGCTGGGACAGCTCACCGGGATGAAATCCTTTCAGGCGCGTCCACAGGCCGACGTAGGGCGGAGCCGGGGCCTGCGCCTGCATCCCGACCAGATGTTCGATCGCCTGCAGCGCAGACAACTGCTGGCGACGCAGCAGCATCTGCCGCTCCAACGTGGCGCGGTTTAGCTCACGCAGGGAGAGTACTGACACGCCGGTCATCGTAGTTACCCCCGATGCTCACGAGACGATTCTACTCGTGTCTGGCGGTTACCCAACCACTCACCTGAACCTCTCGAAGATGGGCGATACAGCGGGTTGCAGAAGTCTTCTGCAACCCGCGCTAGTCAGCACGCTCCGGCCCTTTAGGCCCCCACTTGTCAGTACGGCGGCTAAAGGCGCCTTCTCAGCCGGTCAGCTCTTTATTGCTGACTAGCTGATGTCACGGAGGCGAAGAGCTAGTGCGCAAACCCAGGACGGCGAAAGCTCCTACTGCGCACAGGGCTCCGACCCAGCCCAGGCCGTCTACAGACCCGTAATGCAAGGCCAGGGCACCGAGTCCGGCCCCTATACCCTGGCCCGCCTGGATGGCCGAAGCGTTAAGCGAGAGGGCTGTGTTCTGCCCCTGAGGAGCGACCTCTATCAGGCGGTACTGCTGGAGGGGGAGGAACGCGAACGCGGCCACGCTCCAAGCTACGAGCGCCGCTCCTGTCCCGAGGACTGCCCAGGAAGATCCCGGTCGCGCCGTAGAGAGCACAGAGAACGAGAACAGGGCCACGGAGAGTACGCTTAGCACGGTTATCATGCTTACCCTGTATCCCCAGCGATCTGCGACGTAACCTCCGAGGAGCGCTCCAGGGATGCTGGCGAGGCCGAAGAGGGCCAACATCAAGCCGATCCCCTGCGTGTCGAAGGCGGTGAGGTTCTCGAGTACGGGGCGCACGTAGGTGAGCACGACGAAGCTGGCCATGAGCGCCAGGAAAGTGAGACCCAGGCCGACGACGACGGCGCCTGTCTTCACCACCATAAGGTTGGAGAGAAAGCCTCCCCCCGCTGGAGCCTGGACGGCCGGGAGCAACGACCTTACGCCCAGCGCGGCGGCCGTCGCCAGGGCGGCTACCAGGACGAAGCTCGTCCGCCAGCCGTACTGGCCGCCGACCACGGTGCCCAGGGGCACGCCCACCAACCATGCGATGTTGACGCCTATCGTGCGCACCGAGAGGGCCCGGCCACGCATCTCGGGCGGCGCAAATCCGGCAGCTACGGCTGAAGCTACCGGCGTGAATACCGCCGCGCCACACGCGGCGACGACCCTCGCTCCGAGCAGCACGGAGAAACTGGGGGCGAGCGCCGCCGCCACGTTGGCGATGGCGAACAACACCAGGGCTCCGCCCAACAGGCGTCTCCTCTCGACGCCACTCGCTGCCGAGACGAGGAAGGGTGAGCCTATCGCGAACGTCACGGCGAACGCACTAACCAGGAGTCCTGCGCTGGCTACGGATACAGAGAGGGCTCTGGCTATGTCAGGGAGCACACCCGTCACCACAAAGGTACCGGTACCGACTGCGAAGGAGCCTACGGACAGGATGAGAACGTGCCCAACCATGACCTGCCTACGGTTACCCTGCGCTGACACCCTCGATCTCACGCCGGTATAAAGAGCTCTCCCGTCAGGTACCATCCCAGGGCATCGAGCAGGAAGAGAATCCCCACAAGCAACACGAGGCCTGTTATTAGATGGAAGACCCACAGGCTTATCTTTGCCCAAAGGGTCTGGACCCAGTCCACGACCCGCTCGTGGTCGACGCTCAGGGCCAAGACGAGCACCAGGACCAGCGGGACGTGGCTAACCAGTGTCCACGTCGAGTGGGCGGCGAGGACCGACCAGAAGTGCTCTGCTCGTCCGGCGATCACTACGAGCGAGACGAAGGTAGGGTCGGCGATCGCCGCCAACGCGAAGAGTATCCCCGCGCCGGCCAGGGAGATCAGACCGAGGGCTCGGGGTGCGCTCGGCTTTGGCGGACGTGTGCCCGGCCTCAGGATGCGCACGATGCCCCAGATCAAGAGACCCACTCCCAACAAGATGTCCACGAAGGCCGCCACCCGATCCTCCGTGGGATCGTGGGGAAGAAGCATGCCCCAGTCGATGCCCGCGATTCGCGTACCGACTATGAGCGAGAGGGCCGTACCGTACGCAACAGTGCCGAGGATACAGAAACACCCGAAAGCCAGGAGGGCACGAGTGCGGGCCCCGGCACCCAGGGCTCCGGCGGCGAGCAGCGCTCCCGTGACGTCGAGGCTGGCCAGCCCGAGGGCGAACGCGGTGAGCAAGAGTTTGGCCACGTACCAATGGTACCCCCTTTATGCGCACAGCCGTTGTTAGTGCAGCGTGCAAGGAGGTTAGCATAACCATGATATGCGTATCTGCCCTCCGAAGGAACGGACGAGGTATTGGACGACTTACTCTGGCCCTTCGCTCTCTCTCGGTGGGAGCCCGGAGCGCAGCCACAGCGAGACATGGGTGGGCTGCATCGTTTCCCTTACCACACCCACGAGATCGTCGCTCACAGCGTCGAGGTTCGTCTCATTCCTGAGCTTGGCACCAAAGGCTTCGAGTGTCCTGGCCGCATCGTACTTCGCTCTGTAGAAGCGGCGATCTACAAACGACTGCATGCGTCGCCGCAATGGGATGGCTAGGCCGGCCATGGCGAGAGTAGAGGCTACGACGGCCAACTGCGACTCCTGCCCGATGAGGGTTCGAAAGGCCCCCTGGAGCAACACGACGCTGCCCACATACACTAGAGCCAGCACCGCGCTGAGCGAACCGTAGACGAGGGTGCGGTTGATGATGATATCTATCTGGTAGAGGCGGTAGCGCAAGATCGCCACGCCTATGCCGACAGGGTTGCCCGCAAGACCGACCACGGTGAGCACAATGCCGGCCCACCAGACCAACATTACATCGGCCAACGGGTAGATGGTGTTCTTGAGGATAATCCCGCTGATCGCCACCGCAGTGGTGTAGGCGAACCATTTGATCTGCTGGCGCTCTACCCATCCCACCCGACGCAGTCGCAGGAGCATGGAGGACGCTCCTACGACGAGGGCGTACATGAACGCCTCAACCATCCTGTAGAGGTTCGGCAAACTTTCGATTCCGAGCGGATTTTGGAGGGGTAGCTGCAAGATCGGACCGGGCGAGACTGCTGTCAAGAGTACTCCTCCTATAACTGCAGCAATCGTGAACCAGGCGAACCACCGCCAGCGGGCGGCAGGTAGCCTGCCGTTGGGGAACAGCAGGTCGAGGAACACGACGAGCCCGATGGCCGGGACCCAGACCCAGGACCATAACCAGATCTACACTTCACCCCCCGGAAGCGATCCGGGCCGGGCGAGCAGCGCGTATATGGCGTACTCGGCGCTGAAGTGGACCACCGCAAAGGAGATGCCTATCGCGCAGAACAACCACCCTATGGGGCTTTCACGGAGGCGGGGGGCGACAACCGCACCGACCGTCGAGTAGCTCGCAGCGATCACCGTAGTCTCTAACCAGTAGTAATTGATGGTCCCTTCGGGACGAAACAGGGTCAGTGTCAAGAGCGAGAGGCTCAGAGCCGTCAGCGTGAGGGAGATCACGCACAACGACCACGCAATCAAGGCGGCACTACGGGAGCTCATCCTTCTGAACATTCGCCCCTGTTCTCGCACACCCGCCGTCATAACACTACTCTACAGTACGCTGGACCCCCTATCGTTACGAGTTAGCGACTACGACGTTCGACGTAAGGCTGCGCTCGCCCTGGCAGTGGCTGAGCCTCATGTAATGCTGCAGAAAGCGGCACGATCAGCGACGATCTCGAGACCCGCGCACCAGGATGGACCATGACCGCCCGCGTCGCAGCCACCTCGCAGAGAAGGGACATAAGATTACCGAGAGGAAGGCGCTAGCGGGTGGTCCCCACGAAGGATAGCGATCGGGGCCCGGAGCTGCGACGGGTGCGCGGTGTGATCGAGCGCCTGGTACGCGACGGCACCGCCATCGCTCGTTCGGACGGCACGCTTCACAGCCTCTTCCCTTGGTGCACAGAAGTCCCTGCGATGATTCCGGAGCTTCGCCTTTATCGCACTACTCCTGCAAATCGAGGGAAAGATAAAGAGCCGACGAGCGGACTCGAACCGCTGAGCTGCCTGCGCTTCACGGTCTGTCAGCCGCCTGGGTCATTCTGCAGGGCGTACGCAATAGATTCCTCGAAGCCCAGCCGCCTCCCTTCAGCCCACGCCGCATCCCACCTTGTTTCTGACAACTGTGGGCGGGCGTCCGCCAGGTAAGGCTCACGCAATGCGTGTTCTCTTGGCTCCTGCCGGTAGCCCACCGCCTCCCGTAGGGCCTCGGCCGCTCCGAACAGCATCGCCACCCGTTCCGCTTCTCCTCTGGCGCTGGCAGAACACGCTAACCCCTCTAACGCTTCCGCAGCGACCAGCTTGTCACCAAGCTGCCGGCTCAGCGCGAGGCTTTCTCGGTGCAGGACTTCAGCCTGTCGTTGGTCTCCACGCATTAGTGCTGCCCATCCCAGGTTGTCGAGTGCGTATTGGAGGTGGCCTCTATTTCCCCTTTCCCGGAACAGTCCTGCAGCCTCTTCGTTTAGAATGCCTCCTCGCTCGTGGTCGCCCTGGAGCAGGTACTCTGCGCCCACACTGATCAAGGCGGACGCGAGCAGTGCCTTGTCATCTAACTTCCGGGATAGGGCCAACCCTTCTTCATAGAACTCTTTCGCTTTTTCGTACTCCCCTCGGTCGCTCGACACGTTGCCTAGTTGGAGCAGGGACGATGCCACGCTTCGCTCGTCCCCCGCTTCCCGGCTGAGCGTAAGGCTCTCTTCGTAGAGTCGCGCCGCCCGCTCGTGATCTCCACGTACATAAGCAGCCGACCCCAATATGCGTAGGAAGGAAGCCGTGACACTGCTATGGATCTCTACTCGCGCGCTTATTCTCAGGCCTTCTTCGGCAGCTGCTACCGCCCGATCGATGTCGCCTTGATCATCCGCAAGCCAGCCCACCGCCTCCAACGCCTTTGCCCGCACCGCTGAGGCTCGTTCGTTCTTGGCCAGTGCTTCCTCGAGCCATCGCCTGCCCTCGCTGTAGTGTCCTCTCATCCACCAGAACCGCCACAACGTTCCTGCCAATCGCAGCCCCAGCTCGGTCTCCTCTGCCTGTAGCGTCCAGGAGAGAGCCGCCCTCATATTGTCGTGCTCTACGTCAAGCCGTTGTAGCCACGTCGCTTCCTCCGGTCCCTGCAGTTCCGAGGCGCCCTGTTCCGCCAGGGCGAGGAAGTACTCGGCATGCAGCCTCCTTATCTCCTTAGCCTGGCCGCTGGCCTCCAGCCTCTCTCGGGCGTACTCACGGATAGTCTCGAGCATCACGAAGCGTGGTTCTTCCTCTACCCCCTCTCCTTGCCTCAAGACGCTCTTGTCTACCAGCGATGAGAGCCCCTCTAGGACATCTACCGACAAGTCGCCCTCGGCGTCGCACACGGGTTCCACGGCGTCCAGAACACACCCCCCAGAGAAGATCGAAAATCTCGCGAAGAGCACCTGTTCGCCTTCGCTGAGCTGGGCGTGACTCCAGGCGATCGCGCCCCTCAAGGTCCTCTGCCTCTCTGGGAGATCTCGCGCTCCACCAGTAAGGAACTTCAGCGGATTGCCAAGCCTGGGACGCATCGCTTGGGGTGAGAGCAGCTTGATCCTCGCTGCGGCGAGCTCTATTGCCAGGGGCAGCCCGTCGAGGCGGGCGCAGATCTCGGCCACGGCAGGAGCATTCTCGTTCGTCAAGGAGAAGTCGGCCTTTGCGGCCCTGGCACGCTCCGTGAAGAGTCTGATCGCCTCGTAGTGCCTCAGGTCCTCGATCGGCGGCAGGTGATCTGGATCCGCCAGTTCGAGCGGTCTTACCGCATACTCGTACTCGCCGTAGATTCGGAGTAGAGTACGGCTGGTCACCAGCACCTTCAGTCCAGGGCAACCCGAGAGTAACTCCCCCACAAGCGGGGCGGCATCGACCACCTGCTCGAAGTTGTCCAGGACGAGCAGCAACTCCCTGTCGCTCAGGTAATCCCTCAGATCCTCCTCGAGGGATCGACCGGCGCTCTCGCTCACCGACAGAGCCCCTGCCAAGGTGGACGCAACCAGATGGGGGTCGCTTACCGCGGCCAGCGCCACGAAGAACACCCCATCTTCGAACTCGTCGACCAGCTCGGCGGCCGACTGCAGCGCAAGGCGTGTCTTTCCCGTCCCCCCGGTTCCCGTGAGGGTGAGCGAGCGTACGTCCCCACGCCTCAACGAATTCGCGATCTCCGCTACCTCGCGTTCGCGTCCGAGGAGCGGCGTGGGCTGGATGGGAAGGTTGTTCAGGCGCACGTCCAGCGTCTTAAGCGGCGGGAAGGAAGATGGCAAATCGGGAGCAGTGAGCTGGAAGACGTGTTCGGGCCTGAAGAGGTCCTTCAGACGCCTCAAGCCTAGATCCCTCAGCCCAGTCCCAGACGGTAACTGGTCGCGCACTAACTCCTGGGTAGGGAGTGAGAGAAGCACTTGCCCGCCGTGTCCGGCCGAGAGGAGTCTGGCCGCCCGGTTTAGAGTAGGACCGAAATAATCCCCGTCCCGCTCTTCGGCCGTTCCAGTGTGCAACGCCATCCTAACCCTCAGAGGACCCGTCTCTTCCCACCCCTCAGAGAGTAAGAACCTCTGAGCATCAAAGGCTGCCTCGACGGCCTCCGGGGCACTCGGAAAGGTGGCGTAAAAGGCGTCGCCCACCGTCTTGAAGACGAACCCACCATGAGCCTCGACAGCGTCTCGCAGCAGTTCGTCGTGGCGAGAAAGGGCTTGGGACATAGCTTCGGGGTCGCGTTCCCATAGCTTGGTAGAGCCCTCTACGTCAGTGAACAAGAACGTGACTGTGCCTTTTGGATCCCCTGTCATTGACTTTGGTCCTAATCCACCCGGCGCTTTTCCGGCAAGGAGATTATGGGCTATCCGGCGCCGCATGACGAGTCAGCGGGGGCAAGACTAACGACCGTTAAAGTGCCCCGACACTCGGCTGTGACCTTCTGGCACTCGGTCCTACGAGAGGAAGGACCGGGACATGAACGTCCCGATCTCCCCACGACTTTCGCTTGGCGGGTCTACGACTCGGGAACGGCACCCATCTGGCGCATCGCCCCGAGCAGATCGTACTCGGGCCACTCCTCGACCAGCTTGCCACTCTCGTCGAAGCGGTCTATCTGGATGCCGCTCATCTCGATCCGGTTGCCTGTGGGAGCGACACCGAAGAACTCGCCCTGGTGGGTGCCGCTGGCCGTATACCGGGTTACCACCTTGTCGCCCTCTGCTACCTGATCCACCACAGTGTAGGTGAGGTCGGGCATAGCGTTGCGGAACCACTCGATCTCTTGCTTTATGGTGTCTGGTCCCCTAACCTCTCTGGCCTCGGAGTTGGGGTCGTAGCAAACGAAGTCAGGATCGAGGACCTCGTCTACGATCTCTAGTTTGCCCTGACCGAAAGCCTCCTCCATCAGGCGGCGGGCCTTGTCCTTGTTCGATTCCGACACGGTTCGCTCCTCCTTGTTGTCTCGTTCTTGTTGGTAACTAAGTTCCGCTTAGCTATCGTTATAGTATCTCACCGGCTATGGAACTGGGCTCCCCGCCAGCACGGTGGGAGCCTCCCTTCTGTGAATGGTGCGAGGCTCTGGCTAGCGTTCCTAGCGCAGAGAAGGACCCATCTTCTCAGGAGCAAAGCTCTCCCTGCTCCTCATGGTCTAGACCGCCGCGTAAACCCAGGAAGTCCATGAGCGTTATGCTGACGGGCGGAATTGCTTAGCCTCTGAAGCAGTGCGCTGGCCGAAGCCGCCACACCCTGGGGCGGAAGCCGGACCTGCGAACATGACCATCGCGGCTATGACCAGCGCCAGCGTAACCATCAAGATTATGCGTCCAATACTTTAGTAGACGGGCGATTCGCTGCGATTGCGTAAAGCTGGGCGGAGCACTGGTCAGGCTCCCCAGTAGAGCATCCGCGCTGCCGGCGGGATTGAGGATGAAGTAGTCGGAGGTGCCTTTGGCGTCAGTCACGGGCGGCACTTTCCTCGTTCGATGCCTCGGACTGCGGCGTCGTCTGGCGTGCCAGTGGCGAGCGCCGATCTGCCCAGCGCCGTAGCAGGCGTTCGGAGTACGTGCTGGACCGCGGATCGAAGTGGGAACCGGCCCGCGCCAGGTAAGGCGTGCTGGTTCGCCGCAGAAAGGAGGGCAGGCCCTCTTCCACGATCGTCCGCAGCGCGTGGCGGTAGTAGTCGAAGATGTGGACGTTTCCCAGCTTCACGCCCGTTCGTACCGCGCCAAGCGCAACCATGGAAGAAATCTCCAGTATCGAACGATCCTCTTGCTGTGCCGCCAACTGCAGCCCGGCAAAGATCGTCTCCAGGGCGGCAGCGTCCGGCAGATCCGCCGCCTGCCGCTGTAGTTCCTGCCACGAGATGCGCAAGTTAGTGATGTTCAACGGAGGCACGTCAACCGTGTCGGCCAGGAGGCCAGAGGTGTCCTCCAGCGTGGTCAGTAGCTCCTCGAAAGATGTCACGCTCGTGTCCGGTGCGAGCACGCCTCCTTCCCGCAACTCCGTGACCAGCGCCCGCAGATACACCTTCGTACCTCCGACCAGGTCGGAAGCCCCAGCCAGGAGCCAGACCGGCGACCAGCCGACCGCCAGGAAGCTGCTAAGCTCGACCACGTTACCGGCCGTCTTGCGTACCAGCAGCTCTCGCACAGGCATCTCTTCGGCGGGGTAGACACCCTCCACGCCGCCCACGCCCTCGATCACGATGCGCAGCAACCGCCCGACTATGGCCTGGTAGAACCTGGATCGGCGAACCGCAACCGGGAGTACCACCTCGCTCGCCTCGTATACCAACCCGCCCGCCA
>Ga0126312_10001488_pt1 | contig 15397 bp, 15 predicted proteins | sample Plot104A_FD_92537 | JGI IMG/M metagenome (GOLD analysis project Ga0126312, IMG submission 92537) | Serpentine soil microbial communities from UC McLaughlin Reserve, CA, USA - Plot104A | ecosystem: Environmental > Terrestrial > Soil > Grasslands | place: USA: UC McLaughlin Reserve, Lake County...
CATGGTTCCTTTCGGTCAGCGCCCCTCCGCCCGGATCTGGCCCAGCTTGGCAATAGCTTCCGCCATGACGGCCAGCACCGCATTGGCGACGGCTGGCAGCCTGTCCGGTGTGGTGACAGATGGTTGACCCGGCCAGCGCAGCATGATCGTTGCAGGTGCGTCGGCTGGCTGGACGTAGGTGATGGTGATGTGTTCGGCTCCGGCGATTCGACCGGTGGCCAGGATGGTTGACTTCGACATGAGGCTCGCTCCTTGACAGTGGGTCTCAGCCCCAGTGGGTGTGTCCTCACCTGCTGGGGCACTTTTGTTGTCCACGAGGGAGCGGGGTGGCTTTAGAAGTGGTGCAAATGTTGTGCACCGCGCCCGGTTTTGGGTAAACCTCCTAGTCGGAGCGGTGGGCGATACTGGATTCGAACCAGTGACCTCTTCGGTGTGAACGAAGCGCGCTACCACTGCGCCAATCGCCCGGAACGCCACGCGGCGTCGTTACGATAGTCCATTCTGCGCTTTTGGCTGAACTCTGCTGCAAGCAAAAAACCGGGATGGGTGCGCGAGACCCGTCTAGTCTTACCCGAGGCCGACCAGGAGCTACGGCAGCAGATCAGGGAAGGAGCTGAGCGTGTCCAGCATGTCGATCACCATTGCTTCGGATGACACCCGGGAGCAGCGTGTGACCGACACAACGACGACCGGGCTGGACCTGTTTGGTGAAGACCGAACCATCGTCGCGGCACGCGTGAACGGCCAACTACGGGATCTGCATTTGCCGCTCCATCCAGACGACGTCGTCGAGCCAGTCAAGATCAACAGCCCAGACGGGCTGAACATCCTTCGCCACTCGACCGCTCATGTCGCCGCCCAGGCGGTCCAGGCGCTTCACTCCGAGGCGAAACTCGGCATCGGCCCGCCAATAACCGACGGCTTCTACTACGACTTCGATATCCCTGAACCGTTCACTCCTGATGATCTTGCCGACCTTGAGCGTCAGATGACCAAGATCGTCAAGGAGCGTCAGCGATTTCGTCGGCGACCCGTTTCCGACGAGCAGGCCCGCGAAGAGCTGGCGCACGAGCCGTACAAGCTCGAGTTGATCTCGGACAGGCCGGCGGCAAGCCCGGCGCCCGACGGTCAGGCTGACGGATCCGGTGACGCGGCCGGTATTGACGTTGGCGAGGGGGAGCTCACTATTTACGACAATGTTCGGCGCGATGGTTCCGTCGCCTGGAAGGACCTGTGTCGGGGCCCGCACCTGCCCCACACCGGTTACATCCCTGCTTTCGCCCTGACCCGAAACTCGGCGGCCTACTGGCGTGGCAACCAAGAGAACAATCAGCTGCAACGGCTCTACGGAACCGCCTGGCCCAGCCGCGACGAGCTTCAGGCCTACCGCACCAGGCTTGATGAAGCGGCCAAGCGGGACCACCGCAAGCTCGGCCTTGAGCTGGACCTCTTTTCCTTCCCGGACGAGATCGGCTCCGGCCTGGCGGTGTTTCATCCCAAGGGCGGGATTCTGCGCAAGACCATGGAGGACTACAGCCGGCGGCGCCACCTTGAGGCGGGCTATGAGTTCGTCTACACCCCCCACATCACCAAGTCCGAGCTGTTCGAGATCTCGGGCCACCTCGACTGGTACACCGAGGGCATGTTTCCAGCAATGCACCTTGACGCTGAGACGAACCCCGACGGCACGGTTCGCAAACCCGGCCAGGACTACTACCTGAAGCCGATGAACTGCCCGATGCACAACCTGATCTACCGCAGCCGAGGGCGGTCCTATCGGGATCTGCCGCTTCGATTGTTCGAGTTCGGAGCGGTGTATCGCTACGAGCTCTCCGGGGTAGTGCATGGCCTCACCCGGGTCCGCGGGATGACTCAAGATGACGCGCACATCTACTGCACCTACGACCAGCTGCAGGCCGAGATCCGGTCGCTGTTGCAATTCGTGCTGGAGCTGCTCGCCGACTACGGTCTGACCGACTTCTACCTCGAACTCTCCACCCGGGATCCTGAGAAGTCGATTGGCAACGAGGAGGACTGGGCGCGGGCAACCGAGGCGCTTCGCCAGGCTGCAGACGCCTCGGGGTTGGAGCTGGTGCTGGATCCCGGCGGCGCGGCCTTCTATGCCCCGAAGATCTCGGTCCAGGCTCGAGATGCGATTGGCCGCAGCTGGCAGATCTCAACTATTCAGGTGGACATGATGCTGCCTGACCGATTCGACCTGGAGTACACGGCTGCCGACGGGACCCGACAGAGGCCGGTGATGATCCACCGAGCCCTGTTTGGGTCCATCGAGAGGTTTCTTGCGGTGCTCACGGAGCATTACGCCGGCGCCTTCCCGCCCTGGCTCGCGCCGGTTCAGGTCGTGGCCGTCCCGGTGGCCAGTGAGTACAACGAGTACCTCCTGGGTGTGGCGGAGCAACTGCGGAAGGCTGACGTAAGGGTGGAGGTCGACATATCCGACGACCGGATGCAGAAGAAGATCCGCAACGCCGAAAGGAACAAGGTCCCTTACATCTTGATAGCGGGGGGAGAGGACGCAGCGGTCGATGCCGTGTCATTCCGCTACCGCGACCGAAGCCAGAAGAACGGGGTTCCTATCCAGTTGGCGATCGATGAAATCACCGAGGCGATTGCGTCGCGACGTCAAATTTGACGTCGTGACACCCTGAGCACTGCAGAGGGTTCAGGATCTGAGCAATCCAGCAAAAGGAGTCCGGTGGACGAGGTCGAGGACGCTAGCACCCGTCCTGGCACCCCCGACGGCTTCCAACGACTGTGGACCCCGCACCGGATGGTCTACATCCAAGGTGAGAACAAGCCACCATCTGGCGAAGCCGTAGTCTGCCCTTTCTGCACCATTCCGGAGAGAAGCGACCGAGACGGCCTCATTGTGCATCGAGCGAAGCTCGGCTACGCCGTGCTTAACCTCTACCCCTACTCTCCCGGCCACCTGCTGATCTGCCCCTACCGGCACATTGCCGACTACACCGAGCTCTCCGATCCCGAGTCGCTGGAGCTCGCGCACCTGACCCAGACCGCCATGCAGGTCTTACGTGCCGCCAGCCAGCCGGACGGCTTCAACATCGGGCTCAACCAGGGCGGGGTTGCTGGCGCCGGTATCGCCGCTCATTTGCATCAGCACGTCGTTCCTCGGTGGTCCGGCGACGCGAATTTCCTCCCAGTGATCGGCCAAACCAAAGCACTGCCGCAGCTTCTCGGCCAGACCTGGGAGATTGTCCGAGATACCTGGCGGAAGTTGACTGCCTGATGTTGGAGCGGTTTCGGGGGGCATGGGCGGCCATCCTGTCGCCAATCGCAAAGGCACTCGTGCGGGCGGGGGTCTCGCCCGATCTGGTTACCATCCTGGGTACCGCTGGGGTCGTGGCGACAGCGCTCATCTGCTTTCCGCAGGGCTGGATCTGGCAGGGCGTGCTCATCCTGACCCCGATTGTGTTCTCGGACATGCTCGATGGGCAGATGGCCAAGATCACCAATTCGGCCAGCAAGTGGGGAGCCTTCTTGGACTCCACGGCCGACCGGCTCGGTGATGCCGCCGTCTTCGGCGGCATCTTGCTGTTCTTCGTCTACCAGCTGCAGTCCACGCTATGGGCGGGCGTGGCCTTGATCGCCTTGGTGTTCGGTCAGTTGACCTCCTACGTCAAGGCGCGGGCCGAGAGTCTCGGCTTCACCTGCACCGGCGGTTTAGCTGCCCGGGCCGATCGAATGGTGATCATCCTGGTGGGTGCCTTCTTCGCCGATGTGGGCGTTCCCTACCTGCTGGAGATTGTGATTTCGGCGCTCGCACTGGCCAGCATCATCACCGTGGGCCAGCGGATCGCCCAGGTGCGCCGCCAGGCCAAGGCTGCCGATGTCGACGCTGCGTGACCGGGCGATCCGCTTTGGCTATGGGATCGGCTGGCGAGTGGCCGGCGCCCTGCCGCCATGGCTGGTGACCATGATCATTTCGCAGGCCAGTGTTCGGGTGTTGCGGCACGACAGATCCCATGTCCGCACCTTGCGGCGCAACCTAAGCGCTGCTACCGGCCGACCGGCCACAGATGATCTTGTTCGCAGAGCTCTGGCCTCGTACCTGCGGACCCTTTACGAAGTGCTGGCTCTGCCGACGTGGGGCTCACGCGAAGTGATCACTCGAGTTGTCACCGACGGTGAGCGGCAGTTCCGGGCAACGGCGGCGGCCCAAGGGGTCGTGGTGGCCTTGCCACACAGCGGGAACTGGGATCTTGCCGGTGCCTGGGCCTGTCTGACCCGGCTGCCTGTCACCACCGTGGCCGAGGAACTCGGCGGCGGCAGTTTCGAGGCATTCGTCCGCTTTCGCGAGCGGCTGGGGATGGAGGTCCTGTCCCATCGTGACCCGGCAGTGATGTCGAAGCTGATCGACGCTATCCGGCGCGGACGGGTGGTCTGCCTGCTCGCGGACCGGGATCTTGAGGGTCGAGGAGTTCCGGTGCGGTGGCGAGGTCACCCGATCACCATGCCAGCCGGTCCGGCGGTGCTTGCCAGGCGCACCGGAGCGGCTCTCGTTCCTCTGATTTCCCAGTACACTCCCAGCGGGATGAAGATCATCTTCGGCTCGCCGGTGGAGCACCGGCTAGGGGATGGGGGGCTGGCCTGGATGGTCCAGCAAGTAGCTGACTTCTTTGCAGAGCATATTGCCGAGCAAGCCGAGGACTGGCATCTCATGCAACCGTTCTTCGACCGTACGGGCAGTTAAGGATGAGCACCAAGCTCCGGATCGGTCTGGTTTGCCCGTACTCCTTTAACGCGCACGGTGGAGTGCAAAACCACGTCCTCGGGCTCGCGCGCTTCCTTCGGGCAGCTGGCCACGACGCGAACATCCTGGCGCCGGGCGAGCCGGGACCAGAAACCGGTATCGACCCAAACTCCTTCACCTCAGCAGGCTCGGCCGTCGGAGTCCCCTACAACGGGTCGGTCGCCAGGGTCAACTTCGGACCAACGAGCGCCGCTCGAGTGCGGCGGTGGCTTCGGGATGGCAACTTCGACCTGGTCCACATCCATGAGCCGGTCGTCCCGAGCATCTCGCTGCTCGCACTGTGGGCGACGCAGGCGCCGGTCGTGGCCACGTTTCACGCCGCCACGCCCAGATCCCGTTCGATGCAGCTGGCCGGGGATCTCTTCCGGACCCTGATCAACAAGGTCGTGGTGCACATTGCAGTCTCCGAGTCGGCCCGCAGCGTCGTTGTGCAGTATCACGGCAGCGAACCGAGAGTGATCCCGAATGGCTTTTCCTTCTCCCAGTTCGGCGATCGTCATGATCTGGAGCGCGGCGGCCGACGTTGGCGGGCAGGAGGCAGGCCGCGGCTCACCTTTCTGGGTCGGGCCGACGAACGCCGCAAGGGTTTATCTGTGTTGCTCGATGCCTTGCCGATGATCATGAGGCAGTATCCAGAGCTGGAGGTGGCGATCGCCGGGGAGGGCGCTGGACAGCTGCCTGCTGCATGTCGAAGACTCGGAGCTCTCCCGGATCGCGGCAAGGCGCGACTGTTGCGGGCAACCGACGTCTTCGTCGCGCCACAGCTGGAGCGGGAGAGCTTCGGCATCGTCCTGCTCGAGGCGATGGCAGCATCGGCCCCGGTGGTCGCGTCGGATCTGGACCCTTTTCTCGGTTTACTGCAACCTCGCGGCACTGAGCCGCTCGGGGAGATCTTTCCCCGTGGCGATTCGAAAGCCCTGGCTGAAGCGGCGCTGCGGGTTCTGAGAAAACCCGACATAGTGCGGACCGAGCGTGCACGATTGGCGAGTCAGCGGTACGACTGGGCGGTCGTCGGTCCGCAGGTTGTGACTGCGTATCAGGCCGCTTTTGCCGACCACCGTCCCCAGGCCGAGAAAACTCAGCCAATGTGCTCCGCGATGCTCGACTCGGTCGCGGAGGCGTCCTTGCACGTCAAGCAAGGGAATTACTACGCTCGGCCAGCATCAGCTGCACCGACGCCTCGCTGACAGTTCCCGTCGGTCGATCATGATCAAGGAGCCGAGATGTCGGACTATCCCGAAGACCTGAAGTACTCCACCGAGCATGAATGGGTGCGAAGTGGGAATGCCGCCACCGTGCGGATTGGTATTACGTCCTACGCCGCAGATGAACTGGGCGACATCGTGTTCGTCAGTCTGCCGGAGGTCGGGGAAACCGTTGACGCGGGCGACGCCTGTGGTGAAGTTGAGTCAACTAAAAGCGTCTCCGACATTTTCTCGCCTGTTGCTGGAGTCGTTTCCGCGGTGAACCCGTTACTGGATTCAAACCCCGAAACGATCAACGCCGACCCCTATGGTGATGGCTGGCTCTTCGAGCTCGAACTGGACGACGAAGCCGACCTCGACTCGCTGCTGGATGCGGACGGCTATGCGGAGCATGTCGCAAGCTAAGGTTGATATGCAGACATCCTGGAAGCGACCGATATGCCGTTTTGTACCAACTGTGGCCACGACAACCCTGAGGGCAGCAACTTCTGCTCCAACTGCGGTTCCCCTCTGTCCGGTACGGCGAGCCGGGCCGAGGCAGCGACCGAACGTGTCCCGACCGGAGACACCACAAAGACGATTCCAGTGCCCACCGAAGAGCCTCGGGAAGGCCTGGAATCGCTGTCTGCCGACGATGAGGCTGCCGTCAACGCACTCCCGGCCGGCTCATCACTGCTCATCGTGCAGCGGGGCAGCAACGCGGGCAGCCGATTCCTGCTGAACACCGATCTGGTCACCGCTGGCCGGCACCACGAATCCGACATCTTTCTTGACGACATCTCAGTCTCGCGCCGCCATGCCACCTTCACCAGGACCCCGCAAGGGACGGTCGTTAAAGACACGGGCAGCCTCAACGGCACCTACGTGAACCGGGACCTGGTTGATGAATGCCTGCTCAAGTCTGGCGATGAGGTTCAGATCGGCAAGTACCGGATGGTCTTCTACGGGAGTCCTCGGGGCGTGGAATAGCGCACACCGATGTCGACGAGGCCAGAGACGCGCAGTATCGGGAGTGTGCTCGGGCTGCTGAGGAACGAATTTCCTGACATCTCGATTTCCAAGATCAGATTCCTGGAATCGGAAGGTTTGGTCAGCCCGCGTCGGGCAGCATCGGGATATCGCCGCTATACCGACGCCGATGTGGAGCGGCTCCGCTATGTCCTATCGGTGCAGAAGAGTCACTATCTGCCGCTGAAGGTGATCCGGGAACACTTGGAAGCAATGGATCGCGGCCAGGCGCCACCGCCGCTGGAGTCCCCATTCCGGTCAGCGGAACAAGGGGCCATGCCAACCAGCCAGGTGGCGCAATCTGCGACGAGGCAGCCAGTGCGCTTGTCTCGGGCCGAACTGCTCGAGGCCAGCGGCTTGAGTGAATTGGCCCTGGCCGAGCTGGAGCGGAACCAGATCGTACAGACCAAGCGTGGATCCACCCATTACGGCCGTGACGCATTGACGCTGGCAATTGCCGCCCGCCGGCTGGCCGAGTACGGAATCGACGGCCGGCACCTGCGTGCCTTCAAGATTTCCGCCGATCGAGAGGTCGGCTTGGTCGAACAGGCCATCGCCCCCCATCTGCGCCGGCCCGCCGGCAACAAGGACGTGACCACCGAGGTCACTCAACTGGTGATCAGTTTCCATGCTGCTCTGGTCCGTACGGCCATGGAGCGATAGCACTTAGTCGATCTTGATGGGCAACGCCAGCGAGGCGTCGTTCAACGTTCGTCCGCTTTAGAAGCAGGCGACGAGCGGTCGGGTGTGCGTTGCTCGCCCCGGCCAGCGAAGTAGGGTTGACTCATGCGTGAGCTCGATGTGGTCGGCGTCCGGGTCGAGATGCCGTCGAACGCGCCGATGGTTCTGCTGCGCGAAGTCGGTGGCACCCGGTACCTGCCGATCTGGATCGGCGCGAGCGAGGCGTCTGCGATTGCCAACGCTCAGGAGGGCGTGGTTCCGCCCCGACCGTTGACGCACGACCTGATGGTGGACACCCTGAACACGCTTGGTCATCGGCTTACCGAGGTTCACATCACCGAGCTCGAGGGCGGCACCTTCTACGCCGTCCTGCTGATCGACGGCATCGAGGTGAGCGCGCGTCCGTCCGACGCCATTGCTCTGGCGCTTCGGGTCGGATCGGACATCTATTGCGCCGAAGATGTCCTTGACGAGGCAGGGATCGAGATTCCTGAGGCGGAGGACGACGAAGTCGAGAAGTTTCGGGAGTTCCTGGACCAGGTCAATCCGGACGACTTCTTCACCGGGGACGAACCCAAGCGAGACTGACGCGAATCTCCTAGTCAGAGTCATCTCGTAAGCTCAACTTGAGGCTTGATTTCTGATTGGTGACTACCTTGCCAGCCACCTAACCTTCGGGTTGAGGCTTTGGGATTGGGTTGGTCCGGGTTCGGCGTGTCGTTGACCGCTGCGGTGGCCCAGACGTAGCGTTTCCTGGGTAATGCCGACTGTGGAATTACGGCCAGGGAACTTTGACGTTCACCCTCGAATCGCAGAGTCGTGACTGGAGGTGCAATGAGCAGCACAGAAGCTCCGGCTGAGCCCGCGAATTCTCGCACCGGCGCAGAGCCGGGGCCGGGTGGTCAGGAGCTGCTCTTCGAGGGAGATTTCTCGCCGCTGCCCAGCGATCTTGGTTTTCGTGGTCCGGTGGCATGCAGTGCCGCTGGCATCACCTACCGCCAACTCGACTATTGGGCGCGGACCGGATTGGTGGTTCCGGAGATCCGCGGTGCCGCTGGATCCGGAACCCAACGGCTCTACAGCTTTCGCGATATTTTGATCTTGAAAGTGATCAAGCGATTGATCGACGCCGGCATCTCGCTACAGCAGATCCGCACCGCTATCGACCACCTGCGAGCACGGGGTGTTGAGGACCTGACCCAGGTGACCCTGATGAGCGACGGGGTGTCGGTGTTCGAATGCACATCCGACGACGAGGTGATCGATTTGTTGCGCGGCGGCCAGGGGGTATTCGGTATTGCTCTCGGCGGGGTCTGGCGGAGCATCGAAGGCACGCTCGCCGACCTTCCCGCCGAACATGCGGAAGCCGACCCGGTGGCGCACGCCCGCGACGAGCTGTCGCAGCGGCGACGCGCCCGCGCTGTCGGCTAGGGTTGTCTTTCAGCAGGGTCGCTCTTTCCGGAGTAACCTTGCCATGCTGCAAACGCCACGCGGGAGAGTCCACCGATCAGGTGGCGCCGAAGGGGCAACCTCCCCGGAACCTCTCAGGCACCAAGACCGCGCGGTGATGGCAACTCTGGAGCCGCAGGTGACAGAGGGGGAGTGACCTTCGTGCCCCGAAGGTCGGCTCAACTCTGACACTAGGGAGCTCCCCGTGGCCAGCCCCATAGGCGACACATCGATTGGTCCGTTCGTCTCTCGCCACATCGGCCCACAGGCCGACGAGCGAGACAAGATGGTGGCCGCGCTCGGTCTCGCAGATCTTGATGAACTGGTCGACCAGTCCATTCCCCGAGGCATTCGGCTGGACCACCCGCTGAACCTGCCGCCTCCATTGACGGAGGCAGAGGCGCTGGCGCACCTTCGGGACCTTGCCAGCAAGAACCGACCCCTTCGGGCGATGATCGGCCTCGGCTACTACGGCACCATCACCCCATCAGTGATCAGGCGGAACATCTTGGAGGACCCATCCTGGTACACGGCGTACACGCCCTACCAGCCGGAGATCAGCCAAGGTCGGCTGGAGGCGCTGCTCAACTTCCAGACCATGGTGGCGGACTTGACCGGCCTCCCATCCGCGGGTGCCAGCCTGTTGGACGAAGCGACCGCCGTTGCCGAGGCGATGACACTCGCACGCCGTAACGTCAAGACCGGCGCCGTCGTCGTCCTCGATGCAGACCTGTTCCCACAGACAGTTGGTGTAGTGCGGACCAGGGCAGCAGCGCTGGGCATCGAGGTCGTACTGGCTGATCACGGCCTGCTCGATGCAGTGACCTCGACCGACCCATTTGCCGTTGTCGTTCAGACACCCGGTGCGAGCGGCCACCTCCGCTCGACTGAGGAGCTGAAGGCGATTGCTGCCGCGGCCCACGGCCGGGGCGCCATGGTGATCGCGGCCTGCGATCTGCTGGCGCTGACCATCACCACGCCTCCCGGGGACTGGGGTGCCGACGTCGCTGTCGGGTCGAGCCAGAGATTCGGCCTGCCATTGTTCTACGGCGGACCGCACGCCGGGTTCATGTCGGTCCGCGGTGGCCTAGAACGTTCCTTGCCCGGACGACTAGTGGGCGTGTCGAAGGACGTCGACCGCACGCCGGCATTCCGGCTGGCTTTACAGGCACGCGAACAGCACATCCGGCGGGAGAAGGCGACCTCCAATATCTGTACCGCTCAGGTGCTGCTGGCTGTCGCGGCCAGCATGTACGCCGTCTATCACGGACCTGCGGGCCTGGCCCGGATCGCGGCAGATGTTCATGCCCATGCGACCCAACTCGCCGGCGATCTCCAGACCGCTGGCATCGAGGTAGAGCATGCTTCGTTCTTCGACACCGTGCTGGCGAAAGCACCGGCCGAAGCTGGTCAAGTGGTGGCCGCCGCAGGTGCGGCTGGCGTCCACTTGCGGCAGGTCGACAAGGACCGGGTGGGAATTTCGATCGGTGAGGACGTCACCGAAGCCGACCTAGCCGCCGTACGGACCGCGTTCGGCGTTACAGGCAGCAGCGGAAGCCCGTACGGTGATCTTGCCGGCAGTGAACGAACAACTGCCTACTTGACCCATCCGGTGTTCAACACCCACCACAGTGAAACCGCAATGTTGCGTTATCTGCGAGGGCTATCGGACCGCGATTTCGCCCTTGATCGAGGCATGATCCCGCTTGGCTCCTGCACCATGAAACTCAATGCCGCAACGGAGATGGAGCCGATTTCCTACGACGGATTCGCCAACCTTCATCCGTTCGCGCCGGCAGAGGACGCGCAAGGTTACGCGACCTTGATCACAACGCTGGAGTCGTGGTTGGCGGAGATCACTGGCTATGCGCGCGTTTCCATCCAACCGAATGCCGGTAGCCAGGGTGAGCTAGCTGGACTGCTGGCCATCCGGCGGTATCACGAATCTCGAGGTGATCATGATCGGCGGATCTGCCTGATCCCTTCATCGGCGCACGGTACCAACGCCGCATCTGCCGTGATGGCAGGGATGACGGTGGTGGTGGTCGGTGCAAGGAAAGACGGCTCTGTCGACCTAGTGGATTTGCAGTCCAAGATCGACCGGCACGCGGGTGAGATCGCCGCGGCCATGGTGACCTATCCCTCGACTCATGGCGTGTTCGAGGAAGGCATTGGGGAGCTCTGCGACCGGGTGCACCGCGCCGGTGGGCAGGTCTACGTGGACGGGGCGAACCTCAACGCGTTGCTTGGGCTGGCGCAACCGGGCAAGTTCGGTGCGGACGTGAGCCATCTCAATCTTCACAAGACGTTCTGCATTCCGCATGGGGGCGGTGGACCCGGCGTTGGCCCGGTAGCCGTTGCTGAGCATCTGGCGGCATATCTGCCGAACCATCCAATGCGTGATTCTGCCGGCCCAACCACCGGAGTGGGACCCATCTCGGCCGCGCCGTTCGGGTCTGCCGGCATTCTGCCGATCAGTTATGCGTACATCGCCATGATGGGCGCCGCTGGCCTCACGTCGGCGACCGAGCACGCCCTGCTCGCCGCGAATTACATCGCCGAGCGGCTAGGACCTCACTTCCCGGTGCTCTACGCCGGCCGCAATGGCCGGGTGGCGCATGAGTGCATCGTCGACCTGCGGCCACTCACAAAGGCCAGCGGGGTCACCGCGGAGGACGTTGCCAAGCGGCTGATCGATTACGGCTTCCACGCCCCGACGATGAGCTTCCCGGTACCTGGCACCTTCATGGTTGAGCCGACCGAGTCGGAGAATCTCGCTGAGCTGGATCGATTCTGCGACGCCATGATCAAAATCCGCGCGGAGATCGGCCAGGTGGAGGCGGGGGAGTGGTCACGCGACGACAACCCCCTGGTTAATGCTCCACACACCCAGTCTCAGGTGACCGAGGACGTTTGGACGCACCCGTACTCCCGCCGCATTGCCGCCTTTCCGGCTGGCTTGCACACTGGCCCGCTCTACGCCAGCGGTTCTGACAAGTATTGGCCACCGGTGGGCCGAATCGATAGCGGCTATGGAGACCGCAACCTGCTGTGTACCTGCCCGCCGCCGCAAGCGTTCGCTCAGGCCTGATTCAATCGGCTCTACTGCCCAGCGGCCTCGGCGCTGATCCGCCGGGCGAGCTCAAAGTCGAGGTGGGTTAGGCCTCCGGCAGAGTGAGTGCTCAGCGTCAACATCACCTTGTTCCAGCGGATATCGACGTCGGGGTGATGGTTCATGGCCTCGGCTTGGTCACCGACCTGATTCACGAAACTCAGTGCTGCTTTGAAATCGGCGAACTTGAACGTCGCTGAGATGGCCTTCCCTTCGGATCCGGCCTCGCGCCACTCCGGCAGGTTTTTCAGTTGGTCTGCGACTTCCTCCGCGGTCAGTAGTGGGCTCATGCCTTCAGCCAAGGGCGTTCCAGACAAGGTGTCAAGATCGCCTTGTCACTGAGCTTACGAGGGGCTATCAGGGACGTCGCGACTTCACTGAAAGGCGGCAGGTATGGCGACATGGGTCGAGCGGCTCAAGCAGTGGCCGTGGCTGGCGCACCTGCTGGCGTCCTTTGAGCACTACGACCTTCGACTGGGATCTCAGCTGTCCGCCGCTGTCACGTACTTTTCGGTACTCGCAGTTGTCCCGGTTTTCATGCTTGCGTTCTCGGTTGCCGGTTTCATTCTGACTATCGTTCGGCCGGACCTGCTGCAACCGTTGGCTAGCGCCATCGCGGAGATCCTGGGAAGTGCCGACCCCGCGACCGAGGACAAGATCCAGGCACTGATTGAGCGGGCATTGAGTAGCTACACAGCCATCGGCATCGTGGGTCTGGTCACTGCGCTCTACTCCGGTGCGGGCTGGATAGGAACTCTCAAGGACGCCATCCGCGCCCAGTGGCGACATGACTTCGACCTGCTGTTCATGCACCGCAACATTGTGGTCAAGACCGCGATCAACATTGCGACTTTGTTAGGACTGATCCTCGCAGTTGCGCTGACTTTTGGGCTTGCGTCTCTTTCCACTGCCCTCGCCGACACCGTGATTGGCTGGCTCGGACTCGACCACGTCGGTTGGCTTGAACCAGTTCTTCGGATCCTTCCGGTCGCCGTTTCAATTGGGGCTGGCTGGCTGGCCTTCGTGTATCTCTATACAGTGCTGCCGGAGACCCGCGCGCCATGGAAGATCGTCCGCAGGGGCGCCTTGCTAGGGGCCATCGGACTGGCGATTCTTCAATATCTGGCGAGCTTTCTGATAGTGATCTTCTCTCGCAGCCCCTCTGCCCTGTTGTTCGGTCCCGTCATCGCGATCATGATCTTCTTCAACCTTTTCGCGCGGTTGATCTTGTTGGTCGCCGCATGGATCGCGACGGGCCGGGAGCAGCCGGTGGATTCGATCGAGGAAAAGGGCGATGGGGGAGTTCCGGCCCCCTCCAACCTGTCCGAAGATCAATTGGCAGTGCCTCTGGTCTCCCAAGAGGTGGCCGCGCAGGTCGTACGAGCGGGTCTGAAGGCTGGCTACATCACAGGCGCTGCAACCGGTGCCGGCGTCGGCGCGATGCTGGCCTATGTCTTGTCAAACCTTCGCCGCCGCAGAAACCGAATCCCGGGCCGGGCTGAGTAGAGGGGTGGTCGATGCTCCTGCCGACCTCAGCTGCGGGCGATCACTGTCCCGCGACCGACTCGGCCACGGGCTGCCCGATGTCCCTGAGTAGGGAACCGAACCAGTCCTGCGTGATATCGAACGGTTTGCCACCCTTGATTCGCTCGAATTCGATCGCGCGGAAGTCGTTCCCACGTTCCTCGTCGTGACCGATGACGCCCCCGGAGCCCTGCAGCGCGCAGTCGACGGCGAGATCGGCCATCGACTTGATCAGCTCGAGATCTCGAGTGTTCGCCGGCGCGGATCTGGAGAAGTAACCGGATTTCTGCACCAACATCTTCTCCGCCTGCAACCCCTCGGCGAACTTGCTGGCGAACCATGCGCCGACGTTGACCTTGTCGATCTTGACGTGACCGAACGGATCGCGGGCGACCTCCTCGCCGGATCGCTCCATCTCCTCGACAATCGTGCCGAGACCGGCGCCCTCTGAGATGAAGAGATTCACTGAACCGACGGTATCCATCACTTCCTTGAGCCGGGCTGCTTCGCCCTCAAGATCAAGAAAGGCTTCTGGCACATAGACGCCATGGATATCCCACGCCTCGCGGCTCAAGCCAAGTTCTGGCAGCCACTCGCAGCGGTCCAGCCATTGGCGGTACTCATGGGCGGTGGCCGCCGTGAGCCAGCCGCAGTTGCGGCCCATGACCTCGTGGAGGATCAGCATTCGAGAGCCAGAGTTGTGCTCGCCGATGATGTTCTGCGCAAACCTTGAGCCTTGCTCGGCAGCGGTCCAGGCACCCAACGACTGGCGAATCGGCATGATGTCGTTGTCGATCGTTTTGGGTAGCCCAACGACGGTGAGGGAGTGGCCATGATCAGCGAGATAGGCAGCCAGCTCAGCTGCTGTGGTGTTGGTGTCATCGCCGCCGATGGTGTGCAGCACATCAATTCCGTCTGCAGTGAGTTGATCAGCGGCCGCTTGCAGCGGATCGACGCCCTCGGCGACGAGCCCCCGGTCGACCAGGTCCGCCGCGTTGGTCAGCTTCACCCGGGAGTTCCCGATCGGGGAGCCACCGTATCGGTGCAGCAACGAAGCTTTTTCGCGGACCGCCTGGGTCACGGCCAGCGAGTTTCCTTCCAACAGGCCCTGAAAACCGTAGGTGTAAGCGATGATCTCTATTTCTGGTGCCACCTGGGTGTAGCGCTCGATCAGTCCACCGATGGCAGAGGAAAGGCAGGGTGCAAACCCGCCCGCAGTGAGAAGAGCGACCTTGCGAACCATGGCTTGTAACTTATCCGAGACGAAGCACCCGCTGACGGGAGCGTAGGCATCGGTGGCGGTCAGGTAGCTTTCGCCTATGGGCATTTTCGATCGCGCACGCGAATCGACCGTAGAGAACCGGGAAGGTGCTCCGACCCCCGAGGAATCTGTTACTGAATCGCGCGAGCCGGTGGATCAATCCAGGCAGGTCTCGGACGGAGGCTCCGGCTTCGACAACGTCCAGTCGGCCACTGGCGGTGCTGACGCCGTTCCGGACACGCCAGACGTCGTCGAAGAGGACTACACCTGACCGGTGTGCTCCTGATCGTTCCGGCCGCTGAAGGTGAGCTCAATCGGCCAACGACTGCTGGTGATCCTCGTCTGCATCGCCTGCCTCCAGGGCC
>Ga0126312_10001489_pt1 | contig 15391 bp, 14 predicted proteins | sample Plot104A_FD_92537 | JGI IMG/M metagenome (GOLD analysis project Ga0126312, IMG submission 92537) | Serpentine soil microbial communities from UC McLaughlin Reserve, CA, USA - Plot104A | ecosystem: Environmental > Terrestrial > Soil > Grasslands | place: USA: UC McLaughlin Reserve, Lake County...
CTGGTCGACCATCGTGTTGATGGTCTCCTTCAGCTCGAGGATCTCCCCGCGCGCGTCGACCGTGATCTTCTTCGACAGGTCGCCGTTCGCCACCGCCGTCGTCACCTGGGCGATGTTGCGCACCTGGTCGGTCAGGTTCGACGCCATGTAGTTGACGTTCTCCGTGAGCCCGCGCCACGTGCCGGAGACGCCCTCGACCTCGGCCTGGCCGCCCAGCTTGCCCTCGGTGCCCACCTCGCGCGCCACACGCGTCACCTCGGCGGCGAACGAGCGCAGCTGCTCGACCATCGTGTTGATCGTGTCCGCGAGGGCGGCGACCTCGCCGCGCGCCTCCACGGTGATCTTCTGCGACAGGTCGCCATTGGCGACGGCGGTGGTGACCTGGGCGATGTTGCGGACCTGGTCGGTCAGGTTGCCGGCCAGCTGGTTGACGTTCTCGGTCAGGTCGCGCCAGGTGCCGGACACGCCCTTCACCTCGGCCTGGCCGCCCAGGACGCCCTCGGTGCCGACCTCGCGCGCCACGCGCGTGACCTCGTCGGCGAAGCCCGAGAGCTGGTCGACCATCGTGTTGATCGTCTGCTTGAGCTCGAGGACCTCGCCCTTGACGTCCACCGTGATCTTCTGCGAGAGGTCGCCGTTCGCCACCGCGGTCGTGACCTCGGCGATGTTGCGGACCTGGCTCGTCAGGTTGCCCGCCATGATGTTCACCGAGTCGGTCAGGTCCTTCCACGTCCCGGCCACGTTCGGCACCTCGGCCTGGCCGCCCAGGATGCCCTCGGTACCCACCTCGCGGGCCACGCCGGTCACCTGCTCGGCGAACGTGGCCAGCGTGTCGGTCATGTCGTTGATGGTCTCGGCCAGCGCGGCGACCTCGCCCTTGGCCTCGACCGTGATCTTCTGCGTCAGGTCGCCGTTCGCCACCGCGGTCGTGACCTGGGCGATGTTGCGCACCTGATCGGTCAGGTTCGACGCCAGCTGGTTGACGTTCTCGGTCAGGTCCTTCCAGGTGCCGGCCACGTTCGGCACCTCGGCCTGGCCGCCCAGGATGCCCTCGGTGCCCACCTCGCGCGCCACGCCGGTCACCTGATCGGCGAACGTCGCGAGCGTGTCGGTCATCTCGTTGATCGTGTCCGCGAGCGCGGCGACCTCGCCGCGGGCCTCGACGGTGATCTTCTGGGACAGGTCCCCGCGCGCGACCGCGGTGGTGACCTGGGCGATGTTGCGGACCTGGTCGGTCAGGTTCGAGGCGAGCTGGTTCACCGATTCCGTGAGGTCGCGCCACGTCCCGCTGACGCCCTCGACCTGGGCCTGGCCGCCCAGGATGCCGTCGGTGCCGACCTCGCGGGCCACGCGCGTGACCTCGTCGGCGAAGCTCGAGAGCTGGTCGACCATCGTGTTGATGGTCTCGGCCAGCGTGGCGACCTCGCCCTTGGTCTCGACCTCGATCTTCTGGCCCAGGTCGCCGTTCGCGACCGCGGTGGTCACCTCGGCGATCGACCGGACCTGGGTGGTCAGGTTCGCGGCCATCGTGTTCACCGAGTCGGTCAGGTCCTTCCACGTCCCGGCCACGTTCGGCACCTCGGCCTGGCCGCCCAGGATGCCCTCGGTGCCCACCTCGCGCGCGACGTCCGTCACCTGGTCGGCGAAGATCGCGAGCGTGTCGGTCATGTCGTTGATCGTCTCGGCCAGTCCCGCGACCTCACCGCGGGCCTCGACCGTGATCTTCTGCGACAGGTCGCCGCGGGCGACGGCGGCGGAGACCTGCGCGATGTTGCGGACCTGGTCGGTCAGATTGGCCGCCATGACGTTCACGGCGTCGGTCAGGTCCTTCCAGGTGCCGGCTACGTTCGGCACCTCGGCCTGGCCGCCCAGCTTGCCCTCGGTGCCCACCTCGCGGGCCACGTCGGTGACCTGGTCGGCGAAGATCGCCAGCGTCCCGGTCATGTCGTTGATCGTCTCGGCCAGCGCGGCGACCTCGCCCTTGGCCTCGACGGTGATCTTCTGGGTCAGGTCGCCGTTGGCGACCGCGGTGGCGACCTGAGCGATGTTCCGCACCTGGTCGGTCAGGTTCGCGGCCATCACGTTCACCGACTCGGTCAGGTCGCGCCACGTGCCGGACACGCCCTCGACCTGGGCCTGGCCGCCCAAGCGGCCGTCGGTGCCCACCTCGCGCGCCACGCGCGTGACCTCGTCGGCGAACGACGAGAGCTGGTCGACCATCCGGTTGATGGTCTCGGCCAGTGCGGCGACCTCGCCCTTGGCCTCGACGGTGATCTTCTGCGACAGGTCGCCGTTGGCCACGGCGGTCGTCACCTCGGCGATGGAGCGCACCTGCGAGGTCAGGTTCGCGGCCATGCCGTTCACGTTCTCGGTCAGGTCGCGCCAGGTGCCGGACACGCCGCGCACCTCGGCCTGGCCGCCCAGCTTGCCCTCGGTGCCGACCTCGCGGGCCACGCGCGTGACCTCGTCGGCGAACGACGAGAGCTGGTCGACCATCGTGTTCACGGTCGTGCCGATGCGCAGGAACTCGCCCTTCACCTGCTGGCCCTCGATCGTGAGCGCCATCTTCTGGGACAGGTCGCCCTCGGCCACAGCGTCGAGCACGCGCGCGACCTCGGTGGTCGGGCGGGAGAGGTCGTCGATCAGGCCGTTGATCGAGTCGGACTGGGTCTCCCAGTCGCCGCCCACGAAGCCGAGCGAGGCGCGCTCGGCCATGCGGCCTTCGCGGCCGATCACGCGGCCGATGCGGATCAGCTCCTTGGTCATCCGCGCGTTGCGGTCGACGAGCTCGTTGTAGGCGGCGGCGATGTCGCCCATGAGGTCGCGCCGGCGGGCGGGCAGGCGGACCGAGAAGTCGCCGTCGCGGGCGGAGCTCAGCGCCGCGAGCAGCGCCTCGAGCGTGTCGACGTTCGCGCCGGTGCCGTCGAGCGAGCCGTGCCCGTCCGTCGCCGTGGTGGCAGGGGCCTGAGCCGCGACGGTCTTCGTTCCGTTGGAGGCGCGGCGCTTGCCCCCACCCTGCTTCTTCGCCGCCGGCTTCTTCTGCGTGCTCGACCGTGCCGTCGCACCCGCGCTCGCCGGCTTGCTCCTGCCTCCCTTAGTGCGCGGCTCGGCCACGGCACCACTCCTTCTCCACGAGTCCCAAAGGTCCTCGGAACGGTACCCGGCCTGCAAAGCGGGCGGTGGCGGTCGTCGACTGGCTCACCGGCGGGCTTACCGTTGGTACGTTGCCGCCCGTGAGGCGGGGATCACTGATCGGCGCGCTGGCGGCGATGCTCATGCTGGCGTGGGCTCCGGCGGCGTCGGCCGAGCCCCAGCCGCTGGGCCGCACCTGCACGGCGCAGAACGGCGTGCGCTTCTGCGGCGGCACGACGGACAACCGCGTGCCCACGTGGGACGGCGTGCCGCTCGACGTCGACGTCACGTTGCCCGCCAGCGGCGACGGGCCGTTCCCCACGATCGTGATGCTGCACGGCTACGGCGGGAACAAGGGCAACTTCGAGTCGGCGAAGCCCGAGGGCAACGGCGGCTCCACCTACCACTACAACAACACGTGGTTCGCCAGCCGCGGCTACGCGGTCGTCAACTACTCCGCGCGCGGGTTCGGCGACTCGTGCGGCGCCGTCGCGTCGCGCAACGACCCGGGCTGTACGAGGGGCTGGATCCACCTGGCCGACCAGCGCTTCGAGGCGCGCGACACCCAGTACCTGCTCGGCCTGCTCGTCGACCAGGGCATCGCGAAGCCCGACGCGCTCGCGTCGACGGGGATCTCGTACGGCGGCGGGCAGAGCGTCGAGCTGGCCTACCTGAACGACCGCACGCGGATGCCCGACGACACGTTCGTGCCCTGGAAGAGCCCGAACGGCACGCCGCTGCACCTGGCCGCTGCCTGGCCGCGCTGGCCGTGGTCGGACCTGGTGTCGTCGCTCACTCCCAACGGCCGCTTCCTCGACTTCGCCACGCCGAGCCCGCGGGAGTCCCGCGACCCGCTGGGCGTCCCCAAGCAGAGCTACGTCAGCGGGCTGTTCGCCCTCGGCGCCCAGAGCGGCTTCTACTCACCGCCGGGCGCCGACCCGAGCGCGGACCTGACCACCCAGTTCGCGATCACTACCCGCGGCGAGCCGGTGGGCGACGACCAGCGCGGCGTGGCCGACGAGATCTTCAACCACCATCAGGGCTTCGGCCTGCCGCGCTCGGGCGCCGGCGTCCCGCCGCTGCTGATCCAGAACGGGTGGACCGACGACCTGTTCCCGGTTCAGGAGGCGCTGCGCGTCTACAACGACCTGCGGGCGACCGACGCCGGGGCGCGCGTGTCGCTCCAGTTCGGCGACCTGGGCCACGACCGCGGGCAGAACAAGAAGAACGCGGATGTCGCGTTCAACGACCAGGGCAACGCGTTCTTCGACCAGTACGTGGCGGGCAGCGGATCGGGCGCGCCGAACCCGGGCGCCGTGACCGCGTTCACCCAGACGTGTCCGGCGGACGCCGACGCCGGCGGGCCGTTCCAGGCCGCCAGCTGGCCCGCGATCCACCCGGGCGCGGTGCGCCAGACGTTCGCCGCGGCGCAGGACGTGAGCTCGCAGGGCGGCGACCCGCAGGTCGCTTCCACGCTCGACCCGATCCTCGGCGGCGGGGCGTGCGCGCGGGTCGACGCCAAGGACGACCCCGGCACCGCGAACTACCGCTTCGACGTCACGAGCGACTTCACGCTGCTCGGGCTCCCGACCGTCCGGGCCCAGATCGCCGTGACCGGCAACGGCGGGCAGCTGCCCGCGCGGCTGTGGGACGTCGCGCCGGACGGCAAGCAGACGCTGGTCTCGCGGTCGAGCTACCGGCTGGAAGACGACCAGACCGGGCAGATCACGTTGCAGCTCTTCGGCAACGCCTACCGCTTCGAGCGCGGGCACCAGGTCAAGCTCGAGCTGCTCGGCCGCGACGCGCCGTTCCTGCGCCCGAGCAACACGCAATTCAGCGTGCGGGTGAGCGACGTGACGCTCGAGCTGCCGACCGCCGAGAAGCCCGGCGGCGGTCAGGTGGTGCAGCCGACGATCGGCCAGCAGGCCAAGCCGCTGAGGCGCCTCCGGCTGGCGATCACGCCGCGGCGGGTGCGCGCCGGCCGGACGACCCGCTTCCGCCTCTCCGTCTTCGGCCGCGACTGCACGACGTGCCGGCTGAAGCGGATCAACGGTGCGGTGGTTCGCTTCGGCGGCAAGCGGTACACGATCACCCGGGGCCGTCGGATCATCGCGCGGCGCTTCAGCAAGCCGGGCCTCCTGGCGGCCCGAGCCACACGGGTCGGCTACCGGTCGAGCACGCTGCGGCTGCGGGTGATGCGGGCGCGCCGCTAGCGCCGCGCCGCGCGCTCGGTCGCCCTGTAGGACGCGTAAGGCTGCAGGCAACTCGCTGCGACCGACGCGTGCAGCGTTTGCCGTCCCTGAGACCACCTAAAGCTGCAGGCAACTCGAACGCGTTGAAGCGTGCAGCGTTTGCGGTGTCACGGCCGGCTACTCGCCGCTCAGCGCGCGCTGCATCTCGCGCTTCTGGTCGCGCTCCTTGATCGAGCGGCGCTTGTCGTACAGGTCCTTGCCGCGTGCCAGCGCGATCTCGACCTTGGCGTACGGGCCCTTGAAGTACACGCGCGTAGGCACGAGCGTCAGCCCCTTCTCCGCGGTCGTGCCGATCAGCCGCTCGATCTCCTTGCGCTTGAGCAGCAGCTTGCGCGCGCGCTCGGGCTCGTGGTTGTCGCGCGCGGCGGGGCCGTAGGGCGGGATGTGCATGTTGTGCAGCCACACCTCGCCGTCGCGCACGGTCGCGTAGGCGTCCTTCATCTGGGCCTGGCCCGTGCGCAGCGACTTCACCTCCGTACCGGTCAGCTGCACGCCCGCCTCGTAGCGTTCGAGCAGGTTGTAGCGGTACGACGCCTGCCGGTTGGTGGCGACGTCGCCGGGCGCCGCCTTGCGCTTGCCCTTGCCCTTGGCCATGGGCAGTCGAGACTAGCCGCGCGTGACCTGCGCCTCGATGCCGTCGAGGAGGAGCTCGAGTCCGTAGTCGAACTGCTCGTCACCGGCGGCTGCCGCGACCGCGTCGTCGGCCATCGACGACAGCAGCGGGTACTCGTCCGGCGGGAGCGACGCGTGGGCGGCGCGGATGTCGCGGCGCGCCTCGCCGGCGGTCGCCGTCGGGCTGAACGCCACGAAGCCGAACGTGTAGGTGAACAGCACGCGAAACGCGCGCGCGGCCTCTCGCCTCGGCAGACCCGCGTCGATCAGCGCGCCGATCGCCGACTCGGTGATCCGGAACTGGCTCGGCCGCCCAATCGGCTGCTGGAGGCGGATCTGGACGAGCGATGGGTGCCGCTCGAGGTTCGCCCGCGTCGTACGCGCGAGTGCAGCCGCGCGGTCGCGCCACGACGCATCCGGGGCGTTCGCGTCGACTTCGCTCGCGGCCGCGTCCATCACCGCGTCGAGCAACTCCGACTTGCTGCGGAAGTAGCCGTACAGGGTCATGGTGCCGACCCCCAGCTCGTCGGCCAGGCGGCGCATGCTGAACGCCTCGAGGCCAGTGCGGTCGAGGAGCTCTAGCGCCGCGGCCGCGATCGACGCGCGGCTGAGCGTCCGCGTCGCCATCTCAGATCGCTGCCGGCTCGAGGGCGCGTCTCATGCCGTACACTGTACGGTACGGCGTACGGCACATGGGAGGTGCAACATGCGGCGCAAGGTACAGGGAGTGGCGGGCGCAGTCGCGACCGCGGTCGCGCTGACGGCGGGAGCCGCCTGGGCGCAGGGCGACTACGGCGACTTCGCGATGGACATGGGGACGAAGCAGCCCGGGGCGCCGGCGACCCTGCAGTTCGACATCGTCTACCGAAACGGTTCGGACCCGAACGGCAAGCCGCCGCCCATCAGCGGGGCGGTCTTCCACCTGCCGGAGGGCACCGGCATCGACACGAACGCCGTGCCTCGGTGCACAGCGACCGACGAGGAGATCAGGGCGGTCGGCACCGGCGCCTGCCCTGCGGACAGCAAGGTCGGGTCCGGCAAGCTCACGGCGATCACCGGGTTCGGGCCACCGGCCGATCCGGCGAATGCCGACGTCACGATCTTCAACGGCGACCGGCAGCTCATCGAGGTGGTGACCGCGCCTGATACGGACCGCGCGCTGGGGTCCGACCGCGTGACGATCGAGGGCAGCACGCTCACCGCGCACCCGCCGGCGACGCCGGGCGGCCCGCCGGACGGCCGCACGTCGGTCAAGGAGATCCACTTGATGATCGACCGCACCGGCTACGCGACGGCGCCGCCGGACTGTCCCTCGGGAGGTCGCTGGAGCTACAGCTCGTCGTACGAGTTCGCCGACGGCAGCAGGGATGAGAACGCCGGGACGCTCGAGTGCTCGCGGGCCGGGGCCGCACGGCCGCTGATCGCCGTGGCCGCGCGACCGGCGACCGTGCGCGCGGGACACCGCGTGACGGTGCGCTTCGGCGTCCGATCGTCAAGGGCGAGCTGCCGCGTCGCGGCCAAGGTCCGCTTCGCGGGCAAGCGGGCGTTCACCGACTCGCGCGGGCGCGCGCGGATCACCACGAAGCTGCGGCCGGGTCGCCACCGGTTCAGCGTGTCCAAGCGCGGCTGCCGGACCGCGCGCGGGACGCTGACCGCGACGCGCTAGGAGCTCGGCGCCGGAACGAGGTCGACGCGCCCGCGCAGCGTGTCGACGCGCCCCACCTCGACGTGGATCGGGTCGCCCAGCCGGATAGTGCGCCCCGACTCCGCGCCGACGAGCTTCGTCTCGTGCTCGTTCAGCTCCCACCAGTCGCCGCGCATCTTGCGCAGCGGCAGGAAGCCCTGAAAGCCCTCGGCGCCGAACGCGACGAACGCGCCGCTCGAGATCAACGACACGACCTCGCCCTCGAAGCGCTGCTCCCAGCCGCCGTCGAACAGCCGCTGCTCGAGCAGGAAGGCCAGGCAGATGTCGTCGGCGTCGCGCTCGATCAGCATCGCCTCGCGCTCGGCGGCCGACGAGTCCTCGCCCGCGTCGTCGAGCTCGCTCGGCTTGGGCGGTGGCGCGTCGTCCAGTCCCAGCGCGTGCAGCAGCGCGCGGTGGGCGACCAGGTCGGGGTAGCGGCGGATCGGCGAGGTGAAGTGGCAGTAGCGCGGGCTGGCCAGGCCTGCGTGGCCGACGTTGCGCGGCGAGTAGTAGGCCTGCTTGAGCGAGCGCAGCACCATCGACGGCAGCGCGCGGGCGCCATGCCCGGTGCGGCGCACGTGGTCGTTGACCAGCCGGCTGGCCTCCCCCACCACGTCGCCCGCCTGCTGCGGAGTCAGGTGCTCGGGCAGCGGCGGCGTCGGCACGTCGAGCGTGCCCAGGCGCTCGACGAGCCAGGCCACCGACAACGGGTCGGGCCGCTCGTGCACCCGGTAGAGCGTCGGCTGCTTGCGCTCGGCCAGGTAGTCGGCCACCCGCTCGTTGGCCAGGATCATCAGGTGCTCGATCACCCGGTGTGACTCGGTCTGCTTCTCGCGGTGGACGGCTACGACGTTGCCCGCGTCGTCGAACTCGAACTGCGGCTCGGTGGACTCGACGACGAGTGCGTGACGCTGCTCGCGCTTGGCCTGCAGCGCGCCGGCCACGGCGCGGGCGGCAGCGAGCGGCTCGCCCCAGGGCTCCTCGGCGGTCGCGCGGCCCGCGAACACCTCGTCGATCCGGTCGTAGCTCCAGCGCTTGCCGCTACGGATGACCGAGCGGTAGAACGCGGTCGACACGGGCTCGGCGCCGTCCATCTCGACCTCGACCGTGACCGCGTTGCGGTCGGTGCCCGGGCGCAGCGAGCAGGCGTCGTTCGACAAGACCTCGGGGAGCATCGGCTCGACCGCGCCCGGGACGTAGACGCTGGTGCCGCGGCGGTAGGTCTCGCGGCTCGGTCAGGCTGCCCGGACGCACGTAGGCGCTCACGTCCGCGATGTGGATCCACACGCGCACGCGGTCACCCTCGCGGCGGGCCGACACCGCGTCGTCGAAGTCCTTCGCGGTCGCGGGGTCGATCGTGAACGTGGGCAGGTCGGTCAGGTCGCGGCGCGGGCCCTCCCAGGGCGGCGACGCCGCGCAGTCGGCCGCCTCTGCCTCGACCGCGCGGGGGAACGTCCGGCGCAGGCCGCGGTCGAGCATCAGCGCCTCGACCACGTCGCGCGCGTTGTCGGGCCGCCCGATGCGGCGCACGACGCGCGCACCGCGCTTGCCCAGGCCGAGGAGGACCAGGTCGCCCAGGTTGGCGCCCTTCGCGCCGCGGCCGTCGAGCGTGATGTTGCGGCCGCGCTCGAAGGCCGGCTCGGCGACGAGGAAGCGGCCGCGCTTCGCGAGGACGGCCACGCCGGCCGAGCTCATCGCGGGGCGATCTTGTCGATCACCGTGCGGACGGCGATCGGCAGGGCCTCGTCGCGATCGGTCTTCGGGTCGTCCTTGGCCTTGACCGACGGCTCGATCCCCTTGCCGGAGATGTTCTCGCCGCTGGGCAGGAAGTACGAGCCGACGGTCAGGTCGAGCGAGCCGCCGTTCGGCAGGCTCTCGACCTCCTGGAAGACGCCCTTGCCGAAGGTCTTGGTGCCGACGATCGTTGCCCGCTTGCGGTCGCGCAGCGCGCCGGTGACGATCTCCGACGCGCTGGCCGACCCGCCGTCGACCAGCACGACGATCGGCAGCTTCTTGTCGATCGCGTCGCCCTCGGCCGGGTACTTGCGCTCGGCCCGCGCGCGTCCCTTGGTGGAGACGATCAGCCCGTCCTCGACGAACGTGCTGGCCACCAGCACGCCCTCGCGCAGCAGGCCGCCGCCGTTGCCGCGCAGGTCCAGGATCACGCCCTGCGCGCCCTGCTTGATCAGCTTGTCGAGCGCCGCGCGCATCTCCCCGTGCGCACCGTTCGTGAAGCCGAACAGCTGCACGTGCGCGATCTTCTTGCCGTCGCGCTCGATCATGTCGACCTGGACGGCCGGGATGTCGACCTTGGCGCGCTTGATCGTGACCTCGCGCTCCTTGTCGCTCTTGCGCGACGGCGAGAAGATCGTCAGCCGCACGTCGGTGCCCGCCTTGCCCTTGATCTTCGAGGTCGACACGTCCGACGGCTCACCCGCGATCGACTTCCCGGCGACGCCGACGATCAGGTCGTCCTTGAGCAGGCCGGCCTTGGCCGCGGGCGAGCCCTCGTAGACCTGCACGATCCGCAGGCCGCGGTCGTGCTGGGCGACGCTGACCCCGATGCCCTCGAACTGCGGGTCGTTGACCGCACGGTTGAACTCCTTGGTCTCGTCGGGCGTGAAGTAGTGCGAGAAGCGGTCGTGCAGCGAGCGCACGATGCCGTCGTACTCGGCGTCGCGCAGCTTCTGGTCGTCGACCTGCTTGTAGTACGAGTCCTCGATCGACTCGATGAGCTCCGCGCGCGTGCGGTCCTCGTCGCCCGTCAGGTCGAAGGCGTCCTGGACGGGGCCGGGCAGGCTGCTCGGGTGGCCGCCGAACAGAAGGCCGGCCGCAAAGGCCATCACGACGCAGAACGCCGCGACGAAAGGCGTGGAGGAACTAGGGCTCATCGGACGGAGAAGGCGCCGCGGAGGCGCCCGGGGGAAGGGTAGCCAGCGGTGTGAATGCGCCTTAAACGGGTGGCCCGAGGATGCGTGCCACGGGGTACGGTGGTGCCGTGAGGGACGCGGCGCTGGAGGCGGTGTTCAAGCCCGTGCAGCCGCCGACGACGTTCGAGGAGACCGTCGAGCGGCTGGGGACGGCGATTCGGCTCGGGCTGCTCGCGCCCGGCAGCCAGCTGCCGCCGGAGCGCGAGCTGGCCGACGAGCTGCACATCTCCCGCTCGACGCTGCGCCAGGCGCTGACCACGCTGACCCAGAGCGGGCACCTGGTCGCCGTGCGCGGCCGGGCCGGCGGGACGTTCGTGGCCGACGAGCCCCCGCTGGCCGAGCTGGACGGCGAGCCGCTCGGCGACGAGGCCTGGGAGGTCCTGGACATGCGCGTGGCGATCGAGTCGGGCGCCGCCGTGCTGGCCGCCGAACGCGCGTCGTCCGAGGACCTCGACCGCCTGGACGACCTGGTCGAGCGGATGGCCGAGGCCGAGGACTTCGAGGAGTACCGACGCGCGGACATCCGCTTCCACATCGGCATCGCCGAGGCCGCGCGGTCACCGCGGCTCGTGTCCGAGATGACCGAGGTCCAGGGTCAGATGAGCGAGCTCATCGCGCTGATCGCGCACCCCGAGCAGGTGCTGACCCGGTCGAACGCGCAGCACCGCCGGATCGTGGGGTTCCTGCGCCGGGGCGACGTGGGCCGCGCGGTGCGACTGCTGCGCGAGCACATCGAGGGGACCGAGCACATTCTGGCGGGGTTGTTGCCGGGAAGGCGCTAGCGCGGCGTCCGCAGGCCCAGCGTCTCCGCCACCCAGTCCACCGCGGCCGGCACGTGCGCCGGGTCGATTTGGTGGCCGGCGCCCGACTCGTGGTACTCGAGCGGCAGGCCGGCCGCCTCGATCAGCTCGCGGGCCTGCTGGGCGAACTCGACCTGCATGATCGGGTCGTTGCGGCCATGGGCGATGAACACGCGCGTGCTCGTGCGGTCGGCGAGCGACGGCTGCCACCGGTCGACCACCGGCACGAAGCCGGAGAAGGCGAGGATCCCCGCGGGCGCCGGCCGGTCGACGGCCAGCCCGAGCGAGTAGCTCATCACCGAGCCCATCGAGAAGCCGCCCAGCACTGTCTGCCCAGGCGTCACGCCGGTGCGCTCCCACAGCTCGTCGTGGAACGCGGCGAGCTCGTCGAACGCCGCATGGAAGGTCGCCGGGTCCGGGTAGCCGACGCGCGGCACCACGTACCAGTGCCGCCCCGGCCAGCCCGGCAGCTCGAGCGGCCCCTGCGGCGTGACCACGTGCAGCCGCTGCTCGGGGTCGAGCACGTCGGCCAGCGGCAGCAGGTCGTTCTCGTCGGCGCCGCGGCCGTGGTGCAGGATCAGCAGCCCGGCGGGGTCGCCGGCGGCCGGCCGCTCGCGGTACTGGAGAGCGCTCATCGGGCGGTCACTGTCTCACGCCGTGTGGTGCGCGGGTTGACCACCGGCGTCAGCGTGCGCTCCAGGTGCTCGCGCAGGTGCTCGTGCTGCTTCGGCAGGCGCAGCTCCTCGCCCAGGCGCTCCGGATCCTCGTCCACCGCGAAGCCCGGGGACAGCGTCGCGATCTCGAACAGCACCCCGCGCGGCTCGCGGAAGTAGATGGAGCGGAAGTAGTCGCGGTCGCGCACCTCGGTCACGAACCCGCCGGCCTCTTGCACTCGCTCCTGCCAGGCCACGTGGTCCTCGTCGCGCGAGGCCCACGCGATGTGGTGCACGCTGCCCGCGCCCTGCTCGCCGTAGCGCTGGGCCTGGTCGTAGCCCCAGTGGAAGTGGCGCTCGTCGCCGTCGAGCCGGTACTCGCCGCCGCCCAGGTACGTGAACCCGAGCGTGTCGGTCAGGACCTTCTCCTCCACGTTCGCGTAGGCGCTGTGGGCCCGCGCGCCCTCGACGCCCGCGATGGCGTGCTCGGCCGGGATCTCCGGGTGCTCGGCCCGCAGCGGCGGGTTGCCGTCGTCGGCCACCACGAGCTCGTAGCGGAGCCCGTCGTAGTCCTCGAAGCGCAGTGCACGCTGGCCGCGCACGCTCGTGTAGCCGCGGCCCTCGAGCCGCTCCCGCCAGAAGCCGAGCGACTCCTCGGACGCCACGCCCAGCTGGATCGTGTGGATGTCGCCGATGCCGGGCGTCCCGCGTCGCGCGCCCGCGAACTCGAACCAGGTCAGGATCGTGCCGGGCGAGCCCTGCTCGTCGCCGAAGTACAGGTGGTAGGCCTCGGGCTGGTCGAAGTTGACGGTCTTCTTCACCAGGCGCAGCCCCAGCACGTCGGCGTAGAAGTCGACGTTCTTCTGCGCGTCGCCGGTGATCATCGTGATGTGGTGGAGCGCCTGGAGGTTCATGTCGGCAAGACTAGCAGATAGTTGTACATGCAACTACCTTGAGCACAGCCATTCGATCAGGCGGAGGCCGGGCAGGAAGCACTCGCCGGGCGACAGCGACGCCGGCCGGACGTCGACCCCGATCCGCCGCAGGAAGTCGATTATCGGCGCGGTCGCCATGGGAAGAGTCTGCCCATGGACGTAGCCAGGATCGCCAAGGCCCAAGCGGTCAACCGGGTGGTGGTCGGCGCGGGGCTGATGGCGCTCCCCGGCGTGTTCGGCCGCAACTGGATCGGCCCGGCAGCCAAGGACCAGCGGGCCAAGGTGCTGGCCCGCTCGCTGGGCGCCCGCGACCTCCTGACCGGCGTCGCCGGCCTGCTCGCCCTGTCCGAGGGCGACCGCGAGTGGGCCCGCTGGGCGTTCGCCGCGCAGGCCTGGGCCGACGCGGTCGACTTCGTGACGATCCTGGCCGCCGGGCGCGACGTGCCGCTCGGCACGCGGCTCATGGGCGGATCGCTGGCCGCTGGGTCCGCCGCGGTGGCCGCCGCCTACGCGCGCGAGCTGGCCGGTCATGATTGACGTGTGAAGCGGATCGGCCTGCTCGGCGGCATGAGCTGGGAGTCGTCCGCCGAGTACTACCGGTTCGTCAACGAGGCGACGCGCGACCGGCTCGGCGGGTTGCACTCGGCCGACTGCGTCATGCGCTCGGTCGACTTCGCGGAGATCGAGGGGCTCCAGCGCACGGGCGACTGGTACGAGGCCGGCCGGCGGCTGGCCGGCGAGGCCCGGGCGCTCGAGGGTGCCGGCGCCGAGCTGCTCGTCCTGTGCACGAACACGATGCACAAGGTGGCCGACGCGATCGTCGCGGCGATCGACATGCCGCTCGTCCACATCGCCGACACCACCGCGCACGCGATTCGCGCGGCGGGGCTCGAGACCGTCGGCCTCCTGGCCACCGGCTACACGATGGAGCAGGACTTCTACAAGGGGCGGCTGCGCGACCGTCACGGGCTCGCCGTGCTCGTCCCCGACGCGGACGACCGCGCGCTCGTCCACCGCGTGATCTACGACGAGCTCTGCGTCGGCGTCGTCCGCGACGAGTCCCGCGAGCAGTACCGGCGGGTTATGGGCCGGCTGGTCGACCGCGGCGCCGAGGCGATTCTGCTGGGCTGCACGGAGATCGACCTGCTGGTGGGGCCGGGCGACGCGTCCGTGCCGACGTTCGACACGACGCGGCTGCACGCCGAGCGCGCGGTCGAGCTGGCCCTGGAGCCGGCGCGCGCCTGATGGCCCCTCGCAGGAGCGCCGGCCTCTTGCTGTACCGCATCAGCGGCAGCCGCCCCGAGGTCTTCGTCGGGCACATGGGCGGCCCGTTCTGGGCCAGGAAGGACGAGGGCGCGTGGTCGGTCTTCAAGGGCGAGTACGAGGAGGGCGCCGAGGACCCGTACGCCGCCGCGCTGCGCGAGTTCGAGGAGGAGACGGGCCGGCCGCCGCCGGACGGCCCGATCATCGACCTGGGCGAGGTCCGCCAGTCCGGCGGCAAGCGGGTGGTCGCCTGGGCGGTCGAGGGCGACTTCGACCCCGCGGAGCTCAAGAGCAACACGTACAAGGTGCAGTGGCCGCCGCGGTCGGGCCAGTGGCGGACGTTCCCCGAGGTCGACCGGGCCGAGTGGTTCGACCTCGACACCGCGCGGCGCAAGCTGGTGACGGCCCAGGCGGCGTTCATCGACACGCTGGAGCGCGCGCTGGCCGCCGCGGGTCGCTAGCGGAGCTCGGCCGCCTTCTCCACGAACTCGCGCCAGGCCGCGTGCTCGGCCGTGCGCCACGGGTCGTCGCGCTCGGGCTCGACCCGCTCCCCCACCGGGATCCGCTCGGCGATCGACTCGGTCGACGGCCAGAGGCCCGCGCCCACCGCCGCGAGCGCCGCCGAACCGGCGGCGGTGGCGTCGACTGCGCCGCGCTCGACGGCCACGCCGGCGCTGTCGGCCTGCAGGCGCAGCAGCAGTTCGTCGCGCGTGAGGCCGCCGTCCACGCGCAGCGCCTCGACCGGCGCCTCGCGCCCGACCAGCTCGACGATGTCGGCCACTCGCCAGGCGATCGCCTCGAGCGCGGCGCGGGCCACGTGGCCGGGCCGCACGCCCGCGGTCAGCCCGGCGATCACGCCGCGCGCGTCGGGCCGCCACCAGGGCGCGCCCATGCCGGCCAGCGCGGGCAGCACGCGCACGCCGCCGGCGTCGTCGACGCTCGCCGCGGCGGCGGCGAGAGCCGGCGGATCGGCCGCCAGCCCCAGGTCGCGGCTCAGCCATTCGAGCAGCGCGCCCGCGGTGAAGACGCCGCCGTCGAGCGCCCACTCGACCTGGCCGTCGACGCTCCAGGCCACGGTCGGAATCAGCCCGCCGACCGGCGTAGGGCGACCGCTGCCGACGTTGGCCAGC
>Ga0126312_10001490_pt1 | contig 15390 bp, 13 predicted proteins | sample Plot104A_FD_92537 | JGI IMG/M metagenome (GOLD analysis project Ga0126312, IMG submission 92537) | Serpentine soil microbial communities from UC McLaughlin Reserve, CA, USA - Plot104A | ecosystem: Environmental > Terrestrial > Soil > Grasslands | place: USA: UC McLaughlin Reserve, Lake County...
GCGCGCGCCGACCACGCGGAAGGGCGTAACGCCGAGCCACGCCGACCCATCGTAGGTGTCGATTGGGAGGGTCGGGGGGACAGCGGTCCGCAGCTCCTGCTCGGGGATCCGCCAGTGTGCGAAGAGCAGGTCGAGCCAGGTCTGACCCATGACCCATGCCGCGTCGGGCAGAGGCCACGGACGGTGTCCGGTTCGGACCAGCGTCCGCCGCTGAGCTAGAAGGCTCGCCTCCATCACGCCGACGGTACGGAACAGACCACCACGCCGATGCCTTAATGCGGGCTGCCGGGACCTTCAGCGCGAGCGCATCGAGCAGGCGGTGTCGGTCTTGTCGGGCGGGAACTTTGACCAGCGGCTAAGCCGGGTGGAGACGCCTTTAGCCTGGATCGCGGCGGCCCGTTCCCTGAGCGGGTGCGTCGCGCTGCCCGTGCCCTGGTCGATAGCGAGTTAACGGGCCCCCACGGTGACGAGCCGGCCGGAGTCCTGAGCTCGAGAAACAACGGGGGCCGGATCACACGGCCCCCGTTGCTGCTTGGGTATGTGCTTCGGTTTGCCCCCGACCAAAGGGAGCAATCCCGCCCTCAATTACCCGCCGTCGGCGGGGAATACACGCCCATCACCGCCGCTGGCGAGGTCTAACTCCTGCGAGGGGTGGAGCTGATGCCCAGGTAACGAGTACGCCGGGAGCCTGAGCCAGACAACGGGGGCGCATCACACGCCCCCGTTGCTCGGCGATATGGCGTCGTCCTTCGTGGTTCGGAAGGGCGCCTTCCTATTACCCGCAGTGGTGGGCGCATGCACGCGCCGGACCGTGGGTGAGAAGCCCTATTAGTTGAAACCATTCGGAGGAGGCATATGTCTCTCCGGGTCGGGTATGGGGCACTTGTGGGTACGGGTCGAGGAAAAGCGGACGCCGCCGTATCCGTTGCCTCCGTGGTTCAAGCACGGCGCTTGCAGGAAGACGTCAAAGCACGACGTGGGGGAACGTCCCGTTACCGACGTGGGGTAGCGGTTCGGCGGTGGCAGGCTGTGGAGTGGGCGTTGCGGAAGTCCCGCGACCGAGCAGCGGTCAAGCGGTTCGGACGGAGGGCCACGAACGTGTCCTAGCCGGCGCAAGGTCCCCGCGCCTGGCGGGCCGATGCCCTCCGATTCGTTCTCCTAGCTACTCGCCTTCGCTGTCCTCGCCGACCTGCTCGAAGGAGGCCATGTCCGTGCGTTCGTCGGCGAGGAGGAACATCTCGACGGAGATGTCGTTCTCGAGGTCGGTCTCGCTGAGGAACGAGCGCACCTTGCGGCCCGTGCCCTGCTCGACCAGCGCCTTGAACTGGTCGGCCATGATCTGCTGAAAGTTGCGGCGGATCTCCTGCACGCCCTCGGCCTGTCCCTGGTCGATGAGCGTCCGCTCCGCAGGCGTGAACGTCTCCTCGAGGACCACGGCGATCATGTCGCCGTCTTCGTAGACCTTCGACTTGGTCGGCCCGCGGCCGTAGTACCTGCTGTGGAGGCTGACGAACCCTGAGGCGATGTTCGCGCGGGCTTCTCCGGTGAGCATGGGCTCTGCGACTCCTCTAAGGGCGGGGCGTGAATCTTACCTTGGGCCACAACCACGCCTATCCGCCCGCCCCGGCCAGGGTCCGCAGGGCCCGCAGGGCCTCCACGTCCGGCAGGCGCTGAAGTGCACGGGCAGCCTGCTCGAGTTCGCGCCGAGCGATTCCCGGCCGCTCAGGCAGCAGACAGGCCGGCCAGCGAAGCGCCGCCCGCTCGTACACCTCGGGTTTCGCGCGGCGAAGGAGCTCGCAGACCTCGAGCGCGTCGCGCAGCGGGACCGCCGGGAGTTCGGCCGCAGCCGCTCTTACTGCATCAGGTTGCCGGAGTCGAGGGCTCACTTGAAGCGCCCATAGTGCCGTATGTGGAGTACCGACTCGCATGTATGACGCGCTGAACATTCCGCCGGAAGCGAATTGGCACCAGGGCAGCTCTGGTGCCCGAATCGGGACTAATCGCCGGGAATCCGCGCCTATCCGCCGTCCAAGCTGATGGTCCCTCAGAGGCACGGATCCGCTCTGAAGCCAAAAGGCGCGCTGGTGTAGCGCTTAACCGCGGGGCGGGGGATGACCGCCGCCGCTGCGGGGCCTTCGAGCTCAGGTCGTTTCGAGGTTGGAAACCTCGGCGGCGCGCTCCTCCGGCTGGCCCTGGAAGCCTCCCTCGACGGGCATGCTGGCCATGAGCGTGTAGCTGACGAAGCGGTCGGAGTCCTCCTTGGAGTCCCACACGGCTGCGATCAGGAAGCCTCCCTCGGTCGCGCCGGCGGCGTGGTAGATCTGACCGTCCGGCAGCCCGTTCGGCGGGTGCACGACCGCGATCGTCGCGCGGTACTGCTCTTCGGTCGCGCCTGGCCAGAAGTGCGTCAGCAGATACGTCATGCTGGGTCTCCTCTCTCTGGTTGCTCGCTCAGGATGACGCTAAAGCACGTCCGCTGGCCGGCTAAAGCCCGAGAGGAAGTTCGGGCCGGCGTAAGTGGGCCCTCGGCGAGCGCGCCCCTTGCTCGTCGGGGTGAGTTCGCGATTGCTCGATGGGCCGGCGATGCGGGTGTCCGCGACTGCTCAGGCCATCGAGGTTTCGCGGGCCGGTGGCGGTCGGTCAGAGCTTGAGGCTCCGTGGCGGGCATCATCGGTGGGCGGCGGCTGTGGACCTTGTGATGACCTCCGCACTGTCGATCCCTTACCAACACGGTACGTCGCCGGCCGAGGCCCCCCGCCAGCCGAGAGCGCGATCTGAATCACCTGCGACGGCCGACACTTCGCTCGAGTATCTCGATCTCGTCCAGGGCCGCTCCTGCTCCGAGGGCCACACATTCGAGCGGGTCGTCGGCCAGATGAACGTCGAGTCGCGTCTCCTGCTCGAGACGCTCGCTCAAGCCCCTGAGCAGAGCTCCCCCACCGGCCAGAAGAAGCCCGCGCTCGGTCAGATCGGAGGCCAGCTCGGGCGGTGTCTGCTCGAGCGTCGCGGTAACCGCCCCGACGATGTCGACCACAAGCGGCTCGAGGGCGCTGCGTAGCTCCTCGCTCGTGACCGCTACTTCCCTCGGCAGTCCACTGACCGGATCCCGACCCCTCACGGCCTCCTGTCCATCGCTCCCGTCGGGGCGCACGCTCCCGACCTGGCGCTTGAGGCGCTCGGCGCTGCGCTCGCCGATGGCCAAGCCGTGGCGGTGGCGAAGACAGGCGCCAATGGCGTCGTCGAAGTCGTAGCCCCCCACCCGCGCCGAGCGCGAGGCGACGATCGATCCGAGTGAGATCACCGCGACCTCGCTCGTGCCTCCGCCCACGTCGACCACGGCGTTGGCCCTGGGCATGTCAATCTCGAGGCCGGCGCCGATGGCGGCCGCCAACGGCTCCTCGATGAGGTGAGCCGAGCGCGCACCCGCCGCAAGGCTGGCCTCGATTAGTGCCCGGCGCTCGACGTCCGTGATTCCGGAGGGCGCGCACATGATGAGTCTCGGGTGGGCGAAGCGTCTGCTCTGCACCCTGCCCATAAAGTGGCGCAGCATCTGCTCGGTGACCTCGAACTCGGCGATCACGCCATGCCTCAGGGGTCGCACGGCCGAGATCGAAGCGGGAGTGCGGCCGATCATCCTTTGGGCCTCGTCGCCCACTGCGTTCACGTTCCCGGTGAGGGTGTCGACCGCGACGACCGACGGTTCGGAGACGACGATGCCCTCGCCGCGGACGTAAACCAGGGTGTTCGCGGTGCCGAGGTCGATCGCGATGTCGTGCCCTCCCGCTCTGGGCAGCAATGACCGCCGGCCGGACTGCGGGCCGGCCGTCTTGCGCTGGTGCTTGCGACTGCCGATACGTCGGGAGGACACGAGTACGCGCGCAGGTGATCCTCTTGCGATCGTCTGGACTCCTGCAAACTCGGGGAGGCGGGAAGGCCCGCCCAAGGGTAGTTCCTCGGCGCGCGGGAGCGATCGCCCGACGAAGTCGGGGGGTGCAGGGGCTTCTCGCCAGGTAGAGGCCCTCAGGCACCTCGAGTTCTGATCACCGCTGGATGTACGCTGCGGCGATGGCTGTTCCGGGCGGGAGGACGGTGGGGGCGCTCGTCGCTTGGATCCTGTTCGTGCTCTGCGGCTGTGGCGGCAGCGATGACGGGTCGCGCCCTCCCGGTGGACCTCGGGTTGTCGGCCAACCCACCCCAAAGCAGCCCATCACGGCTCAGATGATCGCCTTCAACCGGGTGGTCGCCACCCGACGCTGCGCCCTCTATCTGCCGCTCGTGCACTCGTTCAATCGCGGCCGACCGGCGGGCAGCCCCCTGACTCGGGCTGAGTGCAAGCCAGGCAGCACAGAGTTCGGGCCGCTGCGTGGTAACCGCTTTTGCTGCACACGCGAGTACGGCACAGGAGCGTTGATGGAGGCCCGGGGGCGTGGCAAGAGATATGCCATCTGGGCGCTCGACACCGATGGGCGCTTCCGGTTCACGGAGGTACTGGGGACTCCGGTTCCCCAGATCGGCACGCCTTTCAGGCGGGCAGACCAAGCGACTGACGTCGCCAACCGTTTTCTGCGCGCGACGCGCGAGCGCAACTGCGCCGCGATGGAGCCGCTGATCAACCCCGAGGGCGGTCGGCTCATCAGGCGGCTCGGTAGCCCCGAGCGGGCCTGCCGCGCGGTGCTGAGGGGCCCCTTCCTGGCGCCGGCGCTGCGAGGGACGCCCCACCCCGCCGTGAAGGCCATGGGCGGGACCCGCAACGTCGCCTTCGTGGGCATCCCCACTGGCAAGGCCTACTTCACGATGATGCTGAGCGATTTCAAGGGTTCACTGCGGGTGCTCGATGTGGTCGCGAGCACTCCAGTCAAGCTCCCGAAGAGCTGAATCATCTCCAGGATCGGCAGTCTCGGCGCACCGCACTCCGCGACGGGCGCCGAGGGGTAGCTCCCCGTCTCGGCGCGACTGTCGGCCCCTCGAGGGCTTACCGGTCCACGCCGCCTCCGGGGCCCCTTCGCCCACGTCTGGCACATGTCGGGCGGCGCCGTGCAGGCACTCGAAGGCTGAGCGACGGCCAAGCCGCCGGTTGCCACCTCAACAGCCATTTCGGCGCAGATCGGGCGGCGTGTCCGCTCTTACCCAAAGGGCGAGGCGGGGAAGCGGCTACCAGCCGCCCGGCACGAGGTCTGGCCCGACGATGTGGCCGTGGTGCTCGTCGGCGTCCTGGTCGCCGTGGATGTCGTGGGTGAAGTGGGCGGCGTACCAGAGCACCACGTCGGTGTCGTAGATCGAGTTCCCGTTGACGAACCGGTCGAGGTGCGCGCGCGCCTGGTTGAGATCCTCCGTGAAGCTGACCCCGTCGTCGATCTGTGCCCCGGGGCGGCGACGCAGCGCCCACAGGTCGCCGACGCCGAAGTTGTCGCGCACGCCGTCCTCGGGGCCCGGAGTCAGCGTGTAGCTCTCGCCGCTGACGCGGTTGACCACTCGCCACCGGCGCTTGCGCCCGGGCCTATTCGCCCGCCGGATCTCGTGGCGCAGGGTGTGCCAGCGGGAGGTCTGGCCCTGCAACGGCGGGTCGTTGAACTCGCGCACGGCGTTGTGCGCGCTGGTTACCACGTCGAAGTCAAAGCGCCAGTAGACGTGGTGATGGTGGACGTTGCAGACGCACGAGTTCTCGACTGCGCCAAACATGAAGCGCGGCTTGATCGTGCCGTCCGCCCCCAGCCGCCAGAGGCTGATATAGCGATACCAGCCCGCTTCGAGCTCGCTGACGAGGACGACCTCGTCGCCGTCGACGTAGACGGCGACGCCGAGGAAGTTACCGAGGTCCGTGTCGGCATCGAAGATCGTCTTGGCCGGCGCGGTGCATAGCCGAAAGCCGGGCGCGGGGTCGCTTCCGTTGGCCTGGATCATCCCCTCCTCCCATTGCCAGTCGCGATACGGGCCGCAGGCGTCGCCGTCGTAGCGCACGTTGAGGATCGGCACGTGCGCGCCGCGCAGGACGCGCTTTCCCTTGTAGGAGACGGAGCGCAGCTCGATGCCCGAGCCGTTGGTGCCCGACGAGGCCGCGGGACGGATCGCGACGAAGCTCCACAGCAGCTCGCCCCCGCGCGTGACCGTGATCTTCGCGGCGCCGGCCTCGCCCTCCTCCACTGTTTCCTGCTGTGTGTACGGCAGCCCGCACATCTCGTCCAGCGCGATCGCGCCGCGTGGCGCCCGGTTCTCGAAGCGCCGCAGCTCGCCGGCCGCGGCCCTGACGCCGACGATCTCGTGGTCCTTGCCGTTGCCCGCGGCGGGCCGCAGGCCGACCGCGATCGTCCGCTCGACACGCCCGTCCTCGAGCTCCTCGACCACGACTGGCGGCATCGGCCTGTAGGCGACTAGCCGGCCGTCGCGCAGCGGCGCTCCCAGGTCGTCGTCGGCCTGCACCGCCGCGACGGCGGCGGCGAACTCGTCGCGGCTGGGCAGCGGCTGGCGGACCGTCGAGGTGACGCTGGCGTGGGTCTGGCTCTCGATCGGCGCCTCGACGATCAGCGCGCGCTCGTTCGTGTAGTCGTAGACCGTTGCGCGCACGTGATCGGGCTCGGCCTCGGGATCACCCAGCCGGGAGACCGGCACGACTGACAGCAGCCGGCTTTCGGCGTCACCAAGCTCGGAGCGGACCCCGGGATGTTCGAGCGCCGCCGTCGCCGCGGCCCGAGCCGCGTGCGGCGACGGCCCCCAAGGGACGATGTGGACGTGGAGCTGGTCTTCGGGAGGCGTCGGACCCATCCTTTCCAGATCGTGCCGCGACTTGACCGCTGCTATCCGGCGATCGGCAGCGTGCGCTCATGCTGGAGCTGCGAGAGCGCCCCCTGCATCCTGTCCGTGACCTCCGCGTAAACCTCTTGGTGGTCGGGGTCCGGACCGAAGCTCTCCTCGAGCGCGATGGGCGGTAGGACCTCGATCGTAATCTTCGCCGGCAACGGGAGCCGCAGCGGCAGGTCCATGACGCTGATGCCGAAGGGCGGCGCCAGCGCTACGGGCAGGACCTTGATACGGGTCAGGTCCCTCCACCGGGTTGCCCGGGCGGCTCGCTCCCCACGCGAGAGGAAGAGGGCGGTCTCCTGTCCGCCCACTGCCACGACGGGCACGATGGGCACTCCCTGTTCGAGCGCTAGCCCGATGAACCCCTTGCGTCCGCCGAACTCGATGCGGTCTGAATGCCAGCTTGGGCGGAAGGTCTCGTAGTCACCGCCGGGGTAGACCAGGACCGGCGCTTCCTTCTCGAACGCCCTGCGGGCGTTGTCGTGCGAGGCGGCGACGGTTCCCCAGCGGCTTATGCCGGTGGCCGGGAGCCGTGCAGCGATGTCGTGCGCGAGTTGGTGGAAACGCCGCTCGGGGCCAAAGTGGTCGTAGAACGCCCCGGCGAACACGAAGGTGTCCGCGATCATGGTGCCGCCTGAGTGATTTCCCACGAGGAGCGATGGTCCGTCGGGCGGGATGTGGTCGAGGCCGCGCACCTCACCGCGGAAGTAGGTGCTCATGACCGACTGCCAAACCGGGAGGACGCGCCGGATGTAGTCGGGGTCCCAGGCGTCGACGTCGTTGCCGTCAAGGGTCCGGCCGAGATGGGCCACGTCCTCCAGCGCCATTTCGGCCCAAGCGCCAGCCGCATCGGCGCCCTTGAGCCCGGTGCGTAAAGCCGTTCCCAGCAGGGACATACCCTCTGGGTGGTCCCCGTGTCGAAACCTCGGCAAACGCGGCCGCCGGCATCAGCCGGTGCGCCGGCTTGCGGCACAAGCGAAGCTGGCGCTCGCCGCTCGCGATGGCCATGGCCCGGGAGGACGACTCTCTAGGGCGCGTCGGGGACGGACCTCGGCGGCGGGGCGTGGTGCCCGCCCACAACGGGGCTGGCATCGCGGCCGGTGCTCATCGCCTGCGCTCCACCACTCGGACCTCACTCGACCACTTTTGCCCGACCTTTTCCCACGCCGTTGTCAGCGCTGTGTCTAAGCCTCGGTCCGGGGGCACGACCACTTCGTGCTCACTTTCCGGAGCCGGGCAAGCGGCGTAGTCTGGCGTGCAGGGCCGCGGTTGCAGTCCACCCCCCCGGAACTGGCTCGCGTGAAGCTCCAAGACGTTGGGAGCGCCCGGAAACTTGACGAAGTATCCGGTCAACAAACGGGGGCTTGGCTTCTCCACCAACGCGAAGGCTTGCACTCGATAGCCCTGCAGCTTGAGGTCCGAAGATCCTCGGCCCCTGCTGCGGTTGACGAATGTTCGCCGTGCGTAGGCCTCGCGGCGATACTTGGCCGTGGCCGGGTCAAGCTTGCGGTTGGATAGCTGTGGTGGCTTGGGGGTCAGGGGCACGAGCACGTACCGGTGTCCTTCCCAGGTGATCGCAAACGGAACGAGTGCCGAGGTGGCCTGCGCAGGGATGTCATAGCCGGCGATCACCTCCTTGGTTCTGTCCTTGTCGTAGTCCGTAGCGAGCGGCGCATGGCCCCGACCTGTCGCCATTCGGCCGCACTCGCGCCGGTCCCTCGCGGCTGGAAACGCAACTTCTGCTTGAGTCGGCCACCCTCGATGTCGTAGATCCGTACCTCGTCCGAGCGCGGCGGCTGCCCTATGCCGTTCGCAGCGCCGGCATAGAACTCGTCGTGCGTTCGCCGGTCTTGGAGCACAAGCACCCACGACTCACCTTCGGTGCCGTGAAGCCGTACCCGCTCGTCCACCACCACGTGGCGTCCGCCAGGGCTACGGAGGGCCTCGCTCTTGATGTCATCCATCTGTTTGCTCACCGCCGCGGGCTCAACCAGCCCTCCTAACCGGCCCGTGCTGGCCGCGGCAACCCACAGCAGCAGGAGGGCGAGCAGCACGGTGTAGAAGACAAGCCAACGGTCACGCCACCAGGGCTTGGTGACCCGGACCCCAGCCGAGTCGGACGCGGATCGGCGGGACCGGTCGGTGCGCTGGGCATTCATTGCAAGGGACCGAGTTCGATCACCGCTGCCTCAGCGTCCACAGCACGAGCAGCGTCGGTCTGCTGACCGCTGCCCACGAGCAGTTGTGTCCACTCATCACTCCGGATCGTGAGGACGACCTTCAAGCGCCCCCTTGCAGAAGTGAGGTCCTTGAGGGACTGCAAGGCCCGGGCATCCAGGGCGTCGATGAACCGCCCGGCGTCGTCAAGCCACAAGCAGATCCGCTTGTCGGGCAGGTTCATCTCCACGCTGCGATCTGCGATCAGGCGCAGGGCGTCCGCATTGAGGGGGATGAAGACCACATCATCGGAAAGGGCCGTCTTCGCCGCCTCACTCGCCGCGCGCGACTTGCCCGCGCCCGGCGGACCATGGATCAGGGTGATTGTTGCCGTTTCCAGCGCTCGGTGGATGTCCTCATCTTCGGACCGTGACCGGTAGGGAGTTGGCTGACCGTCGGCCTCGTAAGGCGGATGCACCCCCAATGCCGCGAGGCTGGCGTCGGGCAGCTTCCGCGGCCACCAGAGCCGCAACGCACCCTCAAGAGTCCGCCGCTGGCTGACGCGCGCAAAGGCCCGCGTGGAGATAGCGGTCACGGTCCCTACTGCCAACGCCAGGACTCCCTTGAAGGTTGGGGTCGGGTTGGAGGCGTTGGCCAGGGCTGGCAGGCCGAGCCCTACGGTCCCGAGGAAAAGAGCCACGCCGGCTCCGACCTTCAGGCTGCCGGGCGCTCCGACGTTCATCACGCTGACACCACGTTCTGTGAGGGCGGCGCTAGTGCGTCAGAGGTACGAACTTTCCAGCGAGCGCTCTGGAATGACACCTGGGCAGTAGACCGCTCTTAGTGCCGCCGCCGCAACCCAGGAGAGGACTCGAGTGGCGAGCAGCGACGAAACCAGCGCGCGCAGGGCTCTGACAGTGGACGGTTCTGGGCTCGAACCAGCGGCCCCTCAGACATAGTGCAGAGGAGCCGGCGACGACCAGCGGGGCGTTCACCTCGCTGGCTCGGGCAGGAGCCGGTCGACGAGCTCGAGGGCCGGGCGGCCCTCGAACAGGGGAAGGACATCGGGGCGATAGAGGATCAGCGCCAAGCTGGGCGCGACCATGAAGTCAGCAGCGTTCAGTTGCGCTCCGGCGAGGAGCCCGTCGGCGATCCACGCGTCGATTCGGTCGAGCATCGCGGGAAGCTCCGCGAGGAGCTCCCGCTCCGCGGCTAAGTCGACGGCGAACGGCGAGCGGATCAGCGGGATAAGCAGCCGCCGCGCGATCGCGTGCCGGTAGAGGAGATGGCCCATCCGGCCACCCGCGAGAGAGACGCTGAACGCCGGCCAGTCGGCGTGCAGCGTCGCCGCCAGGGCAATCCGGCGGGCGGCCATCTGAAGCGTGTCGTTCGCCCAGCGCTCGACCTCCTCGACCGCCTGCCGCTGCTGGCGACGGGCGGGAAGCAGCGGCGGCTCGGGGTGGCGATCGTCCAGGAACCGCGCGATCTCGCGGTTGGTAGAGACCCGCTGCCCGTCCGCGGCGAGCCCCGGCACGGTCCCGAGGAGATCGCTGAAGCGAAGTCCTACCGGGCGCCGTGCGCCCGCGACGCGCGTTTCGCCGCGTGCGTGGAACCCGTGGAGTCGCGCCACCAGCGGATGCAGCATGGTGACCACGTCGACGCGCCGGTAGGGCACCCGCTTGTGCTCGAGCATCAGGATCGCCGAGCGGCAGGCATGGGAGCCTGGAATGACGTAGAGCTCGTACATACTGGCCGTTCAGTTGGTAACTACCACGGTGAGGTGCGGAGCGCAGGTGTAGCCCGGCTGGATCGGCGGACCCGCGCCGCTCGGGCGCAGCGCCGGACTCCCTCCCCATAGGCTCCTCGACCGTGTCCGAGGTGAAAGGTCACCGTTCCGGCGTCGCCCTCGCCTGGTGACCCGGGGCCTTCAAGTCGTCGTCGCGGGTGCCGGCGCTGCGGGTCTCGAGGCGCTCGCCGCGCTCGGTGAGCTGGCGGGGGACCGTGTCCAGCTGACCCTGCTGGCCCCGGACCGGACCTTTCGCTACCGCCCGGTTTCGACCGCTCGGCCCTTCGTGCCCGGCCTGCCGCACGATCGCCACGGCTTCCTCCCGGTGGACGAGCACGCGCTCGTGCGGGGGACCAAGAACGTGTGGGCCGCTGGTGACGCGACATCGGTGCTGCTGAAACACAGCGACGTGGGCGCCGCCCAAGCGGCCGCCGCGGCAGAGTCGATCGCCGCCGCTGCAGGTGCCGAGCTCGAGCCGGAGCCCTGGGACCCCGTCGTGCACGGCTTTCTCCTCGAATCCTCGCCCGAGTTCGAGGCCCTCGCCGGCCGCATGGATGAGCCGCCGCCGACCTCCTGTCTGTGGTGGTCCCCCGGGCGACTGACGGGCCCGCGGCTGTCACGGCTCATCGCCCGGCGAGACCATCGAGCCAAGCCCCAGCTGGGCTGGCACCCGCGCGGGCTACCCACGGCCGCGCGGGTGCAGCCGACCTACCAGGGAGCGCCGCACTGGGGCCCCCTCTCGGTTCAAGAGGAGCGCCCTCATCGTCAACGAGGCGAATCGAAGCCTCCAGGCGCTCCGGCGCTTGGAGCGTGAGAGCCGGCGCCGCGAGACGGCCGCCGGGGACGACCTGCGTCGCTTCGCGCAGCGCGAGCAAGAGGTGATCCGCCGACCGGAAGCGGCGGGCTACTTGAGCGCGGACGGTTAGCCCGACGGGATCTGTCGTCGCGTCGACCCGACCGAGCCGGACTTCGGTGGGTCGAGCAGTCGGGCCTCGAAACCAAAAATGGGAATCAGTCTCAGTCTTGTACTGTGGCCACGCTCATGCTCGAGCCGTTCACGCTCCCCTTCGTCCAGCGCGGGCTCGTCGTCGTCGCCTTCCTCGCGCTCGCCGGCGGCCTCGCCGGCACGTGGATCGTCCTGCGTGGCCTGGCCTTCTACTCCCATGCCGTCGGGACGGCGGCTTTCCCGGGGCTCGTGCTCGCCGACGGGCTGGGCTTCGCAGCGCACCTCGGCGCCGGGGCCACGGCTGCTGCCGTCGCGATCGGGGTGGGCTGGCTGTCGCGGCGCGACGTCTACCGCGACCGTTACGACAGCTCGACCGCCTTGATCTTGGTGGGTGCGCTCGTGCTGGGGGTGGTGCTCGCATCCGACGTCTTTCGCTCCGGAGCGAACATCGAGACGCTTCTCTTCGGAAGCCTGTTGATAGTCGACGCTGGCGACATCGCCTGGGCGGCCACGGCGGCCGCGGCGGTGGCGGCCGGGAGCTTGCTGCTCGGCCACCGCTGGCTTGCCACCGGCTTCGACGCCTCGACGGCACGGGCGCTGGGCGTGCGGCCCGCGATTCCCGACGCGGTGCTGCTGGCGCTCGTGAGCTTGGTATCCGTGGCCGCGCTGTCGGCAGCGGGTGCGCTGCTGGCGGGCGCACTGCTGGTCGTGCCTGCTGCCACTGCCCGGCTCGTCTGCTCGCGGATGTCCACCTGGCAGGCGCTGGCGGTCGTGCTGGCGGCGCTGGAGGGGACCGCGGGCCTGTGGCTTTCGGTCAAGCTCAACGCTCCGCCGGGGGCGGCGATCGCGCTGCTCAGCGGCGCAATGTTCGCGGTGTTCGGGATCGCCCGGCTCCTGGCCTCGGGCCGTAGCGCGCGGCTCGTGGCTCCGGCTGCGGCGACGGCCGTGCTCCTCGCCGGGTGTGCCGACAGCGGCAACCAGACGGGCCAAGCCTCGCCGGGCGCAGTGCCGGTGGTGGCCACCACCACCCAGCTCGGCGACTTCGTGCGCGAGGTTGGTGGACGGGACGTGGAGGTGGCCCAGATCCTGCGCCCCAACACTGACCCCCACGACTACGAGCCGCGTCCGCGCGACGTGAGCTCCACGGCCGGCGCGAAGCTGGTCTTCGAGAACGGGAACGACCTCGACGCCTGGATGGGAAAGGTCGTCGAGCGGTCCGGGGGCAAGCCGACTGTGGTGGTCGTGGGCAACAGGGTCCCGCAGCGGGTGGGGGGAGAGACGACCGGTCCCGAGGCCTCGAGGTATGACCCGCACTGGTGGCACGACCCTCGCAATGCCCGGGCCGCAGTGCTCGCCGTCCGCGACGCCCTGACGGCGACAAAGCCGGGGGCCAAGGCGGCATACGAAAAGAACGCCGCAAGCTACCTATCCAGGCTGGGCAGGCTCGACCGCGGGATCCGGCGCTGCTTTGCGAGCATCCCCGCGGCCCAGCGCAAGCTGGTGACTGACCACGACACGTTCGGCTACTTCGCGAAGCGTTACGGCATCGAGGTGATCGGCGCAGTGATCCCCTCACAGTCCACCCAGGCGCAGCCGAGCGCCGGCGAGCTCTCCAAGCTCAGCGCTCTCATCAGGCGCGAGCGCGTCCGGGCTGTTTTCCCCGAGAGCTCGATCAACCCGAGGCTCGCCCGCGCCCTCGGGCGCCAGAGCGGGGCTTCGGCCAACTACACCCTCTACGGGGACACGCTGGGGCCAAAGGGCTCGCCGGGAGCGACCTACATCGACATGGAGCGGGCCAACGCGGACGCGATGGTCAGAGGCTTCAGCGGGGGCCGCCGGGGGTGCGCCGTGCGGGGCCTGTGACTCGGCTGGCGTTCGCTGATGACGTGAGCGCGGGCTACGGGCCGGAGACCGTGCTCAGCGCTGTGAGCTTCGCGCTGCACGCGGGTGAGCGCATCGCGGTCTTGGGGCCCAACGGCGGCGGCAAGACCACGCTGTTCCGCGTCCTCACCGGCGAGCTGGCGCCCCGGGGGGGAACTCTCGAGCGTCCGCCCCGCAGCGCGGTCGTGCCTCAGACCGAGCGCTCGCGGCTCGACTTTCCGGTCAGCGCGCTCGACGTCGCGGCCATGGGATCGATCTCGCGGCTGCCGTGGTGGCGCCGCCCAGGACGACGCGAGCGGGGCACGGCCCGTGCGGCGCTCGATCAGGTCGGCTTGGCCGAGCGCGCCCGCGACAGCTTCGGCGACCTCTCCGGGGGCCAGCGGCAGCGAGTTCTGGTTGCGCGCGCGCTGGTCCAGGACGCGGCGGTGATGCTGCTCGACGAGCCCTTCGGCGGCCTGGACGAAGCCAGCGCGCAGCGCCTGAACTCACTGCTCGATCGCCTGGCCGCCGAAGGACGCGGGCTGATGATCGCCACCCACGACGTCGAGCAGGCCCAGCGCTGGGACCGCGTGTTGTGCGTCAACGGGCGCCAGGTCGCCTTCGGCGAGCCCGCCGAGCAACTGACCCCGGATGTACTGGAAGCCACCTACGGGGCGGAGGTGGTGATGCTGCCCGGCGATGGCGGGCGCGGGATTCTCAGCGCCCATCACCACGACGACCCGGGCTGATGCTCGCCACCGCCTGGCAGGCCATCGCTGACCCCTGGCAGGAGCCGATCCTCCGCCGGGCCTTCGCCGAAGTCGTGCTCGTGGGTGTGGCCGGCGGGATGCTCGGTTGTTGGGTGTTGTTCTACAACCTCTCCTACAGCGCCGAATCGCTGGCGCACTCGCTGCTCCCGGGCCTGGTCATCGCCGCGCTGAGCGGGGTGCCGCTGATCATCGGAGGCGCCGTCGGGATGCTGGTCGCCGCGTTGTGCATCGCAGTGGCGGCGCGGGTCCCCGCCATCGGCCGCGATACCTCGGTCGCCGTCGTGGTCACGACGCTGCTCGGCCTCGGCGTGCTATTGGCGCTCTCGCCTGACACGCCCGCCGGTCTGCAGGGCCTGCTGTTCGGCGACGTGCTCGGCGTGACCGACGGTGACCTCCTGGTCTCAGGGATGGTTCTCGTGGCGGTGGTGGTGGCGCTCGCCGTCCTCAATGCACGTCTGGCCCTGGTGGGCCTCGACCGCTCCGGCGCGCCCGCGCTGGGAGTGTCGCCGGCGGCGGTCGATGGCGCAGTTCTCGTGCTGCTCGCCTTGGTCCTGGTCGCCGCGGTCCAAGGGCTCGGCAACCTGCTCGTCGTCGCCCTGCTGATCGCGCCCCCGGCCACGGCCAGGCTCGTGGCTGGTCGCATCCCCGTGATGCTCGCGGTCGCCGCAGCGATCGCGGTGGGAGGAGGGATCGCGGGCCTCTACCTGTCCTACTACGCCAAGATCGCCAGCGGAGCGTCGATCGCCGCCGTGCTCGTCGCCGCGTACGTGCTCGCGGGGCTGCTGGCGTGGGGGACAAACCAGCGCCCGACGCGAAGCCTGGCGGAGGGGACCTCCTAGCTACGACAGCTGGCGCAGTGCCCGCGCAGGAGCAGCTCGTGGCCATCGACCTCGAACGACACACGCTCGGAGGCTCGGTGAAGCGCGCGTTCGACCTCGTTGTCGCGGAAGGGAATTACCTCTCCGCAGCTGTCGCAAACCAGGTGATCATGGTGGTCTGCCCCGCCCTGGACGGGCTCGTAGCGGGTGAGGCCGCGCCCGACGCCGACTCGCCCGACAAGGCCGAGGCGGTCCAGC
>Ga0126312_10001491_pt1 | contig 15387 bp, 17 predicted proteins | sample Plot104A_FD_92537 | JGI IMG/M metagenome (GOLD analysis project Ga0126312, IMG submission 92537) | Serpentine soil microbial communities from UC McLaughlin Reserve, CA, USA - Plot104A | ecosystem: Environmental > Terrestrial > Soil > Grasslands | place: USA: UC McLaughlin Reserve, Lake County...
AGCGGCCGCCCGAGTTCACGACGGGCACGCCCGGCAGCTCGTTGTCGCGCAGCACGCGCAGCACCGCCTCCACCGTGTCCTCCGGGGCCACGGTCGTCGGGTCGGGATCCATGATGTCGGCGACGGTCAGCGGCATCGCCGGCGAATCCTATTCGGACAGTGCGGCCGGCAGCGCAGCGATCACGTCGGACGCGATCACGCCGTCGGGCCCGTGCGCGGCGGCCGCGAGCCGGCCGGCACGAGCGTGCGCGTAGACGGCAGCGCAGGCGGCGTGGGCGGGCGGCATGCCCTTGGCGAGCAGCGCGCCGGTGACGCCGGCGAGCACGTCGCCGGTGCCAGCGGTCGCGAGCGCCGGCGAGCCGCCCGCCGATATCCCGACGCGGCCGGACGGCGCCGCGACGAGCGTGTCGTCGCCCTTCAGCACGACGATCGCACCGGCACGCGCCGCCGCGGCCCGGGCGTGGTGCAGCCGTGCGCGCCCGACCTCGGCGGAGTCGACCCCGAGTAGGCGCCCGAGCTCGCCGGCATGCGGCGTCAGGACGGTCCGTGCGGGGCGGCCGCTCAGCTCGGCGAGCCGGCCGGCGAACGCGTTCAGCCCGTCGGCGTCGATCACGAGCGGGACCGCGACGCGGGCGGCGAGCGCGTGCACGAGTGCCTGCGCGCCGGACGAGCGGCCGAACCCCGGGCCGAGCACGACCGCGTCGGCGCGCGCGACCGCCGACAGCGCCGCGTCGAGCGCATGCGGGGCGAGCGCGCCCTCCTCCTCCGGGAGTCCGGCGAACATCGCCTCCAGCAGTCGCATGGCGAACGCCAGCTCGAGCGACGCGGGCGCGGCGACCGTGACGTAGCCGGCGCCGGCGCGCATCGCGCCCAGCGCGCTCATGCACGGGGCGCCGGTCAACCCGCGCGAGCCGCCGACGATCACGACGTTGCCGGAGCTGAACTTGGTCGACTGCGGCCCGCGCCGCGGCAGCTCGGCCAGCACGCCCGCGCCGATCAGCCCCGCGTCCGCCTCCGCCGGCGCGTCGTCCGGGATCCCGATGTCGACGACCGAGACGACGCCGGCGTGCGCCTTGCCCGGCGCGATCCAGAGGCCGGGCTTGGCGCAGTGGAACGTCGCTGTGGCCGCCGCGCGCACGGCCGCGCCGGCGACCTCGCCGGTGCTGGCGTCCACGCCGCTCGGGACGTCGGCGGCGACCACCTTGGCGCGGGCCCCGTTGATGTCCGCGATCGCGCCCGTGACCGGGTCCTTCGGCGCGCCCGTCGAGCCGGTGCCGAGCAGCGCGTCGACGATCCCGTGCACCTTGGCCAGGCGCGCGGCGTCGTAGCCGACCGGCGCGTCGCCGGGCAGCCGCTCGAGCATCGCGCGCGCGTCCTCGCTCAGCCACTCCGCCGGCCACAGCGCCAGCACGTCGACCTGGCGGCCGGCCTTGCGCAGGAGCCGGGCGGCGACGAACCCGTCCCCGCCGTTGTTGCCCTTGCCGCACACGACCGCGATCCGGCCGGCGGGCACGCGCTCGGCCACGACGCGCGCGAGTCCCTCCCCCGCGCGCTCCATCAGCTCCAGCGACGGCACCTTCTTGGTCTCGATCGCCCAGGCGTCGATCGCCCGCATCAGCGCGGCGTCGGGGAGCGGCTCCAGCCAGCGCGGGCGGGTCACTTGAGCATCGCCACCGCGCCGGCCATGCCCTTGGAGTGGGTGAGCGAGATCGTGACGTCGACGCCCAGCTCCGCGGCACGGGCCGCCGCTCGGCCGCTGAGCCGCACGCTCGGCGCGCCGTCGCCGCCGCCGAGCACCTCGACGTCGTGCCAGTCGCCGTCGCGCAGCGCCAGCGCCTTGGCGACCGCCTCCTTGGCGCAGAACCGCGCCGCCAGGTGGCGCGCCGGCTCGCCGCGCTCCGCCGCAAACGCGCGCTCGCGCGCGGTGAAGAGCCGCTCGGCGAGTCGCGGCCGGCGGGCGAGCGCCTGCGCGAGGCGGTCGATCTCGAGCAGGTCCAGGCCGACGCCCGTCATCGCCGCGGACCCTATTACGTGGCCTTCCGTCGCAATCGGCCAATTATCAGTATCCGTGCTGACCACGGCGGTTTCGGCATCGATCCGCGTTGTTTACGTTGGATGTTCACAAGGGCATAACGCGAGATCGTCGCGTACCAGCCGGAGTTCCGGTCGCATATGGAGTGCGGCAGATGGACGGTCTCGGGACGAGTCAAATGGATTGCCATGGAGGCAGCACGAGAACGGACGCGAATGATGACCGCACAACGGACGGTGCAGCCCGAGAAAGACGCAGAGACGCGCGATCTGCGTGATCGGGGCCTGCTCGCGCGCAGGAACGAGCGCTTGAGCCGGCGGATCGAGCGGCTCGAGCGCGAGAACCGGCAACTCAAGGAGTTCGCCGCGATGGCCGCGCACGAGATGATCAAGCCGCTGGTCATGACGGAGACGTGCGCCACCGCGATCCGCGAGCGCAGCGGTCACGGGCTGGACATCATCTCCCGCCAGGAGCTCGACATCATCATCAACGTGTCTTCGCGCGTCAGGGTGCTCGTCGAGGCGCTGCTGCTCGACGCGCGCGACGGCAACCGCACGCTGCACGAGCAGCACGTCGAGCTGGGTTCCGTCCTCCGGGAGTCCCTGACGATCCTGTCGCGGGAGATCGCCGCACGCAAGGCGACGATCGAGGTGGAGGAGCTGCCGACCGTGCGCGGGAACGCGGCGTTGCTCGGCGGCGTCCTCACCAACCTGCTCGCAAACGCGCTGAAGTACGGCCCTGCGCACGGCACCACCATCAAGGTGACGGCGACGCGTTCTGACGCGGGCTGGACACTGGGCGTCGAGTCGGCCGGTCGGCCGATACCGGAGAACGAGCGGCGGGCGATCTTCGAGCCGTTCCGGCGCGGCGTCGCCGGGCGCCGCGTGCACGGAGCGGGGCTCGGCCTCGCCGTCGTACGCCAGATCGTGGAGCGCCACGGCGGCGAAGTCGGCGTCACCACCGCCGACGAGTCGGGCAACCGCTTCTTCTTCACGCTGCCCGCCTGAGCCGCGGCGGCGGCTCGACCCTCAGGCCACGCCCTCGCGCAGTCGCTGCGCCGCGGCGACCGCCTCCTCGCGCGAGCGAGCGCCGAGCTTGCGCAGGATGTTCTTGATGTGGGACCGGATGGTCTCGCTCGAGAGCACGAGCCGCTCGGCCATCTGCTCCGTCGTCAAATGCTCCGCGAGCAACTCGATCACCTCCCACTCGCGCGGCGTCAGCGGCGAGCGCACCGGGCGCATGCCCTGCATGCCCTGCGGGGCCAGCCGGAACAGCTCGACCAGCCGCATGCTCATACGGCGCGAGATCGCCGCCTCGCCGTTCAGCGCGCCGATCAGGACGCGGGGGAGCACGTTGATCTCCACGTCCTTCGTGATGAAGCCCGCGGCGCCCGCGCGGAGGCTGATGAAACCGACGTCCTCGTCGTGCCCGCTGGTCAGCATGACGATCACCTGATCGGGGATCTCCCTTCGGATGCGCCGCGTTGCAGCGATACCGTCGAGCTCCGGCATGACGATGTCCATCAGGACGACGTCGGGCCGGTAGTGGAGGACGAGCTCGACGGCCTCCCGGCCATTGTGAGCTTCGGCGATCACAACGAGGCCGGCCGCCTGCAGCGCCTGCCTGATCATTCTCCGGGCGAACGGATCGTCGTCCGCGATTATCACCCGAGGGGGTCTGTCGCGACCCGGCGCGGATGCCTCCTCCTTGGGCACAAAGACCTCCTGTCGAGGCGCCTGGTGATTCGCTAGCGGTCGCAACGTAATCCATCACTGGTGGCGCGGAAAGGGGCGCGGTCACTTAACTCACCGTAGGGGTGAGAGTTGTCACCCTGGTCGGACGTCTAGGCCTCCCCCTCCGGGCGGCGTCGATCTGCCCCCCTGCGGCGGCACAGATCCCCCATACAGCGGGAGAGAGATCCCCTTCTCTCCGGTCGGTTATGGGAGCAAGGTTGGGCCATGCCGGAACAGCGGGAAGGGATGCACGCCGGCGGTCGCCGCCAGGGCCGCGAGGCGCGTTCCGAGGCGACGCGGCGCCTCGGGGATCTGCGTCGCGCGCAGCCGGCCGACGCCACGCTGAAGAACCTGCTCGGGGTCCTGACGACCAAGCTCGAGCTCTGCGCGGAGCTGCCGGTGTTCGAGTGGGAGGCCGGCAACGAGGGGCACGACTCGTGCGCCCGTGCGTTCCGCGCGCTCGCCGAGGAGGAGCGTGACTCGTGCGCGACGGTGCTCGAGTGCCTTCGCGCGCACCTGCAGCAGGCAGCGCCGAGGATGCGCGCGTGACGAGCGTTCTCGTCGCGGCCGCCAGCGGCGCTTCCATGGTGGCGCTGACGAAGGCCGTCGGCACGATCAAGGGCGCGCACATCGTCCGGTACGGCAGCAGCCGCGTCCCGCTTGGACCGCTCGCGGGGAGCCTCGGCCCGGACCTCGTCGTGATCGACGATCCCAAGATCGCCGAGCATGCCAAGGCGCGTGTCGCTGAGGTTCGACGCGCTGCTCCGAAGGCGAAGGTCGTGCTGCTGAGCCCGTTTGCCCCGTGCGCCCCGATCGCCTCGGAGCTGCGCGCGCTCACGACGACCGTGATGCCGAGCGACCTGGATCCGGGCCGGCTAGGTTCCGCGCTGAGCGCCGTGATCGTCGCGCCGGCGGGCCTACCTTACGCGCGCGCCAACCGCGGTGAGGAACGCCGAGCCCGCGCGCGGGGCGCCTCGCGATCGCTCGAAGGGTTCGCGCGGGCGACGCGGCGGCGGCAGATCGACCGACCTGTTCGGGAGCGCGTCTGATGCGCGTGCTCATCGTGGCGAGCGACGCGCCTGCAGCCGAGGCAGTCCGCAGGGCACTGCGCTACGCGCCCAGCTGCCGCGTGATCGGCTGGGTCGATGTGCGCCGGCCCTGCGCGGGGCCGGTGGCCGAGGCTCGTCCGGACGTCGTGGTCCTCGACGGCGGACGCGACGAGGGCACCGTCCTCATCCAAGCGCGGGAGGTGCGCGCCGCGCTTCCGAAGGCAAAGCTGGTGCTACTCGCTGAGGCGCTGGATGCGGGGCTGCTCGCGGATGCCGCCGGCGCGGGCATCGACGCCGCGATCGACAAGACCGCCTCGCCGGCCGGTGTGGGGATGCTGGTGCGCGAGATCGCGGCCGGCCACGTGTTCCACTTCGCTCCGGCCCGGCCGGCACCGGCCGAGCAGGTCCCGGCCGCCGCTGTCCTGACCTGCCGCGAGCTGGAGATCCTCCGCCACGCCGCGGCTGGGCTGTCGAACAGCCGGATCGCCGCCGAGCTCTGGGTGACCGAGCAGACGGTCAAGTTCCATCTGTCGAACGTCTACCGAAAGCTCGGGCTGTCGAACCGGACCGAAGCGGCGCATTACGCTCACGTGAACGGGCTGACCGAGGAGCGTTTCGCTCGAGATAGGAGCACCGCGGCCGCGTAGGCGGTTGCACCGCGGCCGTGTGCCGCGCCTATCCGGCGACGATCGGCAGGTTGATCACGTTCGCCGGCGGGTGTCCCGGTCCAGCGGGCGTGTCGCCGATCGGCTCCGGCCGCCCGCCGCGCGCGAGCGAGCGATCGAGCGATTCCAGCACAGCGACGACGGCGGCCGCCTCACGCCCTCCGGGCCATCGCTCGGCCGGACGGAGCGTGGCACCGAGGAAATGCTCGCAAAGGCCGGCCAGCGGCCGCTCACCTGGCACGTGCAGCGCCACGGCGTCGCCTGGAGCGGCATCGGCGGGAGTCGGCGGATCGTCCGCCGCGGCCGCGTCGCCACGCTGGTAGAGCACCAACGGACGCTGGCGCTCCACCTCGTCGAAGACTGCCATCGCGCGTGACCCGACCGCCGTGATCTGGCGCGTCTCCAGCGGCTCTAGACGCGACAATCGGATCTGCGCCTCGATCCCCGTCGCGAAGCGCAAGCGGCAGAACGCGACGTCGACGGCGTGCGGTGCGGTGTAGCGACCGCCCAGCGCGCTGACTTCGACCGGCTCATCGGACACGAGCCAGAGCAGTGTCGCGATCGCCTCGGTGCCGAGTCCAGGCAGGATGCCGGCGCCGCCGTGAGCCGGCTCGAGGCGGTTACGGCTGGCACAGAGGTAGTAGAGGTCGCCCAGCCGGTCGTCCTGGATCAGGCGCTTGAGCTTGCGAGCTCCGGCGAGGAAGCGTGTCACATGGCCCGCCATCAGCCGGCGGTCGCAGCGGTCCGCATGGCGCACCAGCTCGTCGGCGACCTCACCCCGCGCTGCGAGCGGCGGCTCTACCAACACGTGCTTGCCGGCGTCGAGCGCCCGGCGCACGAGCTCGGCATCGGCCGCCCGCGCGGTCAGCACGACGGCGTCCAGATCGTCGTCAGCGAGTAGCGCGTCCGGCCGTGTAGCGAAGCGGGCGCGCAGCGCGTGGCGCGTGAACGCCTGTTCCCTGTCCGCGGTCTCGTCGCAGATCCATGTCAGCTCGGCGCCGGCCAGCTCGTCGAGCGTTCGCACCAGCGCCTCGCCCCAACCGCGGAGTCCGATCACGCCGACGCTGACGGGCGTCCTCACGGCGAGCACGACCTTCGCGGCACGACGAGGGAGCACCCGACGGCGCCGGGGACGTCCTCGGCTGCCAGCGTGGGGACGTCGTTGCGGGCGCGGCGTACGCGCCGCTGATCAGGGGTGGCGTAATTCATCGACCGTCGCCGTCAGGCGCGCTTGGACTCCTTCTAGCTCGGCAGAGCGCAGGGTCGAAGGGCAGGGCCTAGTCGATCAGCCAGGTCAGGGGCGATATGCACGAGATGCTGCAGCCCGGTTGCGGCCGAAGACCGCCCCGGTTACTCGACCGTCACCGTCTTGGCCAGGTTGCGCGGCTGGTCGACGTTCAAGCCGCGGAGGCGCGCGATGCGGTAGGCCAGCAGCTGAAGCGGGATGACCGCGAGCAGCGGCTGCAGCATCCAGTCGGTGCGCGGCACCCGAAGGACCTCGTCGGCGTGCTGCGCGATCGCCACGTTGCCCTCCGTCGCCACCGCGATCACGTGCGCGCCGCGGGCGCGCACCTCCTGCATGTTCGAGATCACCTTCTCGAGCACCGGCGAGTCGGTGGCCACGCAGACGACGGGCGTCTGCTCGTCGAGCAGCGCGATCGGGCCGTGCTTCATCTCGCCGGCCGCATAGGCGTCCGTGGCGATGTAGGAGATCTCCTTCAGCTTCAGGGCGCCCTCGAGTGCGACCGGCAAGCCGACGTGGCGGCCGAGGTAGAGGAAGAACTCGGCGCCGTGGTGCGAGTGCGCGGTGCGCTCGACCGCCTCGCCGACGCCCGCCAGCAGCTCCTCGACCGCGTGAGGGATCCGCTTGAGCTCGGCGACCAGCTCGCGCAGCCGCGCGCGCCCGAGCGCGCCGCGCAGCTCGGCCAGGCGCAGGCCGAGCAGGTACATGGCCGCGACCTGGGCGACGAACGTCTTCGTGGCCGCGACGCCGATCTCGAGGCCCGAACGCGTGAACAGCACCCCGTCCGAGTCGCGCGTGGCCTGCGAGCCCATGCCGTTCGTCAGCGCGAGCACGGTGGCGCCGCGCTCGCGGGCGAGCCGCATCGCGGCCAGCGTGTCGGCCGTCTCGCCCGACTGCGAGATCCCGACGACGAGGTCGCCAGGCCCGACGACGGGGTTGCGGTAGCGGTACTCGCTCGCGATGTCCATCTCGACGCCGACGCGCGCCCACTCCTCGATCGCGTAGCGGCCGATCAGCCCCGCGTGGTACGACGTGCCGCAGGCGACGACGACGATCCGCCGGCAGCGGGCGAGGAACGCGTCGTCGATCGCGCCGAGCTCCCCGAGGTCGACGCCGTCGCCGCGCGCCGTGCGGTCCGCGATCGTCTCGGCGACTGCATCCGCCTGCTCGTGGATCTCCTTGAGCATGAACGTCTCGTAGCCGCCCTTCTCGGCCGCCTCGGCGCTCCAGTCGACCTCCTCGATCGGGCGCTCGACCGGCGTGCCGTCGGCACGTTCGAACCGCGCGCCATCCGCGGTCAGGACGACGATCTCGTCGTTCTCGATCGCCTGCACGCGGCGCGTGTGGGCGAGGAAGGCGGGGATCGCCGAGGCGACGAACTGCTCGCCGTCGCCGCGGCCGACGACCAGCGGGCACTCCTTCCGCGCGGCGACTATCACGCCGGGCTCGTCCGCCGCGACGGCGACGAACGCGTAGTGGCCCCGCAGCCGCGCATACGCGGCGCGCACTGCATCGACGAGCTCTCCGTGCTTGAGGTGGCGCGAGATCAGGTGCGCGATCACCTCGGCGTCGGTCTCCGACGTAAACAGTGCGCCGCCCGCGACGAGCTCCTGCTTGAGCTCCATGTAGTTCTCGACGATCCCGTTGACGACGACGTGGACGCGGTCGTCGGTGTCGAAGTGCGGGTGTGCGTTGGCCTCGCAGACGCGCCCGTGGGTGGCCCAGCGGGTGTGCCCGATTCCGGTCGTGGCGGGCGGCGCGAGCACTGCGACGCCGCCGTCCCCGTCGCGCTCGGCTACCGCCGCGCGAAGCCGCGCGAGGTTGCCGACGGCGCGCAGGGCCTCCAGGCCATCCTCACCCTGGACCGTGATGCCGGCCGAGTCGTAGCCGCGGTACTCGAGCCTCTCGAGACCGGCCAGGAGCAGGTCCTGGACCGGTCGGTGGCCGACGTACCCCACGATTCCGCACATTTCGCCTCCTCAAATGGACGGGGGCCGCCAGCAGGCGGCCCCGCGCGGTCCACATTCTAGATGCGGGCCGCTACCCCTGCTCGACGCTCTGGACCAACGAACAGGCCGGGTGGAGATCTGAGCAGCGCGGCTTGATGCGTCGGCACTCGAAATCCTTCGCGAGGCTCGAGACCCGCGGGCCCTACGATCGTGCTCCGGCCCTCTCGACGGCCGTCATGAGCCGCCGGCACGCGGCGTCGGCCTCGTCGGCGCTCGGTGCCTCGACCATGACGCGCACGAGCGGCTCGGTGCCGCTCGGGCGCACCAGGACGCGGCCGCGGCCCGCGAGCGCGGCCGACTCTGCCTCGATGTCGGCGGCGATCGCCTCGACGGCGCGCGTGAGCGCGGCGCGGTCGGCGAAGGCGACGTTGACGAGCCGCTGCGGCAGCTTCTCCATCGCGTGCCGGTCCTCGAGGTCGCCGCCCGCGAGCGCCTCCAGCGTCAGCAGGGCGGCAGCGATCCCGTCGCCGGAGGGGGTGAAGCCGGTGTCGATGATGTGGCCCGACTGCTCGCCGCCCAGCGCCCAGCCGCGCTCGCGGAGCTCCTCGAGCACGTAGCGGTCGCCGACAGGCGTGGTCGCGACCTGCACGCCGGCCGCCCGCATCGCGGTGTGGAAGCCGTAGTTCGTCATCACCGTCACGGCGACACCCTCGCCGGGGAGGCGCCCCCTCCTGCGCAGATGCAGGGCGGCGAGGGCGATCAGCTCGTCGCCGTCGACGACGGCGCCCGTGCGGTCGACCGCGAGCACGCGGTCGCCGTCGCCGTCGAACGCGAAGCCGGCGTCGTGGCCGTGCTCGCGCACGTGGGCGGCGAGCGCCTCGACGTGGGTGGAGCCGCAGCCGGCGTTGATGTTGCGCCCGTCGGGCGCGGCCGCGATCGCGTCGACGTCGGCGCCTAGGCGGCGGAAGATCTCCGGGGCGGCGCGGTGCGTCGCGCCGTTGGCGCAGTCGAGCGCGATCCGCCGGCCGCTGAGGTCCAGCTCGGCGAAACGCTCGTGCAGCGCGCGCAGGTAGTCCTCCAGCGCGCCCTGGAGCGCGCGCACGCGCCCGATCACGCCGACGGTCCCGTTCGGCGACTCGAGCGCCCGCTCGATCTCCAGCTCGACCGCGTCCGACAGCTTGTAGCCGTCGCCGCCGAAGAACTTGATGCCGTTGTCGCGATAGGGGTTGTGCGAGGCGCTCAGGACGACGCCGAGGTCGAGCCCGTAGCGGCCGATCAGCAACGGCGCGCCAGGCGTCGGCAGCACGCCGCCGAGCAGCGCCTCGCCGCCCGCCGCCGCGATGCCCGCCGCGACGGCCGCCTCGAGCATCTCACCCGACTCGCGCGTGTCGCGGATCACGAGCACGCGCGGCCGCGCGGCGCCCGTGCGCTGCGTCGCGGCGCGCGCGAGCGCCAGCGCGAGCTCCGCCGTGACGAACTCGCCGGCAACGCCGCGGACGCCGTCGGTCCCGAAGAGCTTGCGAGCCATCGCTAGCCGGCGCCCGCCGGCCGGTCGCTGCCGCCCGTGACGGCCGGCACTAGCGCTTCGAGAACTGCGGCCGCTTCCGCGCCTTCTTCAGGCCGGCCTTCTTGCGCTCCTTGACGCGCGCGTCGCGCGTGAGGAAGCCGCGGCGCTTGAGCTCGGAGCGCAGGTTCGGGTCGGCCTCGACGAGCGCGCGCGAGATGCCGTGGCGCAGCGCGCCGGCCTGGGCGGAGACGCCGCCGCCGTGCATCGTCGCGAGGACGTCGATCTTCTCCTCCAGACCGACGGTCTCGAGCGCCGTGCGAATCGTGCGCTGGAGCGCGGGGCGCGGGAAGAAGGCGTCGAGCGCGCGGCCGTTGATCGTGTAGGCGCCGGTGCCGGGCTTGAGGATCACGCGCGTGACCGCCGTCTTGCGCTTGCCGGTCGCGGTATAGCGGGCGCCCGCGGCGAGGTCGATCGCGGCGTCGGCGATCGGCTGGGTGAACTCCTCCTCGGCGGGCTCGCCCTCGAGGTCGGCGTACTCGTCCTCCTCCTCCGCGCGCAGGGCCTCCTCGCCCTCGCGGACGATGTCGACCTCGAGGTCCATGCCGGGGATCTCCGGCTTGACGCGCGGCGTCTCCTCGACGTACTCGACGGGCTCCTCCTCGGTCGGAGCCTCGGCGGGCGCCGCGGCCTCGGCGATCCGCTGCTCGGACTCGGCGACGGGCTCGTCCGCGATTGCCTGCTCGCGCTCCTGCTGGCGCTCGGTCGGGGTCTCCTGGGCGCCGACGGCGTCCTCGGCGGCGATCTCCTCCGGCTCGCCGATCTCGCCCTGCTTCTCCTCGTCCGTCATCGCGTCTTGATCTCCAGCTTCTGGGGCTTCTGCGCCTCGTGCGGGTGCTCCGGGCCGGCGTAGACCTTCAGCTTCGCGAGCTGCTTGCGGGCCAGGCGGTTCTTCGGCAGCATGCCGCGCACCGCCAGGCGGATGACCTCCTCGGGCCGGCGCTCGAGCATGTCGTTGAGAGTCCGCTTCTTGAGCCCGCCCGGGTAGCCCGAGTGGCGGTAGTACATCTTCTCGTGCAGCTTCGCGCCAGTGACCGAGATCTTCTCGGCGTTCACGACGACGACGAAGTCGCCGACGTCCACGTGCGGCGTGTACGTCGGCTTGCGCTTGCCGCGGAGCGCATCGGCGATCTGGGTCGCCAGCCGGCCCAGGGTCTGTCCCTCGGCGTCGACGAGCAGCCAGTTGCGTTCGCGGTCCTGTGGGGTGGCGACGTACGTCTTCATGGCATGCGACCGGCGGCGCGGAGTCCGCGGCGGCGGCGGAGCATGATAGCGAGGCACCGGGCGCCGCCGTGCGGTCGGTATTCCGACGCGGTCGTGTTTATACTGCCGCGCGTTCATAACGCCTGCCGAGTCCGTCCTGGGCAGGATGGAGCGGGGGATCCGAAGGGTCGTTGCGGCGACCCAGGGGCGAATCCAGGCATTGCCGCCTGGTAGCGCGAGGCTGCGCGAGCCCGTCAGCTAACCCCGTAGGCCGACGAGAGGAGCGCATGCCGCGATCTGCGGTCGCCCGGTCGTGCCGGACAACCGAATCCGTGGGTTCAGACGAGCCTGCCGGGAGCCGGCGAGCCGGCCGTGCCGCCGCGGCCGAGCCGGGCCCGCGGCGAGCCGGCCGTTCGTCCGACGCCGCCGCCGAGCCGGGCGCTCGGCGAGCCGGCCCGTCGTCCGACGCCGCGGCTGAGCCCGTCGCGGGCGGGCGACGCCGCCGGGCGGCGCTAACCGTCGCCGCGATCGGGCTCGTCGCCGCCGCGCCGGCGGCCCTCGCCCAGGAGCCGACCGGCGGCACGTCGCCGGAGCTGCGCGCACCGGCCGAATCGCCGGGCCCGGCGCGCGTGCGCGAGCTCGCGCCGCCGCCGACGGCGAACCTGTACGGCAAGCCGGCCCCGCTCATCCGGCGCTTCGCCTGCCGCAGCTCGTGCGGAACGGCCGGCGCCGCGCGCCCCGGCTCGCTCGTGCGCGTCCGCGGGCGCAACCTCGCGCCGCTCGACGAGGTCGTCTTCCTCGGCGCCGAGGGCGAGGCCGACGAGACGTCGGTCGCGCCCCGCCGGGTGCGCCGCCGCTCAGTCCTCGCGCGCGTCCCGCGCACAGCCGCGAGCGGCCCGATCGCGCTCGTGCGCGCCGACGGCACGCGCTCGCCCGCATCCGCCGGCGAGCTGGCTCTCGAGCCAGGGGCGCTCGACGTCCCCGCCGGCCTGATCGACGCGGAGGTCCAGGGCAGCAAGGTCTTCTACGGCGCGCGCCGGCCCGCGGAGCTCTCCTACGTGGTCGGCGGATCGCGGCCCGCCAGCGTCCGCATCGAGCTCGTGCGCGCGGCCGACGGCGACGTCGTCGAGCGGTGGACCCGGACCGACGTCTCGCCCGGAGTGGCGCAGACGGTCCGCTGGGACGGCACCGCCGGCGGCCGGGTGCAGCGCGACGGCATCTACGAGTTCCGCGTCAGCTCGACCGACAGCGCCGGCGTGCGGGCTTCCTCGAGCGCCGCGACGGCCGCCGAGCTCGGCGTGCCGAGCGCCCGCGTCAGCGCGGGGGCCGGGCTCGCTCCCGGCGCGCCCGGCGCGTTCAAGTTCCTGCGCTACCGCTTCCCGCTGATCGGCGCCCACGACTACGCCGAGTCCGCGGCCCGCTTCGGCGGCGGCCGCGGGCACCAGGGCCAGGACGTGTTCGCCGCCTGCGGCACGCCGATCGTGGCCGCTCGCGGCGGCGTCGTGAAGTACCGCGAGTTCCAGTCGGCGGCCGGCAACTACGTCGTGATCGACGGCGCCCACACGGGCGTCGACTTCGGCTACATGCACATGCGCGAGGAGGCGCTGCTCGCGCCAGGCGACCGCGTGAAGACCGGGCAGCCGATCGGCTTCGTCGGCGCGACCGGGCACGCCAGCGCCTGCCACCTGCACGTCGAGGAGTGGACCGCGCCGGGCTGGTACAGCGGCGGCAGCCCGTTCGACCCGCTGCCCGACCTGCTCGCCTGGGACGAGCAGTCCTGACCCAGCGGCCGCCCGCGTTCCCGCCCGACGTGGCGCGGGCGCTGCAGCGCCCGACCGGCAGCGTCTCGGTCCGCTACACGCTCCCCGCCTCGCTGGCCCCGCGGCCGCGCATCCACGCCACGCTGATGGAGACGCCATACGAGGACGTCCTCGTCGCCCTCACGCTTGACACGAAGGCCAACCTGCGGTTCGTCCGCACCGGCAGCCGCGCGGAGGGAGCGCGGTGGCGCTCGTCAACGTGGACGACTTGATCGCGCCGCACGCGCACTGGGACATCGCGCTCCAGTGGGACGAGCAGCACCTCGCCCTGACGGTGCGCGACAACGACGCGCCGGGCGGTCGCGCGCTCTCCGGCCGCTGGCCGCGCGCCTGAGACGCCCTAGGCTGCGGTGGTAGCGGGGGCCGCGACGGTCTGCTCTTCCAGCATCGCGCGCAGGCCTTCTGCCAGCCGCGTCCGAGAGGACCAGCCGAGCGCATCCTTCGCAGCGGACGGGTCCAAGCAGCTGTGAGTGATCTCTCCCGCTCGGCCCGCTGTCGGCTGATATTGGAGCCCGAGCTCGTGTACGAGCTCCAGGACGCTCGTCGGGGAACCGGTGGCGACGTTGAGCGCGCCCGTGACATCGGACTGCGCTGCCGCGATCCACGCCCGTACGACATCCTGGACGAATACGTAGTCACGCGTTTGATGACCGTCGCCGAAGACGCGGACGTCGCGGCGGTCGAGCGCGGCTCCCGCGAATATCGCCACGACCCCCGCCTCACCGTGTGCGTCTTGACGCGGGCCGTAGACGTTCGCCATGCGGAGCGCCAGAGTGGAGAGCCCGTGCAATCGCGCGTACTGGGCCAGATACCATTCCGCAGCCGCTTTCGACGTCCCGTACGGAGAGAGAGGGGCCATGGGCGCCCTCTCGGGCGTCGGCAGCTCGTCGGGATCGCCGTAAACCGCAGCGGTCGAGGCCAGGATCACGCGTCGCGCGCCCACCCCGCGCGCGGACTCCAGGACGGAGACGGTGCCGGCCACGTTGACCTGTGCGTCGAACGCGGGATCGGCGACGGATCGACGGACATCGACCTGCGCGGCGAGGTGCATGACCGTCTCAGGCTGTGCCGCCTCGAACGCGACCCGGAGGGCGGACAAGTCCCGCACGTCTGCCACATGAAGCTTCGCTCCGCGGCGGAGCGCGTCGGTCAACCACGGCCGAGGACTGCGCCGGAGGTGATCCACGATCGTGACGTCGGCGCCGCCATCGAGCAGGGCGTCGACGAGATGGGAGCCGATGAACCCAGCACCGCCGGTGACCAGAACTCTCACGGCGCGATCCTAATCGGGGGTCGCGCCGTCGTGAGTCGCAGCACGGCGAAGACTGGCCAATCGGCTAGCCGGGCGTTCAGGCCTCTTACTCGCGCTCGCGCCGCCGGCGCACGGCCGCGTTGTGCTCCGTCACCCGCCCGAGCACCAGGTAGACGAGCACCGCGCCGAGCACCCCGGTGACGATGCCGGGGAGGACCTGGCCGCGGATCGCTGCGCTGACCGCGTAGGCGACTCCGAACAGGGCCGCGACGATCGCCATCGCGCGGCGGCTCATTCCCACTCGATCGTGCCCGGCGGCTTGGACGTGATGTCCAGCACCACCCGGTTGACCTCGCGGATCTCGCCGATCATGCGCGACGCGATCTGCTCCAGCAGGTCGTACGGCAGCCGCGCCCAGTCGGCGGTCATCGCGTCGTCCGACGTCACCGCGCGGATCGCGAGGACGTAGCCGTAGGTGCGCTCGTCGCCCTGCACGCCGACCGTGCGGACGTCGGGCAGCACGCAGAACGACTGCCACAGCTCGCGGTACAGACCGGCCTTGCGGATCTCGTCCTGGAGGATGAAGTCGGCGTTGCGCAGCGTGTCGAGGCGCTGCTTGGTCGCCTCCCCGCCGACGACGCGGATCGCCAGCCCCGGCCCCGGGAACGGCTGGCGCCAGACGAGCCGCTCGGGCAGCCCGAGCTCGGCGCCGACGGCGCGGACCTCGTCCTTGAACAGCGCCCGCAGCGGCTCGACGAGCTCGAAGCGCAGGTCCTCGGGCAGCCCGCCGACGTTGTGATGCGACTTGATCGTCGCCGCGCCGGTGCCGCCGCCGGACTCGATCACGTCCGAGTAGAGCGTGCCCTGGACGAGGAAC
>Ga0126312_10001492_pt1 | contig 15380 bp, 22 predicted proteins | sample Plot104A_FD_92537 | JGI IMG/M metagenome (GOLD analysis project Ga0126312, IMG submission 92537) | Serpentine soil microbial communities from UC McLaughlin Reserve, CA, USA - Plot104A | ecosystem: Environmental > Terrestrial > Soil > Grasslands | place: USA: UC McLaughlin Reserve, Lake County...
CGGTAGGGGTGATCTCGTAATCCTCGGCCAACAAGGCGAGCCAGGCAGTCCGATCGCCCCGGTTGAAGTCGTCCACATGTCGACGGACGATCTCCACGTTCTCCTGCGACATCGCCTACTCCCGCAGCCCCACGGCTTCGAGGGCCCCGGCTCTTGTCTCGGCCATGTAGGACGCCGTGACCTTCCCCCCGCGGAGGCTGAACGCTTGGAAGTAGTGGAAGTCAACGGGGACCCCGCTCCCGCTACCGACGTTGCGCTGTTTGTCCCCCAAGTCCTCGGGTTCCGCCCTCGTGAACTCAAACGACTCCCACGCGTCGAGCCAGGCCGCCCAGAACTCTTGGAGCCCAGCGTGTCCGCGGTAGACCCTGGCGAGGTCGGGCATCCCGAGGCCGGTCATGTCCCAGACAACGCCCTCGTCGATCCGGTCGAAGGGCTTATCGAAATCCTGCCGTTGAGCCTTGCCGTAAAGCGAGAGCACAAGCTCCACGCTCTCCTGCGACATCGCCTACTCCGACAGCCCGGCGGCTTCGAGGGCCTCGGCGCGGCTGCCCAAGATCCTGACGCGGCTGAGTCGGCCGGCGTCGAAGGTGTGCACGGCGAAGTACGGTCGATTGACGGCGGCTTCGCTGGTCCGCCCGTGGGCGGACACTCGGCCGCAAACGACGACGGTGTCTCCTAGGTCCACAATCTCCTCGGCTTCCAGGTGGTATCCGGGGAGGGCTCGAAGCACGGAGCGAAGGTGCTCCGCCGCGGCTTCCCGGCCGTGGTGAACGGTTGCCCCCGGAAGCTCGCGCAGATCGTGCCACTCGACCTCGGGGTCCGCATCTCGAAGGGCGCCATCGAGGTCGCCGCTGTTGAACCTCTCGATGCTGCGCCTGACGAGCTCGACGTTCTCCTGCGACATCGCCCGCCCAGTATCCCGCTGCTTAGAGGAGTCGTCTACGTTGCGCGCCGGGTGCGCGCTCGGGGCATCGGGCTTCGGTCAGCGTCTGGCGAAACGGCGGGCGAAAGGCGTTTTCAGCAGCTCTCGGAACTGAGAGAGAGGCATGTCCTCGGGGATGACACCTCTCCCGTCGCAGGTGAGGCACTTCGTCTCCGTGTCGCCAATGACATGGCCCCCCTTGACCGTCTCGATGTAGCCCCGACCGCCGCACTCTTGGCACGGTGCCTTGACGGAGACCGTCAGCTCTCTTGAAGAATGCTCCCCACCCTCCATTGAGGACCAATGTAGTCCCTGGCGAGCCGCACGACAGCTTGGCAAGGGATGGTGAGGTCGGCGTAAAGCTTCACGGGCTCAAAGCCCACGGACCCGGACGAAGCTGGGAGGGCCTTTGCGGTCGTGTGGGAGGGTGTCGGCGGCGGCTCGTACGCTGTCGTTCATGGCGATTCGCACTGAGGCGCTCCTCACCGCAGCGGTCAGCCGCGGCACGTCGGGTGACGGCACCCCGGTCATAGCCGGCGTCGGCGGGAAACGGATCAGGGTCCGGTCCTGGATGCTCAGCGCCGCCTCGCCGGTCCAGGTCTTCCGGAAGGGCCCGTCGGGCTCGGGGCCGGGGCTGATCTCGCTGCCGGCGTCTCCGCCGAACGTGACGGACGGCGGCGACGAGCGGGACCCATGCCTGCCGGACTGCGATGGCGGGGTGGGCTTGACGTTGAATTTAAGCGGCGCGGTGGCGGTGACGGGTGTCGTGAACTACGAGCTCGTCCCGGCCTAGCGGGGCGCGGGACGGAGATGGCGGCAACCCATGAGAAGATCACCCCCGAGGAGAAGGCGGTTTTGCGTCGGGCCCTCGAAGCCGTCGGGCTGTCGGAGTAGGCGATGTCGCAGGAGAACGTGGAGGTCGTTGTTCGGGCCTTCGATGCCTTCGGCCGAGGCGACTTCGAAGGCGTCCTGCGGGCCTTCGACGAGGACGTCGTGATCACGCAGCCCGCCGAGTTGTTGGACGCCCCCTCCGTGCAGCAGTACGGACACGCCGGTGTGCGCGAGGCGTTCGCGCTCTGGCCGGAGCAGTGGGATGAGTACCGTGTCGAGAGCGTCCGGGTACTCGCTGACCCTGCCGACCAAGTCGTCGTTGCTACCCGGCAAAGCGGCCGCGGCAGGCAAAGCGGCATCGAGGTGGAGATGGAGTTCGCGTTCCTGTTCACCTTGCAGAACCGGAAAGTCACGGAATGGCGGTTGTTCTTGGAGGAAGCTCAGGCCCTCGAAGCCGTGGGGCTGGGGGAGTAGGCGATGTCGCAGGAGAACGTGGAGCTCGTCCGCAGGATTTACGCGAGCTGGGCTCCCGGCTCCTCCCCAGCGGAGTCGAACCTGCTGCACCCCGATATCGAGTGGGTCAATCCAGGCGATGCCCTCGAACGTGGAACCCGGATAGGCATCAAGGCCTTTACGGCGATCACCGACGAGCTCGACGACACAATCGGAGACTTCCGCATGGACATCGAGCGCTTCATCGACGCAGGCGAGCGCGTCGCGGTGATAGCCACAATGCGGGGACGCGGTAGCAGCAGCGGGATTGAGATCGAGCGCCGACACGGCTCCGTCTGGACGATCCGCGAAGGGAAGGCAACGCGCTTCCAGTGGTTCTGGGACCCAAGCGAAGCCCTCGAAGCCGTGGGGCTGCGGGAGTAGGCGATGTCGCAGGTGAACACTGAGGCGGCCGCGCCGGTCGCCACGCCCGGCGTCGCTGGTATCTCCGAGGTTGGTGGCGCGGGCGCTGACGGACATCGGGGGGAGGGGCTTTAGCTGGTGATTCATTGGGCAGCGAGTGCGGTCTTCTGCCCAAATCGAGCCGAATCGGCCGTAATCGACAGCAGTTTCGGTTGCGCTTCGGCTGAAGCATTAGGCGATGCTTGGCTCTACAGAGCCGAACGCGCGCGCCGTAACCGCACGCCAGACGGCTGGCCTTACAACCAGGAGGTCGCGCGTTCGAGCCCGCGGCGGTCGTGCGCTCCCTAGGCGTCGTGCTCCCGGGCAAGCTGCGCCAGCTCGGGCTTGCCTTGGAGCCCGCCTTCTTGAAAGATCGCCGGGACGTCCGGGTCGGAGAGGAAGCGCTGAAATCCCTCCTCATCCCAGTCGAACACCACCCAGGCCCGCGTGTCGTCATTCGGATCGCGGAAGACGTGCGAACCCTTGGATCCGTGCTGTCTCCGCTTCTCGGCACCCTTCGTGGAGAACGCATTCCAGAAGCGGTCGAAATCCTCGAACTTCGAAGTGGCCAAGATCACCTCTGTCTCCTTCCGTTAGATGTGTCTGCCCGCCCAGTATCTCCCTCACCGTAGGCTCTGCCAATGGCGAGCGCCGAGCTAACCCGCCGTGTGGAGCAGGTCGTGGGCCACCCGCCGCTGGTGGACATGGACGACCGTCAGCGCCGCGAGTTCCACGAGGCGCTGCTCGACGCCGACCGCTTCGAGGACCTGTCGGGCAAGTGGCAGGCGGCGATCCTCGAGGCCGAGCAGAACCGACCGGAGCAAGCCGCTGGTTAGCCCGGCACCGCCCAGCGCTGGGAGACCGCTTCTCAGGTGATTGAAATCCGCGCCCCCAGGCTCAAGCGCCCGCCATCGCCCGGACGGTCTGGCTGAACGCCCCGAAGGCCGGCTTGCGGCTTCCGTCGAGCCTGAGAAGGCCGGTGTGGAGCCCGAAGAACTCCTTGAACGACGGCGCGTACGGCAGCTGATCCTGCCAGTTGAAGTACATCATTCCGCGAAGCCTCAGCCGCTCCCGCTCGCGGACCAGAGCCCCCCATACCCGCCTGATCAGCTCGGCCTGGCCGGCCTCGCCGACGTTGTAGGGGCTGGTGGGACCGCTCGTGGCCCAGCCCAGCTCGGTCACCCAGAGGCGGGCGCTCCCGTCTCCGTGGGAGTCGGCGATCCGGCGGATCCGGTCCATGATGTCGAAGACCTGGTCGGCCGCGCTGGCGTAGGGGTGGATTGCGAGGGTGTCGAAGACCGGCGCCGCCCCGGCGGCGTACATGCCGTCCAGGTAGTCGTTCATCGGCACGCCGATGTTGCTCTCGGACAGCGCCGCCGCGACTACCTCGGCGCCGGGATCGGCGCGCTTGATCGAGGCGGCCACGGGGCGTGCCATCGCGACGTACTGTGCCGGGTTGGGGCCGCCCGGCCAGTAAGCCTTGATGTGCGGCTCGTTCCAGATCTGCCACGCCCGCAGCGGCCGGTAGCGGAGGCCTGGGTTGGCGCTCCAAAAGCTGCCCCCTGGTCCGTAGCGGTGCACCAGGATCGACGCGAATCCAGCGAACTCGCTGGCGCTCCGCGGGGGGTACGTGCCCGGGGCGCCGCCTGGCGGCCTGCTGGAGCGGAAGCTGGGCGGGTCGAAGAGGACGGGGAGGACCGTGAAGCCGCGGCTCACGACGTCCCTGAGGAAGCCGTCGTAGAGCCGGAAGTCGTAGACGCCCGGCGACTTCTCGATCCGCGACCACTCGAATTTCTGGCGCAGCGTTCCGACGCCGGTTGACGACACCTGGTCGAGCAGCGCCTGGCGCGCGCCGGCGGCGGAGGCGGCCACCGGCTCGGCCACCAGGCCGAAGTAGGAGCGGGGGAGGCGCACGTCCGGGATCGAGCTGTCCACTGGGTCGCCCGAGGCGTCGCTGTCGTCGTCCATGTAGTCGGGTATGCCATCGCAGTCGTCGTCGGTGTCGTTGCGGTTGCCGATCCCGTCGCCGTCGATGTCGCGGTCACGGCGGTTGGGGATCCCGTCGCCGTCCATATCACGGTCACGCTGGTTGCGGATCCCGTCGCCGTCCATATCACGGTCACGCGGACAGTTGCGCAGCCCGTCCTGGTCGATGTCGCGGTCGCGCCGGTTGCGCCTCCCGTCCTGGTCGGTCTCCCGGTCGCGCCGGTTCCTGACCCCGTCGCCGTCCGTGTCGCGGTCCTGGCCGTTGCGCTTTCCGTCGCCGTCGATGTCGCAGTCCCGGCGGTTGGGGATGCCGTCGCCGTCGATGTCCCTATCCCGCCTGTTCGGCTTGTGGTCGCCATCGAGGTCGCGCCTCGACCAGCCACGCCGATGATGCGCCCGGCCGCAACGCCGGCCGCCGGCCTTCTTGGCCGTGCGCGCCTCGCTGACGCTGGGACCTGCCTTGTTGGCGATCGAGGCGCCGGGTGCCTGCGCGAGCAGGGCGACGGCCAGGACCGCCACCGGCGCCAACAACCGAAGCTGCCGAGCCCGGGACATGCACCGTGTATCGGCCGGCCGGCGCATGCGTTGAGCGGCCGGCGCACGGGCTCGGATTGTCGTCCAGGCCGCTCCACGAAGGCGAGTTCAGCTGTGCGACCGCCAGCGCGTGCCTGTGTATCACCTCCCGAGCGCGGCGCCGGCTGGCTCCGTCCCTCCGGCTTCGAGACCGGCGAGACTAAGTGGATGCGCGAAGCGAATCGGTGTCGGCGAGAGATCTCGTTTCCGATCGGCGCCGCCGCCAGCCTCGAGGAGCTGGTGTTCGATCCGCATCCGCTGCTCTCGCGGCTGCGGGAGCGCGAACCGGTTTCATGGCTCCCCGCGCTCGGGGGTTGGCTCGTCACGCGGCGAGATCTCGCGCTGCAGGCGATGCGCCGCCCGGCGACCTTCACGGTCGAGGACCCGCGTTTCTCCACCGGGCGGGTCGTGGGGACGAGCATGCTCTCGCTCGACGGCGCCGAGCACCGCCGCCACCGTGACCCGTTCGCCCGACCGTTCCGCCTCGACGCGGTGCGGAGGCGCTTCACGGAGGTCGTCGAGGCGGAGACCGAGCGGCTGATCGACGCGATCGAGCCCGAGGCCCGCGCAGACTTGCGTCGCAGCCTTACAGGTCCGCTGGCAGCGACCGTGGTCGCGGACGCGCTCGGTCTCGCGCGCACGGACACAGCCCAGATCCTCGGCTGGTACGACGCGATCGTCGAGGCGGTGACCGGCGTGGCCGCAGCGGAGCCGGTCAAGCCGGTGGCAAAGGAGGCGTTCGAGGCGCTGCGCTCGAGCGTCGAGCCGTCGCTCGACCGCGACCCGAGCAGTCGTGGCCGCCGCCGCGAGCCGGGCCGGCCGCCTGACGCGTTCCGAGGTCGTCTCGAACGTCGCAGTGCTCATGTTCGGCGGCATCGAGACGACCGAGGGAATGATCGGGAACGCAATCCGCCACCTGCTCCTCCATCCCGACCAGCGTGCGCTCATCGACGGTGAGCGCGGGCTCCTCCCGAACGCGGTAGAGGAGTCCCTGAGGCTGGAGCCGGCGGCGGCCGTGGTCGACCGATACGCGACCGCCCACGTGCGGCTCGGCAATGCTTCGATCGGCAAGGGCGAGCTCGTCAGCATCTCGATCGCCGGCGCCAACCGCGACCCAGATTTCTTTCCCAACCCGGATCGCTTCGACGTACGCCGGGAGAACGCGAGCCGCCAGGTCGCCTTCGCGGCCGGGCCTCACGTCTGCATCGGCATGCATCTCGCGCGCCTCGAAGCGCACACCGTGATTGGCCGCCTCCTCGATCGTCTCCCGCGCCTGCGCCTTGACCCGGCGCACCCGAGCGCGCCACGCGGGCTCATCTTCCGAAAACCGCCGATGCTCCACGCAGTCTGGGACTAACCGGTTCGGCAGCTGAACCGCGACGGTTCCCCCGGCCGGTTTAGGATCGTGGCGCCAGTGAGCGAGCCAGCAAGCTATGTCGAGGACTGGTCGCAGGTCCCGGCAGACCGTTTCGAGCGGGCGCAGAGGATGGAGCTCGACTATTGGAGCTCAATGGATTCCCAGCTGCTCACCCTTGAGGAGAAGTACTACTTCTACGCCGGCTATTACGAGTGGACGAAGCACCGGGCGCTGACGAACCCGTTTCGGGTGGATTCAACCCGAGCGACCAACTACCACATGCGTCCCGAGGAAATGGTGGGCGCCAGCGTTCTCGATCTCGGCTGCGGGCCGGTCAGCGAGGCGCGCTCGCTGGTCCATTGCGCAACGGTTCACGCCGTTGATCCGCTCGTCCGCTATTACGAGCAACTCCAGCCATTTGGCTGGGAGTTCTTCGGCTCGGTCGGGGCGAGCCGGGCGGAGGAGCTGCCCTTCGCCAACGAGAGCGTGGACGTCGTGCACTGCCGAAACATGTTGGATCACTCGCAGAATGCCGAGCAAGTTCTGCGTGAGATCGGCAGGACCCTGCGGCCGCGGGGTCAGCTCCTGCTGAATTGCGACATCCGCGGCGACCTCGGCGGTGGCCTGGCCCATCCCTACAAGTGGTACAGGGAGGATTTCGAGGAAAGAGTCTTCGCCGGGTTCGATCCGGTCACGCCGGTCGCGCTCCTCGAGCGACCCGTAGACGAGGTCGAAGATTCGGGAGTGGTCACTACCTGGGTCTGCCGCCTTCGCAAGCGCGCCCGCTGAGCGGCCGTCTACCGTCGCTTGAGGCCCGGAATGTGCTCGCGCTCTCCGCTCTCGAATGGGAGCTCGTCAGGCGGCCCCAGGCGGACCCCGCGCGGCCAGCGCCTGCGCTTTGAAGCGGGGATCGTCGGTCACCTCTGCGCCCAGCCAGTCCGGACCCCGGAAGCCGGCGGCGGCATCCTCGCTTGGGAACTCGATCTCCGCGATGACGAGCCCCTCGAGATCATTCGCGTATACGTCGATCTCGATCGTCAGGTCCGCGTCGGCCGGGATGAGATGGCGGCGCTTCTCGAGGCGGGCTCCCTCCGTCAGCGGCCATAACCGCTCAAAGGCGTCTTCGTCAAGTTCGATCTCCTCCTCGGCGCGTACGCGTCCGCGGCCCTGCTTGGCCGTGAGGGTCCGCTCTCCATCCCGGTCGCGTAGACGAACCTCGGCGCCGTCTTCGCCGATGGCCAGGTAGCCCTGGCGGATGTGGCTCGAGCCGTTGGGCTCGAGCTCTTCCGGCGCCTCGTCTACCACGAACTTGCGCTCGATCTCGACACCCGAGACACGCGGGGTCATCGCTCTAGCGCGACGGCGCTTGCGCGCGGAAGCGCTCCTTCAGATCGCGCGCATAGCCCCGGTCCTCGGCGGGGGCGCGAAGCAGCCCGGTCCCGAGGCGGTACCTGCTGAGCGACACAGGCGCGGTGCCGGCGTGGGAGAACGAGCGGTCCCAGGCGCCGGTGCCGTTCTCCTCGAGGTCGAGCTTGTACGACACGGCCTTGAAGATTCCCCTGGAGCCGCACCGCCAAACGAGGGACGCCGAGCAGTTGCAGGTCGGCGCGCGACCGAGGAGACTCGGCGCCCATGGCCGAGGAAGTCGCAATCCCCGGCGCGGGAGCAAGCGCCAAGATCCGTAATCCGCTCGGCGTGCTGGGGCTCGGTCTCATCACTCTCGGCATCTACCACGTGTTCTGGTGGTACTTCATCAATCGCGAGATGGCCGACCTCGGCCGGGCGAACCGCAGGCCCGAGCTCGGCGACAACCCGATCATGTCGGCCCTCGCCGTCACTCTCGGCGCCCTCATCGTCGTGCCGCCGTTCGTGAGCTTCTGGCGAACGCTCAAGCGCATCGAGACCTCGCAGAACCTGGTGCTCGGATCCAACAATCTCGCCGTTGTCCTGGTGTTCGTACTCGGGCTGATCCCGCTCGTGAACCTCATCGTCACGCCGCTCATGCAGAGCAACCTCAACCAGGCCTGGGAGGCTGGAGGCCAGCCGGCGAGGCCGCTCGAGGCACCCGCAGAGCAGCCGGTCGAGCAACCGGAGTCGCCCAGGCCGCCTACCGCCTGAGCCAGGCCGCTCGTCCCCCTGGTCACTCCGGCAGCGGAGGGCGCCGCAGCAGGCGTTTCGGCCGGCTTCGACCTTGTTCACAGCTGCTCGACGGGCACCGCGCGGGACGCAAGCGCGTCTCCCCATCGTGGCGTGGGAGACTCCGGCTCGCCGATTGGGATGTGGTGATGTGGGACTTCGAGCATTCAGTGGAGGCGACTGCCTCCCGCGAAAGGGTCTGGGCGCTGTGGACCGACGTCTCGGGTTGGCCGAGCTGGAACCCCGGGGTGGGTCGCGCCGAGCTCGACGGACCGGCGACCGAGGGTGCGACCGGCACCGTCCGGGCCGAGGGTGGGCCGACGTCAACCCTGAAGGTGGTCGAGAGCGAGCCCGAGCGGCGCTTCGTGACGGAGACCTCTGAGCGCTTCATGCGCTTGCGTTTCGAGCAGGAGCTCGCCGAGGTGGAGGGCGGGCAGCTGCGCATCACACACCGCGTGCGCATGACGGGCCTCGCGACGCCACTGATGCGGTTCACCGTGGGGGCGCGCCTCGAGCGCTCGATCCCGCTGGCGGTGGCGGAGCTGGTCAAGCTCGCGACGCCAGCGCCGCAGTCGGACGACGGGTAGCGCAGATTGGGTACGCGCAGCGGCTGCGGTCCAATCCCGACCTTCCGCAGGCTCCCCGCGGGCGCGCCATGCAGCGCCTGAGACGGCCAGTGCGAAATCAGTCATCGCGCGGCGGCGTGAAGCCGCGCTTGATCGTGCTCCACACGACCGAGGGACATAACCGCCGCGGGACCTCGGACCTGGAGGGTCTTGCCGCCTGGTTCGACGACCCGGCGTCTCAGGCCTCTGCCCACAAGGGGATCGACGCCGAGGGCAACGTGATCACGATGGTGCCGGATTCGCGCAAGGCCTGGACCCAGTGTGCCTTCAATGCCGTTGCGCTCTCGGTCGAACAGGTGGGCTTCTCCTCCACCTCCAAGGGCGAATGGATCGCCCGCTACCACCGCGGTCTCCGCACCGTTGCGCGCCAGCTCGCGCATTGGTCGATCCGCCACCGCATCCCGCTGGCGCACTCGACGGTTCGGGGTGTCTGCCAGCACAAGCATCTCGGGAGAGCCGGCTGCGGGCACTTCGACTGCGGCCCTGGGTATCCCGAGCGCTATGTGCGGGTCTGGGCGCTTCTGTGGCGCCAGCGCTTCCTCTGGGCGAAAGGCCGACCAAGGACTCGCCGCTCCCGCGCAATCGCGGCCTGGCGCAAGCGTCGGCTGCATCGCGAGCAGCGCAGATACGCCGGCCGCGTACTGGGCACCATCTAGGTCAAAGAGGCCAACGGTGAAGACGACGCCCTACGATCGCCGCCCCTCGGAGAAGATCCTCCTGCCGGTCCTGGCGCAGGCTACCGCCACGGCCATCGCGTGTCTGACCTGGGGCGTCCGCGATCGCATCACGCTCGCGCTTGCCGGCTGCACCGCCTCAACGCTCGTGCTCGGCTACGTCGTGAAGGATGCGCGCGTCGAGGTACTCAGTGACATCGCCCTGAGCCGCCAGGCGGCAGGCGGCAACGGAGATGACGGGGACCAACCGGCCGACCGGCCGGCCGAGATCGGCCCGGAGGACGACCACCCCGCCGAGTAGGTCTCGCTCGCCCTCGGCATTGGGCCGAGGCGACCTCGAGGCGAATACTGGGCCGGCGATGTCGCAGGTAAAGCGTCGGCCTCAGGGCCTTCGTAGACACCGTGTACTCCGCTCTCAACTCCGGGCCTTGGGGCTGCGAAAGTAGCCGAACCTCACCGGGCTTGACGGCTCGCCCATCCGGCGCATACGGTCGGCACATGAGCCGCACGCTCGTCTGCATCTCGGCGTCCGACGGTGCGGGAGCAGAGGAGATCGCTCCCGTCGTCGCGAGCCGGCTCGGACTCATGCTCGTCGACGGGCAGATAGTCGCGCGCGCTGCCGAGAAGGCGGGCGTCCAGCCTGACGTGGTCGCGGACGCCGAAGAGCGAAAGTCGCTGGTCATGCGCGTCCTCGAGTACCTTCCCGCCTCGACGGCGGGGGCCTCGGCTTTCACCCCCTACGTGCCGCTCGAGCACCTCGAGCGAGGCCCGGCTGGCGACGAGCTCCGCGGCCTGATCCGAAGCGCGATCGAGGAGATCGCGGAGCGCGGCTCGGCGGTCATCGTCTCTCACGCCGCGGCGGTCGCGCTCGGCCGCCGCGACGGGACGCTGAGGGTGCTCGTCACCGGCTCCGAGGAGGAGCGCCGCGCTCGCCTGGGCGCGGCGGAGGGGCTGAGCGAGCGCGAGGCCGCAAAGCTCGTCGCCCGTGGTGACGCCAACCGTGCCGACTACTTCAAGCGCTTCTATGGAGTGGCCGAGCTCCCCACCCACTACGACCTCGTGCTCAACACCGACCGGCTCAGCCCCGAGGAGGCAGCCGAGATCGTGGTGCAGGCGGCCGAAGGCCCGGCCGCCGCCTGACGAGGGCCCGCCTGGAGGCCGCTCAGCCCGCTTTGCGGCCGACCGTGACCAGGTAGGCGCACGGGATGCGGACCTCGCCGTCGCCACCTTCGTCGTGCTGCTCCATCGCCGCGGCGAGGTCGGCGCGGCAGGCGGGCCAGTCGTCGCCGAGCCCGGCCTTGGCCATGACCACCGGCCCGAACTTCTCCTCGTAGAAGCGCACGAACTCCTCGACGCTTCCCTCATGCACGTAGTCCACGGTCTCGTGGTCGAACTCCAGCTCGACGCCGTGCGGGCCAAGCACCTCGCGGACGTGGCTCTCGTCGCCCCATAGCGCGGGAGGCTGGGCGGAGTCGGGCGGCGGCGGCAGATGCTTGCCAAGCGCCTGGAAGAGCGCGCCGGCGAAGCCGATCGGCCTCCATGTGGTGGTGCCGATCACGCCGCCCGGGCGGCAGACACGCGCGAGCTCGGCCGCCGAGCGCTTGTGGCGCGGCGCGAACATGTGGCCGAAGGTCGAGAGCACGCGGTCGAAGTGGCCGTCGGGAAAGGGCAGCGCCTCGGCGTCGGCCTCGACCCATTCGACCTCCACCGCCGCGTCCGCCGCCCGGCGGCGCCCGATCTCGAAGTGGTCCGCCACGAGGTCGGAGCCGACCACTCGCGTTCCGCGCTGCGCCGCGGGGACCGCGACGGTCCCGCCGCTTCCGGTCCCCACATCGAGCACGTCCATGCCCTCCTCGATGCCGACCCTGTCGAGCAGCTTCGGGCCAACCTCCGCGATCAGGCGCGAGACCTCGTCCCACTCTCCAGCCGACCAGACGGTCCTGTTCCGCTGCCTCAGCTGGGCGGCGACGTCCGTCATCCCAACCCTCCTAGTCCTGGTCCCGGGGCGACTCTAACTCAGGCGTCCCAGCGGCAAGGCATCCGCGCCGTGGTGACCAGGACCTTCAGCTGCTCCCCGCCCGTCCGGCCCGGGCGAGCTCGATCGCCACCCAGGCCCCAGCGGGTTGCCGACGAGATGGGCATCGCCGACGCCGAGCGAGTCGAGGAACTCCGAGCGGCCGATCGCTGCCACGTCTGACGAAGTCAGACTCATGCGACCCGGCGCGCAGGATCGCAGGTAGATTGCGCAGGTCAGTCCTTTATCTGCCAGGGAGGAGCCCTTGGATCCGAGCCGTCTCAAGTCGATTTCGCTGTTCACGGAGATGCCCGAAGATGCGCTGAGGGAGATCGCCACCTTCGCCGACGAGCAGTCGGTGTCCGAGGGCAAGCACCTCGTGGACGAGGGCGACTACTCGTACGAGTTCATGGCCATCGAGGAGGGGACGGCGGAGGTGCTCCGCGAGGGGCAGCACGTGGCCGACCTCGGCCCGGGCGACTTCTTCGGCGAGATCGGCCTCCTGGAGAAGGACCGTAGGAACGCGACGGTGGTCGCCAGGTCGCCGATGCGACTCATCACCCTCACGGGCTGGGACCTGAAGCGGATGGAGAAGAGCATGCCCCAGGCGGTCGAGCAGATCCGCCAGACGATGGAGTCGCGCCGCGCGAATTAGCCGGGACCCGGCCGCGCGCCGCCGCCTGGGGGCGCTGATCGCGGTCGGCGTGGTGGCGGCCGGCGCCGGGCTGGCCGTCGGGGCGGGCAGGGGCGAGAGCGGGGGCGCCGCTACCGATCCAGCGCCCGAGGAGGCGGCCGGGCTGCCGCTGCGGGTGCAGGTCGGCCAGCTGGTCGTCTCCTCGTTCGACGGCACCCGCCTGCCCGAGTACCTGCGCCGGCGGCTGCGCCGCCGCCAGACGGCGGGGGTGATCCTGTTCGGGGACAACGTCGCCGCGAAATCGAGCCTCGGCCGGCTGCTCCGCAAGACGCAGCGGGCCGCCGGCCGGGGCGCGCTCGTGATGACAGACCAGGAGGGCGGCGCGATACGGATCGTGGGCTTCGCCGGCCCGGCGCCGGCGCAGCCGGGGCAGGGCTCGCCACGGCGCGTGCGGAGGCTCGCCCGAACAGCGGCCCATCAGCTTCGCTCGGTGGGAGTCAACGTCGTGCTGGCGCCTGTGGCCGACCTGCCCGCCGGGGCGGCGCTCCGCGGGCGGACCTTCGAGGGCTCGAGCGGCGCCGTGGCGGCGCGAGTGCGGGCGTCGGTCGAGGGCTGGCGCGGCGGTCTCGTGGCCGCGACCGCCAAGCACTTCCCGGGCCTCGGCGCGGCCGGGCTGAACACCGACGACCACTCGGTGACGATCCGGCTCTCGCGCCGCCGACTCGAGCGCCATCTGCGGCCCTTCCGCGCTGCACTGAGCGAAGGCGTCCCCCTGGTCATGGCGTCGCACGCGCGGTTCCCGGCGTACGATCGCCACCGCATCGCCTCCCAGTCGCGCGCCCTCCTGACCGGACTGCTCCGCGGGTGGCTCGGCTACGACGGCGTGATCGTCACCGACAGCATCGAGGCCCAGGCGGTGGTGGGTGGGTCGTCGGTCGGCGTGGCCGCCGAGCGCTCCATCGCCGCCGGCGCAGACGTCGTGCTCTGCACCGGCTCGGCGAGCTGGAAGCTGATCTATCCGCGCCTGCTCCGCAGGGCGCGACGCTCGCCGGCCTTTCGCAGGCGGGTCGAGGAGTCGGCGGCGCGCGTCCTCCGGCTCAAGCGCCGGCTGAAGCTGCGCGCTCCAGGCTAGACGGCTCCGATGCCCGCTCGACCGCCCGGTGCATCAGCTCCTCATGCACGGAGCGGCTGTGGCCGGTGCGGCGGGTCCAGCCGTCCTCGTCGAGCTGCCAGGCGAAGGTGTCGTCGGCCAGGCAGCGACGAACGGTGTCCTCGAGCTCCGAGCGCAGCTCCGCCGACTCGACCGGGACGAGCAGCTCGACGCGGGTGTCGAGGTTGCGCGGCATCAGGTCGGCCGAGCCCAGGTAGTAGCGGCGCTCCTCGCCGCGATGGAACATGTACACGCGCGAGTGCTCGAGGAAGCGGCCGACGACTGAGACGACGTTGATGTTCTCACTCACGCCGGGCACGCCGGCCCTGAGGCAGCAGATGCCGCGGACGTTGATGTCGATCGGCACGCCGGCCTGGGAGGCCTTGTAGAGCGCTCGGATGCAGCGGGCGTCGACGAGCGAGTTCATCTTCATCCCGATCCAGGCATCCTCGCCCCGCTCGTGGGCCTGGATCGTGTGCGCGATCTCCACGAGCAGGCGGTCGCGCATGTCATCCGGCGCCACGACGACCTTCCGGTAGGAGGGGGAGCGAGCGGCGCCGGTGAGGGAGTTGAAGAGATCGGCGACGTCGGCGGCGATCGCCGGGTCGCAAGTGAGCAGGCCGAGGTCCTCGTAGAGCCGCGCCGTCTTGGCGTGGTAGTTACCGGTCCCGATGTGCACGTAGTGGCGCACGCCTTGCCCCTCGCGACGGACGACGAACAGTGCCTTGGCGTGCGTCTTCAGCCCCGGCAGCCCGTGAACCACGTGAGCGCCCGACTCCTCGAGGGCGCGTGCCCAGCCGATGTTGGTGCGCTCTTCGAATCGCGCCTTCAGCTCTACGAGGCACACGGCCTGCTTGCCGCGCTCCGCGGCCTCGATCAGGGACGGCACGAGGGCCGAGTCGTCCGAGGTGCGATACACGGTCATCTTGATCGCCAGGACGTCGGGGTCCGCCACCGCCTGCTGGACGAAGCGCTCGACGCTGGTGGCGAAGGAGTCGTAGGGGTGGTGGACCAGGAGATCGCCGCCGCGCATGGCGCCGAACACATCGGGCCTGCCAGCGTCGGGGTCGTTGAAAGCAGGCTGGCTGACCGGGGTCCACGGCTCCTCCCGCAGGTGCCTGTGCCCGTCGATGCCGTGGATCTCCCAGAGATCGGTCATGTCGAGCAGCCCGTCGACGTCGACGACCTGGAGCTCCTCGATGCCGAGGGAATCGATCAAGAGCTCGCGCAGGTCCGGGTCCATGCTGGAGCCGATCTCGAGCCGGACGGCCTCGCCGAAGCGGCGGCGCCGCAGCTCGTCCTCGACGGCCTGGAGCAGGTCGTCGGCCTCGTCGGAGACGGTGAAGTCGGCGTCGCGGGTGACCCGGAAGTAGTCGTGGCGGAGGATCTCCATTCCGGGGAAGAGGTCATCGAGCTGGCGGGCGATCACGGCTTCGAGCGGGACGAAGGCGCCGCCGTCGAGCCGGAGGAAGCGCGGGACGACCTCCTTCGGCACCTTGACCCGGGCGAAAGTCTCGGTACCGGAGATCGGATCGCGCAGCCAGACGGCCAGCGACAACGACAGGTTGGAGATGTACGGGAAC
>Ga0126312_10001493_pt1 | contig 15379 bp, 22 predicted proteins | sample Plot104A_FD_92537 | JGI IMG/M metagenome (GOLD analysis project Ga0126312, IMG submission 92537) | Serpentine soil microbial communities from UC McLaughlin Reserve, CA, USA - Plot104A | ecosystem: Environmental > Terrestrial > Soil > Grasslands | place: USA: UC McLaughlin Reserve, Lake County...
ATTTCCGATTTTGAAAGCACCATTAGCTATACCACCTTTTATTTTCCATTTAATTTCAGTCTTTAGAGGTAGTTTAAAATTGTGAAGGATATTATGTATACAATTTGTTTTAATAAAAATAAAGCTTTTCAAGTTCAATGAAATAGGTATAGCGTCTTTAATATCAAACTCCCTTTCATATAAATTAAAATCTGATATATCAACATCAAGATATCTTTGAATATCAAAATCTAAGGATATATTGTTATTATTATTAATTTCATTTTTATTTTTCAAATTCATTTAACAATGTTAATTATAACGCGAAAATACCTATTAAACTTAGAGTTCTATAATTTAACCTAGAGTTTTAGATTAATGCGATTTAGGAATGATAATTTTAATTATTGATACATCAAAAATATTTCCAACACTATATTATTTTGTAAACTCATTTACTTTATCAAGTAATTCTGGAATTGTTTTTCCATATAGATAAAACCTTTTATGATATTGCTTCATTTGATGATATTTGCTATTTGAAATATTATAAATATAATAGAACTACAAAATCGTGTCAAAATCAGTTCGCATACCTCCGCACTCGTATCGAAAACAGCACTTAAGTCTCGTTATCAAATTGTTGTATTTGTATTAATACTTCCTTTTACCATAAATGTATATTTTTTTTAAATAAAAAACTTTATCTATTATGTTACCTAATCCTGTTATAATGAGAGTTCGAAACCCTCCGACCCCGCTAACCAATTCGGCGCATATACTACTAATTAGATAATAATTTGAGATGGCTTCTAACAATACCTACAAAACTTAAAGATATAGAAAAAGTTAGGACTTAGTTACTGCCTGCTTTTATTTCTGGTCTGGAAGAAAAGAATCCAGAAATCTTCTCAGCAATCACGTCATAATCTTCTTCTAAAGCAAAGTGACCAGTATCTAGAATATATGTCTCAACATCTTTTAGGTCTCTTTTGTAGGGATGTGCTCCAGATTCGGGAAAGATATAGTCATTTTTACCCCAGACAATCAATGTAGGAGGTTGATATTGTCTAAAATTTTCTTGCCATTGCGAATATAATGGTTGATTTGTTTTATAATCATAAAGCATTGCTAGTTGAATTGCAGCATTTCCAGGACGATCCAATCTCGCCTGATCAATTATCCAATTGTCGGGACTGATTGATTCAGGATTTCTTGTTCCATTAAGATATTGCCACTTTGTTGTCTCTGCTGTCACCAGATAGTGAAGTTCCTTTTCATTTTCAGGAGTTTTATTATTCCACCAATCCTTTATTGGATTCCAAAATTCTCCTAGACCTTCATCATATGCATTTCCATTTTGTATAATAAATGCCTGTACTTTTTCTGGTTGCATTGAAAATAGCCTATATCCAATTGGTGCACCATAGTCCTGCATGTAAAGACTATAGTTTTCCAATCCAATTGTTTCTATAAACTTATAAATGATTTTGGCCATATTATCAAAAGTATAATCAAATTCATCAACCGATGGCATTGAACTGTTACCATATCCCTTATAATCTGGTGCTACAAGATGGAATTCATCAGAAAGTGTTTGCATTAAGTTACGAAACATGTGTGATGATGTTGGAAAGCCATGTAACAACAAAATTGCTGGTGCATTCTTTGAACCTGCTTCTCTATAAAAAATATCGAGACCATTTATTTTCACTGTTTTGTATTTTGTCATGCATTCTTTTTGAGATTTATTCACAAGTATATGATATAATAATGACATAATAATGAATCTGAAATTAGTTTCAAATAATCAATACAAATATAGAAAAATTTTATTAGTTTAGTATAAATCAAATTTAAAATTATTTTTATACAAATAACCATTGTTATACAATATAATAGATAAAATTTTCTCTTATATTGGTTATTTATTTATAATAACATATGAACTGGTAAAGTGGATATAAGAGAAGACGCCACTTCTGAAGAATGAAATGATACCTGTACATATAAATAAATAAAAAAGATATATAGATAAATAACAATTTTTTAAAAAACCGTATTGCATCAACAGAATTAGTGTTTTTAATAATAATTCTTTAAATTTAAGAAAATACTTTAAAGTAAAAATTATTGTATAAAAATTAGATAAAGCATTTAAAAAATGATATATAGAATTGTCATAGATTATTCTTGATCGTCACTGATCATTAATTGTCGCCAGATTACTAAGTCATAGCCTGAGTCTATTATAGTATTTTTATAGTCCATTTACCACCTATGATGCTTATTAGCTTTGGTTATGACAATTATACTCTTGCCTCTTTTATGTAAAATTTACAACTTTGAATATAATATTTATATAGTTGTATGCCTATTATTATAATAAATACAAACAAAAATATGCAATCCGTAATTCAATGTCAGACATGTGATCCTAGTGAATCCAAAATGATTACCGATGTTGAATCTGGCGAGATCATTTGTAATCAATGCGGTATAGTTGTAGTTCAGGATTTAGAAGATACTAAAAAAATATGGTATAAAGCCGAAGATAATATAAGTGATACAAGAAATGGAACTCCAACATCTTTGACACTTTATGATCAAGGACTTGCAACCTTAATAGGTAAAACAAATAGAGATGCTAGTGGAAATGTCATCAATTCTATGATGATGACACGTCTAAATAAAATGAGGTTTCATGATAAACGATCTCAAATAAATAAATCTGCTCGAAATCTAGGTCGTGCATTTAGACAATTAGATTCCTTAAAGGATAAACTTAGTTTAACAAATGCTGTAATAGAAAAAACAGCTTATATTTATAGAAAAGTTCAAGAAGCCGGCTTAGTTCGAGGAAGAAAAATCAATACAGTTTTAGCTGCATCCTTGTATGTTGCCTGTAGAGAATTTGAAATACCAAGAACATTAAGAGAAATTTCGGAAGTTACCAACGAAAAATATCGTGAAACATCTAGAGTTTATCGAGACGTTGTTTTGCATCTTGGAAAACAAGTACCACAAATAGACTTGTATAGATATATAGAAAAAGTAGGAAAAAAGGCAAAACTTGAAGAAAAAAATATACGTCAAGCGTTTCGCCTTATGAAAAAAGTTCAAGATGCAGGATTAAGCGCAGGGAAAGAGCCTATGGGAATTGTAGGAGCTGTCATTTATCTATCACTTCCAAAAAGTGATGAAAATATCCGACAACGCATTATTACGCAAAGAGTAATTGCAGATGCAGCAGGAGTTTCTGAAGTTACAATTCGAAATGTATACAAAGAAATTGAAAAGAAGCTTTCACTAGGATAATTATTACCAAATTTTTTATTATTTATTTATATAATTAAAAGATAATTATATTTTATTTAATAATTGATATTTATTATAGAACTACAAAATCATGTCAAAATCAGTTTACACACCTCCGAGCCCGTATACTAATAGGATTCAATAACATCATTTAAGAATACATTGAGGGATAAATCACTTTAATACATACGATGCATTCTATCTAATATTATAATATGATAGATAGTGACAGTAGTAGTAGTAGTAGTAGTAATGATATTGATCGATATCATCCAATAACAATAATAAAAGATTCCAATTTACAACTATCTCTTCTACCATCATTACCATCATCAATAAAAATAGCAATATGGAAAGATGATAGATTAGAACAACTGGATATTTCAAAAGACTTGATTGAAATATTACAGATCAATGGGTTTACAATTGAAAGTATATTAGAATATGGAGCCTCAAAAATTGCAAAAATAATAGGAATAAATGATTTCTTTGCACAGATAATTTTTAATGAGACAACAACAATAATAACAACAAAACGATTAATTAATTAACTAGTTCTGATATTTTCGGCGCCTGAAAAATAAATATCATATTCTTATTGTTGTTATTTCTATTTATCGCTAGGTGAATGAATTCTTTTTCAATAACAAAAACTTTATTTATTATGTTACCGATCCTAACTACATGTCATGCTCAAAGTCCTCAGAACCCTTATATCAAAGTAATTTTTAATCACGTTCATTAATTTATGAATAAATAATCTATATTCGATAAAATAATTGAATTACCATCCTGCTACATCTTTCTGACCAATAACTTTAGTTGGTTTTATTTTTATAAATAGTTCACCTTCTGAGCTATTTCTCTTGCCACACTCTTCTGCTTTATCATTATCCATATACCTTCCTGCTATTCTTTTAGCCCACTTGTAAATCTCAGCTGGCTTATTACTAATTATTTCTGTAATACCATCAATAGTAACAAAAGAGTAAAGATGAACTTGGTCATCTACACATAAACGGACTCGATTGTCACGACGAATATTTTTTGCTTTTACTGATGTGTCATCTGTAGTAAACAAAATATTATTCTTATTATCTAAGGTAAACCAAATTGGAACTACATGTGGTGTTCCAATGGTGAAAAATATGATGGATATCAAACGATGTGATTATTTACATTGGATAACTTAATCAATAAATGCTTTTATACAATAAATCAATTCTCAAATTCAATGTCTAAGTTAATTACTATTATTATATTGTTCATAACAACAGTTTCCATATCTTCAGTTATGCAATCTATCGATTTTGAGGTTTCATATGCACAACAAGAACAAAAACAAATTCAACCAAATCAAACAACAAATTCAGACTATTCTTCTCAAAATATAGATGATAGTGTATTTACTACTCTTCGTGAAGGAAGTACAGTATTATCTTTATCTAACAACCAAACGTGGTCTGCTGGACCAGATATGACATATATTGATACTACTATTGATGGAGAAACAGTAATTGCTTCAAGTGGGGACAATCATGTCTATATATTTAATAATAATGAATTAATTGCTAAAATCAAGGTTGGAGAAACACCAAGAGGAGTAAAGATATCCCCTGATGAGAAATATGCATTAGTTGCTAATGAAATTTCAGGAACAATTAGCATAATTGATTTCAAAAATATGAGTCTGATAAAGGAAGTTCCAGTTGGTAAAATTCCGCATAATATAGTATTTTCTACGGATTATAATGATAATAATAAAAAATTAGCATACATTACAATGCAAGGAGAGGATAAGATAATAATCATGGATATGAATACATTTGATAAAGTTGGAGAGATTACAGTTAGTAAAGGACCACACAACTTGGATATCACTCCAAATGGAAAATATCTTTTTGTTGCAAATGCAGGATCAAGTGATGTAGCAGTTATAGATATAGCAAACAAACAAGTTATCAAAAAGATTCCAGTTAGCATAGGTCATCATGGAATAGATGTTTCACCAGATGGAAAAATGATTTATGTGTCTGGAATAGGTTCTGATAAGGTTAATGTTATAGATCCTTTTAAATTGGAGCTTGTTAAAAAGATTGATGTTGGTAATGGACCTCATGGTATAAGGACTAGTTCTGATGGTAAATTACTTTATGTAGATGTAACTTCAACTAATAAAGTCGTATTAATTGATACTGAACAATTGAAAATAATCAACTATATCAATACTGGAAAATCTCCTTTTTGGATTGCTATATCAAATAATTCTTGAATTAATTTATTTTATAAATATTTTAATAGTCAATAGTAGAACCCACATTTGATGGGTAAGGATTCGAGTCCCACTCATAGATTACATTGTTTTTATTATAACTTCTGTATCAATTCACAAAATCGATTAATTGATTACCTGCTGAGTCAATGCACTTTATATCTTATCGTTTTCTCCATAATTAATTAATTGCAATTCTTCTATCTTTGTTTGAAATCCGCTCTTTGTCTTTCCACTTATGGAATATAAAATCTAATATGTAGTCAATTTTTACAAAATTTCTAATATTTCTAATTATTATTGCTAATTAATCAAATTATATAATTCCCTTGTAACTATAATTTCTTTTTAGTGTTCCACTATTGATTTAGGATAATTTCCAATTTGAGAAAGTTTAGTAGATTTGTCAATTGTCGAATTAACTGTATTATACCATTCATGTATTACATTGACAGGAGTCTCTAAGTTCTGGAATCCATTTTTTAGTCATAGGAATCTTTTGTACTTCTTTAACAATTTTAATAATGTTTAGTTCACTCTTAAATAACATATTTGGTCAGGTTTATTCTGACATCGCATCAACTTGAGGATCTTTTAATTCGACTTCAGGAAAAATGATTAAAGAAACAGAAGTACCTTCTGCATTACCTATTTTGAATATTAATAATTGTCCAGGCGAACTGGCAATTTATGTACACGACGTATGGGCAACTGAAGAAACTGCAGAAGAGCAAACGGAGCGAGTATATTTATCCCTTAAAGCTGGTTATCATATCCCCATTATTGGATTTAGCTGGGATTCAAATACTTCATTTTCTATTGATAATATAATTTTATCACAGTATGGATGGAATTTAGCAAAATATATAGCTAATTCAAATGGGACCTTTATTAGGTAAATTTATTCAACAATTTAATGATAATTGCCCTAATGACAAATTACGAATAACTGCACATTCTCTCGGTTCTAGAGTCACTTTATCAGCTATCCAATCATTATATGATGGAAATAGTGATAATACTAAAAAAATCATATCTGTTCATTTATTGGGTGCTACCATTGATAAAGAACAAGCTTCTTTGAATGAACAACAATGTCTTGATATAAACCCCAGTTACCATGTTCTGGAGATGCTATCGAACATGTTGTAAAAAAATTTTATAATTTATACAATCCTCAAGATAATATGTTAGCATATGAACAAATTTTAGTTGATGCTACGCCTTTAAATTGGGTAGATTCTCTTATTTTTACTATAACATACCAAAGTCCTTATCTTAATATAGAAAATGATATTCCACTTGGTGCATAGGGAATACAAAACGGCATAAATGAACCAGGAAATTAAGAAGAATATAATGTTTTATCTAAGATACTTGATGAAGTAGATACCGATCAAAGAAATGGGTGTGACCTACAAGTAAATCTTAAATATTTTGGATATATATTTGGAAATTTCTATTGGTGTACAATCAATAAAAATGGAGATAACCATTTTGGATATATGGGTTTTAGAGATATAAATGATAAGTTAAAAGATGAATGCGCAATCAATGTAGTTGTGAATAATTGGTTATCAGAATAATAAAATTGTAAATAGCAGAACATTTGACTTATCTCTTTTCGTTCAAATAAAGTAACTTGTCCAATTTTATAGAAGGATTCAAATCCCACTGGCTTCATTCTATAAGTATTGTTAGGATGTATCTTTTTATTATAGGAGAACTTTTCAATACTACATTTTTTCTCAGTACAAAGCCTGAAATTTCAGAAATTAATTTATTCGAAAAAGTATTGCAATATGTTAGTTCATATGATTTCATTATCTTGCCAGTAATAGTTAATATAATAATTTCAATTACTAGGTTCATTCTACCTAAAATAATTAGGGGAATAATAACATATAGATTGAGAAAAAATACTAGAATAATTCAAATAAATCAGCTTATCTTTTCTAAACATTAATAATTTCAATCAAAGAAAAACTAATAATATTTGGAATAGCATTTATAGATAAATTTGTTTTGTTTTACATCCCTGATAAGATACAAAAAAATTTTTTAAATCCTTTTTAATCAAATTTAGTTCAGTCCAAAACTTTTTACATCCTTCATATTTACGAAAATATTGCATTTATTGATTATGAAAAAGAAGTAATAATAAAAAAATTTAATTAAAGAAGTTATTTTTTAGTTTAACATTGGTAGAGATAGACTTTCTTACTGAAGAGCCTTTAATGTCGGCTTTAACTCAATCTGCGGCAACCTTCGTAGCTATTTTGGCAGGTTTTTATACTACCAAGATTTTGACAATTGCAAGTGACAAGAATAGAATAGAACATAAAATGAATTATCTTAAATCTGAAATATCATTTGAAACTGAAAACATTCAAAATTTAAAATACGAAATAACTAAGATGGAAGAGGAAAAAGGAAATCGTCCTACTCATTTGTCTGAAGATAAAGATTTTTCTACTATAGAAATAAATTATAACTTAGAAGAACAACAAAATTTCAATATCAATAATTTGAAGAGGAAATTAGAGTAAAAAGAAAATAAATTAAAATTCTTAAATCAACAGCAATCATTATATAGAGAGGAATTACATTCTTTTATTTATCCAAAACATTTAAAGTTTGGATTTTTTTCTTTTGGCTTATTTGCTTTTTTAGGGGTAATTATTCCATTGATGCATCAATGGTGGGCAAGATATATTCCAATAGATCCGATATTTTTGCTTTTAGTATGTTTCTTATTGGATTGATTATTACTTTTATATACATGTCGTTAGAAATATTTTCAGTTTTTAAGAAAGATAATAATAATAATAAATACTAGCCCAGTTTAAAATGATTCTAAATCTTTTTAAATCTTTTCATATTTTAGATAGCCTTTATTTTAAAACTTACTCTAAAGTATAAGTTATTTTATTATATTTATTTATAAATTAATAATACCCGTAGTAATTCAAATTTTGATTAAGTTTACCAGGACATATAGTATCCCAATCAAGTAATACAACTAATACAACATTTTAATTTTAATTAGTTTATGCATGATATTTATATATCTTAATAATGTAAATTTTAAATAAAATTATCTGATAAACATTTTTTTATTTATGTTATTATATTTTTACATCAAAAGGTTTAGATAGTTTAGAACCATAGATATTTAATAAATTAATTGCTGACTACATATACCTAAATCATTATAATAAATGCATTATATTGATTTTGGCTATTTTAATCAATATGAGTTTAAACTTTACCTTTTATATAAAGACACTCAAATTAAATACAACGTTTACCGATCCCAATTACATGTCGTACTCGAAGCCCTCTGACCACTATTAATATATGATTCAATAAATGATTTGTTTGTATTTTAATTTTAATTTTTATAAAAGCCATTCAGGAAACCATCTCAAATTGTGTTTGTATATTTTTTAAATAATAAAATTAATATATTAACCATATGAAAATTATCATACAACCTTCATCAGATAAACTTGATAACGATATTTTGAATTTATTAGTTGATTCAATATCAAAAGAATTTGTCATCTCCAAAGTTACTGTTAACCCTTTACTGATATTTGATATTCATGATTTTATTTCTAAACGTAGAAATCAACTAAGATCTTCTGATTTTTTGCTTTGGATTTTGGAAAAACTCAAACCAGCAAACGAGATAAAGATTTTAGTCATTTGTGACATAGATGCATATTCTGGAGATTTGAATTTTGTATTTGGAGAAGCATATAAAGGGGGAAGAGCTGCAGCAATATACCTTCCTAGACTTAGACAAGATTTCTATGGGCTTGAGTCTAATAAATTTTTATTTCATGAACGAATTGTAAAAGAAGCGATTCATGAACTAGGTCATACTTTTGGTTTATTTCACTGTAATAACAAATTATGTGTCATGTATTTTAGTAATTCATTGAATGATACTGATATCAAAGGAAAAAGTTTTTGTTCGGATTGCAAGAATAATTTAATGCTTAAATAAAATGAGTAGTCTTAATATTATAAACTACAAAATTGTGTCAAAATCAACGGTGGATATACTTCCGAACATACTATATCTTATACATATCATATCATAACTATAAATATTCACACTAGAAAATAAAACATTGACACTAACAAAGGTATCATCTAATTTTTTTAATCTTTCAATGATAAATTATATATAATCGTTATTTTAAATGAATTACTTTATTAATAAATGTCAGAATATCCTTATGAAAATAAGATTCATAGTGATGATAAAGTATACAATTGCACTGTTTATTCATCTGATAGAATAAGAATTGGCAAGGTGGAAGCAGCATTTGCAGAATCTTTCATTGTAAAGAACGAAATGGAAAACAAAGAGATTAAATATGAAATCCCAAGGCTAGACATTGCAAGCATAATTAATGGATCAATCACCCTTAAGATAAAGAAAAGTGATATAGATCAAAATTATGAAACATCTTCTATCGATAAAATTTAGAATTTTAATTTAATTTGTAACTAAAATACACTAAATACGTTTAACCCAAAGATATATTAATATAATATTATGTTACCAAACCTGCTATAATGCTGAAGGAATGGAGATGAGTGAAGAGGTCAAGCAAACCAATTTGAATAAATCAATCCATGATGTGCAAGAAATAGCAAGAGAATGGTATAAAAAAGAAGGATATGAGAATTTAATGTGTATTAATCATAATAACAGGAAAACAAAATTTGATAAAGTGTAATACATATGGTAAACCTGCTGAAATACGTAGAAAAGGAAACTCTTGGAAATTTCCAAAGAAATACTACCCATTATTATTTGGAGCCATAATGGGCTTGATAATGTCTTTGCTTACATCTATAGCTGTTGCTATGATAAATATAGGAATTGTTCCAAATTTCATCCAAATATGGTTCAGCATATTTTTTACTACATTTGCAATTGGCTTTCCTATCACAATAGTAGTTACTCCATTTGTAAAGAACATTGTAGACCAGATATCCAATTGGTAACAAAATAATAGACAAGAAATAATAATTGAATTAGCAAAAGAAGAAAGCCATAGCCCTCATTTAGATCGAATGACTTGCTAAGAATGTAGAAGGCCATGGCTATTTTATAGTTCACTTTTTGACAGAGCTTAAAAATATAAACTATGATAATATTTAAAAATCAGTGAACAAAGTTAATTATCGATATACTGGTAATGCCATAGCCTTCTCTATTGGTGCAACCGGTATAACAATTAGATAGGCTATGACAATAGGTTTGTGAATTTATTTGCTATCTTGGAGTTAATTATGTAATCAACATTTTATTTAGCAATTGTAGACAAATTATCCTAATAATTGATTATAATAGTAAATAATGCCACAGCCTTGAATACAACTGTGACAAACAGGAGAGGTAATATTAACAAAGAAATAGTACAGAAATTGATTAATTTTAAACCACAAAAAACTATGAAGAAAGGAAAAATAAAGAACCATTATGAATTCTTCTACTACTTCTAATATTAACCAAAATTATGTTCCTACGGATACTCCACTCAGATTTATTGAACAATGAAGAAAATGCATATCTTGTATTTACAAAGAAAAGACATTCTCGTCCTAATAGATCCAAATCTGTAACACAAACAACTACAACTGCAGCAAAGTCTAATTATTATAACAAGTTTACAAATAAACAACCAAAGCCGAAGATGTCAAATTCCTTTGAGTTATTACAAGGACCAATAGCAGAAATACAAAAGAAATACGAGATTTTGAGTGATTTTGTAACTGAATATAATGGTAAACTACATGGTTCTCAACGAGATAGGGATCCTAAAACTGGTTTGATTGATTTGCTGGTATATTATGAAGTGCCTGAAGGTAAAAGGGAAGAAGTAAAACAGAAATTCAATAATATCGTTAGAAACGATTAAATAATTTTACAAAATATTAATTACATTAAAAAATTAATGAAAAGAAAAATTTGTATGTAGTTATTAATTAATTAATGGCCTTTATTGGACAGCTCCCATACGAGATCATTAAACATGGTATTCATATGATCAATTTTAATTTCCATACCATCAAGTAAAGTAAGGGCTTCTGAAGTATTATTAGATTTGACTAATTGTTTAACCTCATCGATATTATTTGCTAATTGGGAATGAGTAAATCTCATATGGCTCATCATTTGTTCTGAAGCACCTATTTGAGCAAATACTATCTGTTGGAGTGGAATAACAAAAATAATCCCAACCAATAATAGAAGTACGACTGTCTTCATAGTATTATTATACAATTTAATCTATTAAATATTTGGAATATTCAATAATTTTAAGAAATACAGAAATTAAAAATTATAAAGTAAAAGATACAATTTGATATCATGTTAATAATCATTGCGAAAATCTTATAAGATTCTTTTTTAGCTGGTTCATTAACTAAAATATGATACTCATAATTTTAAGAGATTCAGAAGGTTCTGGAAAATCAAAAGTTTATGAAGGATTAAAGGATAAAATATCAATTGATAGTTGTTTCCTCAATTTGGATCAGACCAGACCAACGACACACTTGAAAGTAATATGAAACAGGCTTTAGAATGAGAATATGTAATAGATGAAATGTTTTTCTGGTAATGGACACACAACTAATCCAGAAACTTGGATAAATAGATTCAAGGAAAAGAACTACAATATTTTCTCATACATATTAAAAGCCTCAAAAGAAACTTGCCTACATAGAACAATCAAACATATACAAGATGAAATATTTCCTGCAAGAGTTTTCAGAAAAAGAAAGATCTGAAAGGAATTTTTGTTTATATTGTGGAATTTGTACTGATATAGAAGATATAGATATTCTTCTAGAATTACATTTTGAGTGTTGGAAATGGTACAGACAGAAGGGAATATCATATAAAATTCCAAAATATTACAAATGACACTTGAAAACGCTACATATAATATTTGTATATCTTTTATAAAATTAATAATGATTAAAATATACGAAAAAAATGAGAAATTATATATTCAATTATTGTTAATTATCATTAGATCATTATAAATCAATAATAACCATTTTTTTTTGGACTAGAAAATTGTGTCAAAAACATTCCATTGTTATACTTTTAAGACTTTTATCTACAATAAACAATATTAGAATAAAATTTAATAAATATTATATGAATAGTACTTCTTTGTGATTTGACCTTAATTTTTATTTTCAAACATATTCTGTTTATGGAATTGAAAAAGAAAATCAAACTAATGATAAACAATCAGTTCAATTTCTTCAAAATTACTGGCAATGGCTAGGGAATTTGTCTTGATTTTAAAGAATTAATTATATGTAGCAAATAAAATGCCCATCCTCATTTCATTATTTTTCTTAGAATCATGGTATATGAAACAATTTTTTCTTTATAATATTGTTTCTTAAAATTTTAATAACCTACTCTTTTAGTAATTTTTACTTTTGATGGGCCGGTCGTCTAGCCCGGTAGGATACAGCATTGGCATTGCTGAGATCATAGGTTCGAATCCTATCCGGTCCACCTAATCAGAAATGTGTTTAATAAAATTTAATTAATTATAATAAAGTTTTTTTATCATGTGACATAAGGATAATATCTATTACGCATTTAGAACTACAAAATTGTGTCAAAAACAATTCACACATCTCTGTTTTAGCGCCTACGTATAAGTTTATAATACTCTAGACCAAGATTCAAATTTCCATACTTAGCAAGGAAGCAACTATTTTCTATCTTGGTAGTATGTTATAGTCCGACATCAATCGAAATAGTAATATGTTCGCAGCTTTATGAAAAATTTTAACAAAATAGAACGACAAATGAAAGAAAACATAAAGTCGAAGAAATAGATATCACCATATTAGGAGGCGGACCTGCAGGTTTACAGGCCGCATTAGTTCTTTCTCGCACATGAAAAAAATCATAGTTTTTGATACTCCCGAACCTCCAAGAAATACAGCATCTCATGGAGTTCATAATTTTCTTGGCTTAGATGGCCTTTTACCAATAGATATTCGTAGAATCGCATGGGAACAGATTGACAAATACAACTCTGCTGAACTTCGCAAAGAAAAAATAGTAAATGTCAATAAAGAAAAAGATGGAATATTTGTTATTACAACTGATAATGAAAACTCGATCAGGGCAAAGAAAGTTATTTTTGCAGTAGGGTATTATGATGTATATCCTGATATTTCTGGATTTATAGAATGTTGGGCAGATATGATTATTTCCTATCCATTTTGCGATGGTTACGAAATAGAGATCATATTTGGGGTATTGTGGTGAATACCAAAATGCAACTTGATTTGTTTCCAAAGATGGTACAAAATTGGACTTCCAAAATCAAAGTTTTCATACTCCAATATAGAGATAGAATCATCATACCAAAATGAATTGTCCAAGTTAAATATTTCTGTTTATAGAGGAATCATCACAAAAGTAAATCACAGTAGTACCAAAGTAAAATCAGTCTCATTAGAGTCGGGCGAAAATATTCAAGTTGATACACTTCTCTGGATACCTCAAGTAAAACCAATTCAGTTAATACAAAGACTGATTGAAAACTTAGGTTTAGAATTAAATGAACAAGATTATATTAAGACAAATCAAAAGCTACGAACAAATGTTAAAGGACTTTATGCAGCAGGAGATATCAAGGGAACTAGTCCAATAGGAGCACTTGCTGCAGCTTATAATGGTGGAATAGCAGCAACTTCAATCGTACATGAATGGTATGATTAATTATTGGATCTATTTAGATAGGCTGCACAATTCAATACTTAATTATGTATCATGTTCTTTATTCCATTAATGTGGGATTTCTAGAAATAGATAAGCAAATAAGATGGGAGACTAAAACATGACAAAAGATTCAGATTTACAAGTTTCTCCAAGTCGACGGCCAACACGCGAACGTGTTGGACTCATCGTAAATGGGGCAAATGCAGCAGCAGCAATAAAAACAATTGCTGCAGCCGAAACCGCCGGCGTCCAGCAAATCTGGATGACCAATACTCCTTGGTTCCCTGACGTAATGACAACACTTGCAGCAGCAGCAATAAAAACATCTATAGTACGCTTAGGAACGGCTATTATACCAACGTATCCACGGCATCCTGTAGTCCTAGCACAGCACGTTCTTGCGCTCCACGATATTGCACCAGGTAGATTGCGTCTTGGAATTGGCCCTAGTCATCGTGCTATTGTAGAAGATATCTACGGCTTACCCCAGACAACACCCTTGGTTCATCTACGCGAATATGTGAAAGTGCTGCATTCCATCCTCTGGGATGGTAAGGTAGACCATCATGGAGAATTCTTTAACATTGTAATCGAATTTCCACGAACAGCTAAAATTCCGGTGTTAATTTCCACATTAGGAAAAAAGGCGTTTCAACTTGCGGGGGAAATTGCTGATGGAGCTCTTTCATGGATGTGTCCTGTTTCATATTTGCTCAATACCGGAATTCCGTTATTACGTCAAGCAGCTACTGCTAATGGACGCTCAAACCCTCCCCCATTGGTAGCACATGTTCCGGTAGCACTTAGCCAAGATCGCGATTCTGTAATGGCCGCAGGTCATAAAATGTTTGAAATATACTCGAAGCTTCCTTTTTATGTTAAAATGTTTGCTGAATCAGGCTTTCCACTAACATCAGATAAGAAGGTAACTGATGAATTTGTTAATAATATGATAATCTCTGGAAATGAAGACACAGTAGCTACATCGTTGACCAAACTTCTGGATGCAGGTTTGGATG
>Ga0126312_10001494_pt1 | contig 15375 bp, 6 predicted proteins | sample Plot104A_FD_92537 | JGI IMG/M metagenome (GOLD analysis project Ga0126312, IMG submission 92537) | Serpentine soil microbial communities from UC McLaughlin Reserve, CA, USA - Plot104A | ecosystem: Environmental > Terrestrial > Soil > Grasslands | place: USA: UC McLaughlin Reserve, Lake County...
CTGGGGACTGACGGCCAGGCCGTTTATGGGAGATGCTTCGAAAGACGGATTTGCAAGGATTTGCAGGGAAACCTTCGCCACGCCTCGGCCTCCGTGCCGAGCATTTGCCCCGCGATCCACGACTGAAAATCGTTGTGTCGCCGGTTCGATACCGGCCCTCGCGATCCCAGTCCCATAGCGGAATCACGCAGCGCCTCAGACGGAAATGTCGCTCCAGAGGTCGGTGATCTTCACCACGCTGCGCCCCGCGAACGAGACGTACAGCGCAGGGTTGAACGGATCCGTCGCCTGGTCGTAGAAGCAGTTCGCGGGCCGGCCGCACAGCGCCCCGGTATGCAGAAGCCGCGTCCAGTGCACCCCATCCGCGGTGCCGAACGCGCCGCTTTCGCCGACGGCGAAGCGCACGAGCGGGTTCGTCGGGTCGAACTGCATATCCGTCAGGACGAGATCGAAAAAATCGCCGATGCCGCTCGAGTTGTCGTTGGACGAGATCGCGATCTGGCCGTTCCAGGTGAGCTGCTTCTCGAACTCCTCGTCGACGACCCAGTTGCGGCCGCCGTCGGTCGAGCGCTTCACGTGGTCGATGTCGAGGAGGTAGACGAGATTCGGCCGGTACGGGTCGACGAAGAACCGGATCGCCCTCGACGCGCCTCCTCCCGGAACGAGCTGCAACCAGCTCGCCTGCCCCTCGGTCCACGACCAGAGGGTCCCGTCGCCGCCGACGATGAAGACCGGCGTCTCGCGGCCACCCGAAGCCTGGACAATGCCGAGGTTCGGGCGGGGGAGCGGCGGCCCCTGGCGGAAGACGTTTGCACCTTGCCCCGGCCCGGTTGCAGTCGTGATCCATTCGTCGCGGTTGCTGATTTCGAGGATGTTGTGCGTACGCACGAGCACGGGCTGACTCGTCGGGTCGAGGATGAAGATGTAGTCGCCTTGCTCGGGTGCGTCCTGGTTCGGGAGGCTCCGCACGATCGGCCGCGACCCGCGCGAGCAGAAGGAGCTGCTCGCGTTCCAGAGCGCCTTGAACGGCTCGGACGGCGGCAGCAATGGCGGGCCAGTGATGTGGCGGCTGCTCGTTCCGGATCTAGCGGCGTTCGGCAGCTGACCATGGGAAGCCGTGTAGACCGCGACGGTCTGGCTGTTCCTGGTCCCGTCAGCGGTGCTCCCGCCGAGGTTCCAACGCGGCGTTAGCACGAGCATCGACGCCGGCCGCAGCGGATCGGCGTAGGAACAGTCGTTGTCGCCGCCGCCGTACTGCTGGTAAACCCAGCTCGCCCCTCCGTCCATGGAGTAGAAGCCGTCGTTGTCGCCGGTGTTGAGCGACAGTGCCGGCCCCTTCCCCTGCGCCGAGACGCCGGCGATGTTGATTGACGACAGCGTCCTCGCGTTCGAGGACTGCTTGAAGCGTTTGCCGCCGTCGGTGCTGTGGTAGATGCCGCCGTCGGTCAGGAGCCAGACGGTCCCCGCGCGCAATTCGTAGTCCCCGTCTGCGAGCGACGCCTCGAAGTCCGGCGAGAGCAGGAGCCCGTGCAGGTCCCTGTGCACCGTGCCGTCGAGGGCGTGCCAGTCGGAGCCAGAGTCCGGGAACAGCGGCCCCACGAACGACGTGCGCCGCTGCCCCCCGTAGTAAAGGAGGTCGCCGCGGCCCTTCCGCGTCGTCATGAGGAACACATTCCCGCTGTCCTGTGCGTTGTGGCCGGGCCGGGTGTCGGTCAGCACCTCGGGGAGCGGGACGTCCTCCCAGGTGGAGGTCTGCGCCCCGAACGGGAACGAGCTGAAGTCCCCGCGGTGGAGCGCGGCCGCCGTGGCGGCGCCACTCCCGTTCCGGATGACGTAGACCTCAAGCGGGAAGCGGGGCGAGATCACGAACACCTTCGGGGTGTTCGAGTTGGCCACCGCGCTCACCGCGCCGCCGACGTTCGTCGGCAGCGCCCCCTTATCCTGGATCCACGTGTCGCCGCCGTCGAAGGACAGGAACATCGTGCTGTTGCCCAGCACGTAGATCACGGCGGGCGCGGCGTCGGCCGGCTCGTTCTGCCAGACCGCGACGTGGTTGACACTCTTTGCCGGGCCTTGCCCCCAAGGCAGGACGTCCTTGAACGTGACTCCGCCGTCCTTGCTAATCGCGAGCGAGCTCCCGCCGGCCGCGTACACGAGGTGGTCGCTCCCGAGAGCCCACTCGAGCTGGCCGGCCGTCTCCCCGGACGGGAACTGGTGCACCTTCATCCAGTTCGCGCCGCCGTCCGTCGACCGCCAGATGCCCCGGCTGTTCTTTGCGCGGTCGCTCTGCGTGATCGCGAGGACGGTCGTTCCGTACCCGAAGGCCCCGAGGACGAAGTTCGACGCGGGGAAGCCGCCGTGGCCGTCGCCGAGCCCCGTCCAGACGCCAGCGTCGCCGAACCCCACGAGGTCGCCGCGGCCGCTGCCGGTGAGATCGGCGACGAACCTGGGATGCCGGTCGACCCGCCACCCCTGCTCGTAGCCCAGATTGGCGTGGACGAATCGCGGCTCCTCGAACGTACCGTCGCCGTTGCCGAGCGCCGTCCATACGCCGGCGTCACCAAACCCCACAATGTCGCCGCGTCCGCCGCCGGTGAGGTCGGCGACGAACCTCGGATGCCGATCAACCCGCCACCCTTGGTCGACCCCGAGGTTGGCCAGAACGAACCGCGCCTCGGTGAACGTGCCGTCGCCGTTGCCGAGCGCCGTCCACACGCCGGCATCGCCGAAGCCGACGAGGTCCCCGGGACCGCCGTGTCGCAAGGGGGCAACGAACCGCGGATGCTTGTCGACGCGCCACCCCTGGTCGACCCCGAGGTTGGCCAGGACGAACCGCGCCTCGGCGAAGGTGCCGTCGCCGTTGCCGAGCGCCGTCCACACGCCCGCGTTGCCGAAGCCGACGATGTCGCCGCGGCCGCTGCCGGTGAGGTCGGCGACAAAGCGCGGATGCCCGTCGACCCGCCAGCCCTGCTCGGTCGCGAAGTTCGCGAGCACGAACCGCGGCTCCTGGAACGTGCCGTCGCCGTTGCCGAGCGCCGTCCACACGCCGGCGTCGCCGAAGCCGACGATGTCCACGTGACCGCTGCTCGTCAGGACGGCGAGGAAGCGCGGATGCTGGTCCACGCGCCAGCCCTGCTCGGTGCCGAAGTTCTCGAGCACGAACCTCGGCTCGTTGAAGGTGCCGTCGCCGTTGCCGAGCGCCGTCCACACGCCGGCGTCGCCGAACCCGACGAGGTCGGCGCAACCGTCACCGGTCAGGTCGACAACGAAGCGCGGATGCCGGTCGACCTGCCAGCCGCCCGCCTCGATCCCGAAGTTCGCCACGACGACGCGCGGCGGCTGGAAGGTCCCGTCGCCGTTGCCGCGCGCCGTCCAGACGCCGCATTGACCGAAGCCGACGATGTCGGCGTGCCCGCGCGGGGTCAGTCGTGCGAGGACGCGCGGGTCCCGCTCGACCCGCCAGCCGGTCGCGGCCGCGATGTCGACGACGCACCAGCCGCCGAGCGCGCCCGGCACATCGAAGCGATCGGCTGGCGGTTGCGGCCACGCGAGCTGCTCGAACGTCCGGCCCCCGTCGGCCGAGGCCCACAGGTTGGAGTAGGAGCCGACATAGACGGACTCTCCGTCCGGCGCGCACGCGATCGAGAGCATGCGCCCCGTAACGCAGTGTTCGGCGTCGGGTGCGTCCGAGATCGCCCGCGTGGGGCTGATGTCTGTGATTTGCGGCACGACTAGCGGTCTGTCAGCGAGACGAGAGACCTCCTCGCGTCGCGACGAGCGAGAGCCCCGAACGCGACGCCCATGGCGAGGCACGCGGTGACGATGGCCCACTCGAGGGCGCCGCTGCCGCCGTCGGCGCCGACGCGGAACACGATCTCTATCCAGTCTCTCCAGAGGAGCGTCGTCACGGCGAGCAGAGCCGAGAGACAGGCCAGCCCCCTCTCGATCCAGATGCGCGCGCGACGATCCCCTGGCGCGTCGAGTCCACTCGCGAAGAGACCCCTCAGCGCCGCAGCGGCCCGTTTCGATCCGCTCGCGCGCTGCCTCATACCGCGAACATAACGACCGGCGTCGGAATCAAGTCGTGCGCGGGGGTAGCCACAACTCTCCTCCTCGCGGACTCGCCGGCACAGCCCTCGGGATGGTCGATCGGGCGCTCAACATGCGTGCTGGGGGCGCCCCTCGGTTGGCATTCCATCCTCCCAAGGGGCTACGAACCAAAGCGCGACCGAGCCTCTCCGATCGGACTCGCCTGCGTCAAGCGATCTCGCCAGCCCCGGGAAAAATGCACGGGGTACGGGGAGAGACTTATGCACGCGCAGCGCGGTTCCGCCGTTGCGGCTGAAGGGAGCGCGCCGGCGGAAACTTGCTTCTCGCCCGTCGGGCGGGGTCGGCGAGAACCGGGGTTCGACCAGCCTGGCAACTGCAAGTCGCGTGTAGACCCGTCCTTACACCTGCGCCGCTCCAGAGCTGGGCCACCACCTCGCCATCACGCCCGCGCAAGGGCTGTCTTGCTCGCACAACGCCGCGCCTACCCCCGCTTCCCAGCGCTGTCCCCGACTGAAAAGCGTGGTGTCGCCGACTCGATTCCCGCCCGCGCCCATGTGGGCCGGCAACCCGAGTCGAGGGCAGGCGGCATGGCGCGCTTCACGGAGCACGGCGCGCAGTCCTCCGTGGAATTTAATGCCTGATTGATGCCCGCGCAGGCCACCAGAAGCGACCCCTAAAAGGCCGAAGCCGAACCCGTTTCGACTCGGATTGTGTCTGTTTCCAGGTACTTTCCGTGTCGGCATGATCCGGCTTCGGTAGTAGCGGGGCGGGATTTGAACCCGCGACCTTCGGGTTATGAGCCCGCGGGGTCAACCGGATCCCAGCTCGTTCCCATTGTCCGTTCCTTGTCTAAACCCCTGGCATTTCCGCGCAATTCTTGGAAGCCCATCCCGGTATGAGCCGCGCAAATACCGGCCGATTTCCAGGCATTTCGGGATGACCTGCGAGCGGGAGCTACTGCTTGCCATGCAGAAGGTCGTGGGTTCGGATCCCATCAGCCGCTCTCGAAAAGGCCTGCATTTGCAGGCCTTTTTCGTGCGACCAGTCGGCTTGTGCGTCTGCGTCGGGTCGGACTGACTCCGGACTCGCCGCGGGCCGATCGTCGGCCGTCCCACGGAAAACCCCCTGTTTGCAGGCCGATTCTGGTTCGTCCGAACCGAAGTCCTTCTGCGGGCCTGCAGAAGGTCGGGAGTTCTGCCCGCTGGGGCCGTTAGCACGACTCCTGCTGCAACGACACGATCCTGTGGACAGCGCCCGCCGGGGCGATACCAGCGGTCGCGGTCCTTGGGGGCCAGTCCGGTTTCAGTCCGGAAACCGCGAGGTCAACCTCGACCCCTCTGCGACCCCGGCGAGCCATTGCACCCAGAGCCGTGAGCTTCTCCGCAGGACGGCGTCCGAGGCAGCGGCGCGGTCATCACGGGGAGCTTGTGTCGCGGCAGTCACACGGGGGTCATCGCCGAGGGTGTCGCTTTCCATCGGCAAGCAGGCGTCCGCGCGCACCTGGCTTGGGCTGCTGATTGTCGTCCGAACCGGGCACGAGTCGGCTGCCCGAGGGTGCGATCGCTTGGCTAGGAATGCGATCGTGGCATCCAAGGCCTCCCCGACTCGGCGCGCCGGGGCGCCACCGCCGGCCTGACTGCGCTCGCTGCGCCCGGAGCGACGCTGCTCCTGCTCGCGTTTGATGCGGGGCGGCGCTTGGTACTTCCGCGCGGGATGGACAAGGAGGACATCGTCGCCCTGCTGGGCGATGGCTGGGAGTTCGAGCACGGCCGCTCCTTCGTGAGGGAGGACGCGCCGCGACCGATACGCCGAGCGAACCCGACCCTCTATCGCCTCACCCGGCGCCTCGGGGCCGCGGCGCCGCCAGACTCGCGGGGCGGGTAGCAGCTCGTAGGGGGAGCAGGGGCCGCGGCCGGCGTCAGACGCGGAGAAGTTCAATAGCTGACGCCAGCGCGGCAAAGCGCTGCGGACCGTCTCGTTGTTACATCTTGTGCGCCTCGGTGGTCTGCCGGCAGCTCATAAGCTGGTCTTAGCTACAGAAGATGTTCAGGCACTGGAGCGGGTTTCCGTTTCCGCTGGCGAGGTTGCCGCCAGCGTCGATCACGCCGAACACCGCCTCGATGCCGAGGCCGTCGTTGCGCCTGGCTCGGTTACCCATCAGCGTCGTTGTGCGGCTGTTGATGTCGAAGCCGTCGTCTCCCGACCCTGTGACGACATTGCGCACCAGCACGCTGTGCCGCTCTTTCTTTACGACGGCGATCCCATCAACGCGGCTCCGTCTGACGATATTTCCGCGGACGACGTTGTCGGCACCGCCGATGAACGGGCGGTAAATTCCGAGCGTGACGCCCCAGCGGCGAGTGTCAACGATGAGGTTGTCGGCGACTAGGGTGCCGCGTCCCTTCTCGACGCGGATACCATCGTGGCCTCCCACGATGCGGTTATGGGCGACCACGTTGCCCCTACCGCCGAGCGACATACCGCTGCCGTTCCGAACGAGGCGGTTGCGCGTCACTTGATTGTCGCGCCCTCCCATGAGGATTGCCTCCTCGTTGTTGCGGGAGAACAGGTTCCCCTTGATCAAGTAGCGGTCGCTTTCGAAGGTTGCCATGCCGACGTGGGCGTTGTGCCGGAACGAGTTGTTCACGATCCGGACGTCGTGCGAATCGGCCAGGCCCAACCCCTCCCCGTGCTCGCGGTCCAGCGAGCGGTTTCCCGAGCTGTTGCGCACCAGGCCTCGGACCTGGGAAAAGATCCCGATGCCGGTGAACTGGTTCCTGGTCGCGGAAACGCCCAGCACGCGGTTGTTTCGTGCCCTACCGGTGACGGTGCCGAACAACACCCCGGACTCGAACTCGCGCACGGAGCCGTGCATCACGGTGACGCCGTCATGGCCGTCGTTTAAGAGCCCGACGTCGCATGGCCCCCGAGGGACGTTGCAGTCGGCGACCGGGGTCCCGTCGCCATCGACGAGGTGGCCGTTCAGGTCGAGCGTGACGCCGTCGGCGCCGATCTCGATGCCGCGGTTCGGGCAGTTGACGAGGTCCTGGTGGAGGGTCGTGTCCACGGTGATCATGTCGCCGCAGCTCACTTGGCTGGCCCGCGCCCGACCGCCGCCCACGGCGGTCGCGCCGACCACCGCAAAGGCGACCAACACCGCCAGGATGATCACCGTCGCGGGGGCGGCGTAAGGCCGCAGCTTGCCGGGCATCAGCAGTTCGACCTGAGGACGAATGCCTCCGGCGAGTCCCCTGGCTCTGCCTGGGCAGCGCCAGCCGCGCCAAGGCTGATCACTGCGATCGAGACAGCCGCGCGCAGATGCCTCGTGCGCCTCGGCCGCTGGAGAAGAGACCCACCGATAACCGACAACATCGGGCGCCTTCCTTTCGTCAACTGCCTTTCGCGGATCGTGTGGCCTTCCGGGCGGATTCTCTGGCAGTGCTTCCGGGCGGATTCTCTGGCAGTGGCCTCTCCGCGACCTCACAAACCCCTCTCCGAACCGCCGGGTCTGGGTTAAGCTGGGCCCGGAACGGGACTCGGCATGCACCTTCGGCTACTCGGCCCCCCGGAGCTCTGGGCCAACGGGCGGGCGGCGCCGCTCGGCGGCTCGAGACAGCGTGCCCTGTTGGCCCTGCTCGCGCTTCGCGCTGGCGAGGTGGTCCCCCGCGAGCGGCTCATCGAGGCGCTCTGGGGGGAGGCGCCGCCCGAAGGTGCGGCCCACCGGCTCGACGTGCAGGTGTCGCGCCTCCGAGCTTCGATGCGTAAGGCCGGCGCCGACGCGGCGCTCTTGGAGACGGCGGGCGGCGGCTACCGGCTTCGGTTGAACGGATGGGCGCTCGACGTACGCGAGGCCGAGCGCCTCGTCGAGCAGGGCCGGCGCGCGCTGGCCGAGGGCCTGGTGCAGGAGGCGGCGGAGACGCTGCGGGCGGCCCTCGACCTGTGGCGCGGACCGTTGCTCCTGGATTTGGCCAACGATCCTGCGTCACAGACGGACGCACGGCGTCTCGAGGAGTTCCGCGTCTCGGCGCTCGAGGACAGGATCGAGGCCGAGCTGGCCCTCGGGCGCCACTTGGATCTCGTGCCTGAGCTCCACCAGCTCGTCGCTGAGCACCCGCTGCGCGAGCGCCTGCGCGCCGAGCTGATGCTCGCCCTTTACGGCGTCGGGAGGCAGGCGGAGGCACTCGAGGTGTACCGGGACGCGCGACGGGCGCTCGTTGGCGAGCTGGGGATCGAGCCGAGCGAGGCGCTGAGCGAGTTGGAGCGCGCGATCCTGAATCACGACGCGTCGCTGACTGTCCCCACGATCGCGCTCCCCGACGGAGCCTCTAAGGGCGAGCCAGCGGCCGCCTCCCCGCCTCTGCCCGCGAGGGGGCGGCGCCGGTCAGCAGCGGTTGCTGGACTTCTGCTGGCGGCGCTCGTGCTCACGGGGGTTGTGGTGCTGATTGTCGTCGCGGGGGACGACGGTGGGGGTGTCGCGCCGCTGACGGCGCACAGTCACGCCGTGGCCCTCATCGATCCGGACACCAACGACGTGGTCCAGGCCATCTCCGTCGGCGCGGGCCCGGGGCAGCTCGCCTATGACCGCCGGACGGGCTCGCTCTGGGTGGCGAATGTAGACGACGAGACCGTCACGCGCATCGACGCCGGGCGACGGCGGTCCGGGAGGACGGTCGCGATCGGCAACGTTCCCGACGGACTCGCGGCGGCAGACGGAACGCTGTGGGTGGCGGGCCACGGCCGCGGAGTGGGCACCGTCAACGTTCGCAAGGTCGACGAGCGCTTCTACACCACCGAGTTGAGCGCCCGGGTCGGCGCCCTCGGGCCCCAGCCGACCGATCTGGCGCTCGTCGGCGGTGAGCTCTGGGTCGCCCCCTCGTACGGTCTCCTCACCCGGATCGACGCGCAAACCGGCTCGCATCGCCAGACGTTCGACACCGACCACCAGCCCATGGTGGTGGCCGCGGGCGCCAGGTCCGTGTGGGTCGCGGACACCGTTGTCAACACCGTGACCCGTGTCGATCCGGCGAGTGGCGCGACCACCTCGATCCCGGTGGGAAACGGGCCGGCCGGAATCGCCCTCGGGCAGGGAGGCGTGTGGGTGACGCTGAGGGATGACGACTCGCTGACGCGCCTCGACCCGGAAAGCGGGGCGGCTGGGAAGACGATCCGGGTCGGGCGCGAGCCGGGCGGCGTGGCCACCGGGGCGGGGGGCGTGTGGGTTGCCAACAGCGCGGATGGCACGGTCTCCCGTATCGATCCCGAGACCGACGAGGTGGTGGCCACGATCACGGTGGGCGCCAGCCCCCAGGACATCCTGGTGGCGGGCGGGCTGGTGTGGGTGACCGTTCGTCCGGACGCCCCGCAGCCTGCCGCGCCCGGTGGCACGGCCCGAATCGCGTTCGCGTCCGATCCCGGCTCGCTCGACCCCGCGCTCGGATGGGCAATCGAGCCGTGGATGATCAGCTACGCCACGGGCGCGAAGCTGCTCAATTACCCCGACGAAGCCGGTCCGGCCGGCTCGCGGCTGGTGCCGGAGGTGGCCGACTCGCTGCCGTATCGCTCCCCCGACGGCCGCACCTACACGTTCAAGATCCGCAAGGGATTCCGCTTCTCGCCCCCATCGAGTGAACCTGTGACCGCCCAAACCTTCAAGTACTCGATCGAGCGCAGCCTCAACCCGAAGATGCACGGGCCCGGGCCGCGCTTCCTGCGCGACGTGGTCGGGGCCGACAACTACGCGTCCGGAAGGGTCGGGCACATCGCGGGGATCACCGCGCTGGGAAACACACTGACGTTCCGTCTCGCCCAGCCCTCGGGCGATTTCACAAGCCGGATCGCGACACCGTTCTTCACGGCCGTGCCGACCGACACCCCGATCGATCCACAAGCCGTGCGGACGGTGCCGGGGGCCGGGCCCTACTACGTCGCCTTCCATAGCCGGAAAACGATGGTCCTGAGGCCCAACCCGAACTACCGCGGCCCACGGCCGCATCGGCTGCGCGAGATCCGGATCGCCATCGGCGTCGGGCAGCACCGTGCCCTGAGGGCCATCGAGGCGGGCGCCGCCGACTATGCAGCGCCGTCCGTTTCGGACAGCGACGCGTCCCGGCTTGCGCATCACTACGGGCCGGCGAGCGACTCGGGTCGGGCGGGCCGGCAGCGGTACTTCGTCAACCACTGGCTCGGCCTCGACTATCTCACGATGAATACGAGCCGCGACCTCTTCTCGTCGGTGAGGATGAGGCGAGCCGTCAACTACGCGATCGACAGGCGAGCGCTCGCGCGTGCCGGTGCAAGCAATGGCGGGGACGAGACGCCCACCGACCAGTACCTCCCGCCGGGCATGCCCGGCTTCAGGGACGCCCGGATCTATCCGTTGCGTCCGGGCGTCGACAAGGCTAGGCGGCTCGCCGGGCCCGGGCCCGGGCACCGCACGGCCGTCCTATACGCGTCGGACGGCGCAGCCGACCAGCGTCACGCCCAGATAGTCAAGGCGAACCTGAAGGCGATCGGAATCGATGTTCAGATCAAGGTTCTCTCCCACGCCGTCCTCTTCCAGAGGCTTGGGCGGAAGGGCGAGCGGTACGACCTCGCACTGTCACGGTGGTACGCCGACTACGCCGACCCGCTCACCTTCCTCGGCTTCTTCGATCCCCGACGAGGCCCCGCCAACCCCAACCAGTCCACCCATGACTCCTACTTCGACGAGCCCGGATATACGCGCCGCCTCGCCGCCGCCGAGCGACTCTCACCGCCCGAGCGCTACGTCGCCTATGGCCGCCTCGAGTCGGACCTGGCCCGAAACGCCGCGCCCTGGGCGGCGATCGGCAACCCGGTCGCGCGCGACTTCTTCTCAGAGCGGATCGGCTGCCAGCTCTTCCACCCCCTGTACGGCCTAGACCTGACCGCGCTCTGCATCCGGCGGTAGCTCGCGACACGGTGGCAGAGGACCCCGCCAGCGGGGGTAGGCTCAGCCCAGTTTGAACCGGCGGGGCGCCCGAGTGTTTCGATGGCACATGAGTCGGCGTCCGCTGTCTCGCCCGTAGGTGGACAGGACTTCGAGACGCTCGCTCTCCTTGCGCACAGCAGCTGCCCGAGAATGCTCGCTGTGGCGCGCAGTTTTCTGTCGTGCCGCGGCCGGAGCCGGGTCTACTCGAGGGCCATGCCGGTGCGGCCGGCGAGGCGCTCGCGCAGCCGGCGCGCGTGGCCGGTTGCGCCGATGCGCTCGTAGCCTTCGAGCGCTACGCGAAGCTGCCGTTCGTACGACTGCTCGGGGTCGTGCATCGCTGCCAGGTCGGCGAGCGCTTCGTGGATCCGCGGCTCGAGTGCAACGTAGTCGGCCCCGATCAGTTCGAGCGCGCGGTCGAGCTCCGCGCCCGCCTCGGTCGGGCGGGAGCGTGTGAGCGCGCGGCCCAGCACCATGCGGCACTGCCCTTCGTGCGTCCGCATGCCGTAGCGCGCGGCGACCTCGGCGCCTCGCTCTGCCGTTTGACGAGCGTCCTCCGGCTCCTCGAGCCCGAGCTGGGCCTCGGCCACGACGGCCAGCGACAGCGGCTCGTACTGCATACCGGTGCGCGTGTCGCTCATGATTCGCAGCGCGTCCTCCTCGACCTCGATCGCCTCAACCCACTCGCCGCGCGCGAGGTGGGCGAAGCCGAGCAGGCAGTAGGCGGTCGCGCGCTGGAAGGCGCTGCCGGTGCGCTCTGCGATCTCCAGGCCCATGCGCGCGTGTGCGAGCCCGTCGCCGGCCTCGCCGCTGTGGTAATCGAGCAGCGCATACTGGTTGTGGGTCCAGCCGAGCGACTCGATGTCGTCGTGTTCGCGGGCGAGCCGCAGTGCACGATCGGTCAGCGGGCGCGCCTCGTCGATCCGACCGTTCTCGGTGAGGATCTGGGCCAGGAACAAGGTGCCCCAGATCAGCACACTGAAGCCGATCACCCTGCGGCCAAGCTCATAGTCGTCGCCAATCCGCTCGATCGCCTCGTACATCTCCTGACCCGCAGCCTTGGTGTCGCCGAGGAGGTCCATCCAGTAGGGGACGCCAACGCTCAGCTCGAGCTCGAGGGAGTTGGCCTCCTGCGCGAGGCGCCGGGCGTCGAGGGCGTGCTCGAGCGCCTCCGCGACCGCTCCGACCATCCCGCGTGAGACGGCGTGCGAGGCGTACAGCGCGCTCTTGGCCCAGGTGTTGCCTGAGCGTTCCGCGAGCGCCAGCCCCTCGCGCCAGACGGCCTCGACCTCGTCGTCGGCGAGCCCCTGGCGCCAGCCGAACTGGAGGATCCAGAGGCAAGCGCCGAGCGCGAGTCCGCCAGCCTCGGGGTCGTTGTGCGAGTCCTCCAGCAGCGTGCGCACGCGCCGCCAGTGGCGGAGCGCGTCGGCCGGGTGGCTCTGGCCCGCCCACGTAGCGGCGCGGGCGCCCCAGCTCGCGGCCCTCACTGGCTCGCGTGCCTGCTCCCAATGGTTCGACAGGAGCCCCGCAACTTCGTCGAGCCGGTCGGCCTCGGTCTCCTCGAGCGCAGTGGCGACCGCGGCGTGGATCCGCGCGCAGCGCTCGCCCAGCTGCGTGCGATACGCAACCTCCTCGGTGAGCGGGTGCTTGAACACGTACTGCGGAACCGGGTAGAGGGTCCGCTCGAACACGAGCTCCGCGGCGCACAGCCTGCCCAGCGACTCGAACAGCTCGTGCGACTCGAGCGCGGTCACGCGCTGAAGCACCGGCTCGGAGAACTCCCGCCCGATCACCGCCGCAGCCTCGAGGACGGACTTGTCGCGCTCGTCCAGCCGGTCGATGCGCGCCGCCAGCACCGCCTGCACGGTCGGCGGGATCTCGAGCCGGTCGATCGATGCCGCAAGCCGGTAGGCGCCGCGCTGGCCGACCAGGCTGCCGGCGTCGACCAGCGACTGCACGACCTCCTCGATGAAGAACGGGTTGCCGCCGGTGCGTTCGGCGATCAGGTCGGCTATGCCGTCGAGCGAGGGATCGTCGCCGATCAGGTCGCTCACCATCGCCGCGATCGCCTCCTCGGAGAGCGGTAGCAGCGGCAGCCGCTGGTAGTAGGACTTCTTCATCCAGTCCGCGGCGTACTCGGGGCGGAAGTTCACCACCAGCAGCGTGCGCGTGCCCGGCAGCGACTCGATCAGGTTGGCGAGGAAGGCCTCGCTGCCCGGATCGAGCCAATGCAGGTCCTCCACCAGGATGACGCCGCCGCCCTCGGCGGCGCGCGCGTGGACCAGCCGGCTGATCGCTCCGAAAAGCGCGCGCTCGCGCGCCTCGGGCGCCATCTGCGGCGCGGCGCGGCCCGGATCCCCGACGCCGAGGAAGTCGAACAGGACCGGCAACGTCTCCCGGAACACGTCGTCCAACAGAAGCAGGCGGCCGGCGATCTTCTCGCGCGCAAGGCGGGCGTCGTCGTCCTCGCCGATCCCGAAATAGCCGCGCAGCATCTCGATCACCGGCAACAGCGGGATGCGTCGACCGTGTGCGACGCCGCGCCCCTCGGTTACCACTATGTCGTGGGCGCGGCACCAGTCCGTGAACTCGCGGCACAGCCGGCTCTTGCCGATGCCCGGATCCGCCACCAAGCCCACCACCTGACCGCTGTCGCGCGAATGCTCGTACGCCGCTTCGAGCGCCTCGTACTCGGCGGCCCGGCCGACGAAGCGCGACAGCCCACGCCGGGCAGATATGTCGAGCCGCGTGCGCGCGCTGCCCACATCGACGAGCGCAAACGCATGCACCGGATCCTCGAGTCCCTTGACCTGGAGCTCGCCCACATCCTCCAGCGCAAAGTAGCCGTCGACCAGCGCCGCGGTGCTTTTCGTCAAGTACGGCTTGCCCGGCTCCGACAGCGCCTCCATGCGCGCGGCCAGGCCCACCGCGTTGCCGATCGCCGTGTAGTCCATGTTGAGGTTGTGGCCGATCCCGCCCACCACCACCTCACCGGAGTTGAGGCCCATGCGGACGGAGAAGGCGAGACCGTGTTCACGTCGTACCGAGCGGGCGTAATCCTCCAGCTCGTCGCGCAGGTACAGCGCCGCGTAGCAGGCGCGCCGAGCATGGTCCTCGTGCGCGATCGGCGCGCCGAACAGCACCATCGCCCCGTCGCCAGTGAACTTGTTGACGGTGCCCTCGAACCGGTTAACGCACTCGCCGACCAGCGAGTAGAAGCCGTCCATCACCGTGCGCCATATCTCGGAGTCGACGCTCTCGGCGAGCTCCATCGAGCTCTGCACATCGGTGAACATGACAGTGACCTGCTTGCGCTCGCCCTCGAGCGTCGCTGCCGACGAGGCGATCTTGTCGGCGATGTGCTGCGCGGTGTAGCTATCCGGGCCGGGTGCTTCCGGCGTCCCGTCGTCGAGCCCCCGGCCGCACCCGTTGCAGAACTTCTGCCCGCTGGGATTCGCGGTGCCGCAGTCAGGGCACCCGATGCTGGCGCTCAACGAAGTCCCGCACTCGCCACAGAACCGCGCCGCACCGGGATTCTCCGTACCACACTTCGGGCAGTCCATGGTCCTCAACGAGCCGGGGGTCGAGGCCATCATCCGTGAGCCCCCTTGCACTGTCAACGGCCCAAGCGGGCAGTCGCCTGAACTAAAGCGTTCGGATCGCTCGCCCGGACGCGAGCGCGTCCCCGGCGGAAGGCCGCTGTCCTGGCCTCGCGCTTCGGGTCCACATTCGGTCCACAAACGCCAGTGATTCGTCGGTGAAAGACGGGCAAACGGCCGCCGGCGGGCATGACCTGAAAGTGCTCGATTTGCAGGGATGAAGCTGCCCAGCGGGAAACCGCCCGCACTGCTTGCCATGCAGAAGGTCGAGGGTTCGACTCCCTTCAGCCGCTCTTTCCGATCAGGCTCTACAGAGCCTCAAACGGCGTCTCGGTGGCCCTGCGGCGGTCCTGAGAGGTGGTTTCCGGGCCGGGTGCCCATTGGGTGCTCTCTGCTGACAGCGGCCTGCGTCTGGCCGTCTTCAGCGCTGGGCCGGGCAGCCGGTCCGCCGAGGCACTCGACCTCTTGGCGAGCTGGACGGCGAGCGGTGGCCCCGCCGGTGGGCCCCGAGCCGGGTGTCCATTCGGTGCCCAAACCTCCGTGAACTCGCGGTGAAAGCCGGGGAATGAAGAGCGACTCTCCCGCCCGAGAACCGCCTGTCGGGACGTACATTCGACTCGGAGACAGCAGGCTTCCGGCGCTAGCGGGCTGGTTCGTTGGTGAACAGCATGCGTACGTTGTGGATGCCGTCCGATGTGGTCATGTGGGTGTTGTGGTCGCCGCGTTGGAGGACGTGGAGCATGGCGGGATTGGCGGTCAGGACTTCGGCCTTGAACCCGC
>Ga0126312_10001495_pt1 | contig 15366 bp, 17 predicted proteins | sample Plot104A_FD_92537 | JGI IMG/M metagenome (GOLD analysis project Ga0126312, IMG submission 92537) | Serpentine soil microbial communities from UC McLaughlin Reserve, CA, USA - Plot104A | ecosystem: Environmental > Terrestrial > Soil > Grasslands | place: USA: UC McLaughlin Reserve, Lake County...
GAGCTCTAGGTGAGGTGCGCTTCTGCGAGAGGACGGCGGCCCCACGCGAAGCGATCGGCGTACCAGCCGTCGACCGGCGCCAGCGCGACGCCGTATCGCGAGGAGTTGATCAGCCAGCCGCCGCCGACGTAGATGCCTGCGTGGTCGATCGCAGCGGCACGCGCACGGCGCCCGCCGCGGCCGAAGAACATCACGTCGCCGGGCTCGAGCTCCTCTAGCTGGATCCGCTTCCCCCGCGGGACCTCACCGGCCATCTGTGCAGCCGTGCGGCCGCGGAGCGTCGCCGCGAGCGCGTCGCCACCGGCATAACGCCGCAGCTTGAAGACGCGCCACACGAACCCCGAGCAGTCGAAGCCTCCGCGCGAGGTGACGCCGTAGAGCGTCTGGGCTCCCGAGCTCGTGCCGCCCCAGACATACGGATACCCGATCAGGTTGACGGCCGTCTGGATGACCTTGCGCTGCCACGGCGTGTATTCCGGCAGCTCGAACTCTGCGGCCGCCTCTTCGATCCGGGGCATCTCCGAGCCGCGGAGACGGAGGATCTGCGCGGCCGAGTACGCCGCCTCCGCACGACTGGCGATGTCGTTCGGCAACAGCTCGAGATCGTCGTGCGGCGCCTCGTGGTTCTTGCGGAGGCCCAGCAGGCGGGCGACGACTTCGGCGCCGAACCGGGTCGGAGGGCGCAGCCCCGCGTGGCGCGCGCCGAGGGAGAAGAGCCGGGCGTCATCGCTGAGCTCGAGCGCGCGGACGAGCGTCTGGTCGAGCCCCGCGAGCGTGACCGTGCCGGCGGCGGCCGCGGAACCCGTCTCCCGAGGCTCCTCGACGAGCCCGACGACGAGATCGTCAAGCGCGGAACGCGTCAGCGGCGCATCCGGACGGAAGGCGGCTGGGTCCCCGCCCATCAGGCCTCGGGAGGTGACCAAGCGGATCTCGGCGGCCGCCCAGGATCGCTTCGTTGCCGCGATGACGGCGGTAGGCGCGCCGAGCACGAGGCAGGCGCAGACGAATGCCGCAAGAGGCCGTCGCACCTCCGACGCATCGGCCGCGCACCGCGCCGCCTTTAGGCTGGACTCGTGAGCTGGGAGGTGCAGCCTGAGCCGGAGGACGACGCGGAACGCGCCGCCCTGCTCGCCGCGGCGGAGTCGGCGGTGACGCACGAGTCCGAAAGCACCTGGTGGCGCTCCGGGTTCGACGACCTAGGCGACGGCCCGGCTCCGGAGCAGGCGTGGCGCGGCGCGGGCATAGTCGAGACCTGAGACCCACGTAATCACGAGCGCTGCCAGCAGCGCCCACCAGGCGACCTCGTCGCTCCAGGCGCCTGCCGCGGCGAGGCCTCCGGTGAGGGCGGCGATCGACTGCGTCCACGTCTTTAGCTTCCCCAGGTCACGGGCGCCGAGGACGACGCCACGCTCGAGAGCCGCAAGCCGTAGGCCTGTGATCAGGAACTCGCGAGCGACGATGGCCGCGACCATCCAGCCCGTGAAGATGCCCCGGTCGACGAGCACGATCAGGACCGAGAGCACGAGGACCTTGTCCGCAACGGGATCGAGCAGCGACCCGAGGGCCGACGTGCGGCCGCTCCGGCGGGCGATTCGTCCATCGAACCAGTCCGTCGCCATCGCCACCGCGAACAGCGCAGTGGCCCAGTAGTCGTGCCCCGAGAAGTCGGCGACGTAGAGGAGGATGATCACGGGCGCCAGCGCCATCCGTGCGATCGTGAGCTGGTCCGCCAGGCCAAGAGAGACCATCGCCGAGAGAATAGGCGGGCCGTGGCCACGTTCTCGAAGGTGCTCGTCGCGAATCGCGGCGAGATCGCAATCCGGATCTTCCGCACCCTGCGTGAGCTGGGAATCGCGCCGGTCGCCGTCTACTCCGAGGCAGACCGAGGCTCGCTGCACGTCGAGCTCGCGGACGAGGCATACCTCCTCGGGCCGGGGCCGCCCGGCGAGAGCTACCTCGCGCAGGATCGGGTCGTGGACGCAGCTCTCCGCGCTGGGGCGGAAGCGATCCACCCCGGCTACGGCTTCCTGGCTGAGAACGCCGCGTTCGCCCGTGCCGTCGAGCAGGCGGGCCTAGCCTGGATCGGGCCGTCGCCGGACGCGATCGAGGTCATGGGCTCGAAGGTCGCAGCGCGCGAGCGCATGGAGGCCGCAGGCGTGCCGATCGTCCCCGGGACGACGGCGCCGGTCGCTACGGCGGACGAGGTGCGCACGCTCGGGGACGAGCTCGGCTGGCCGGTCGCCGTCAAGGCCTCGGCTGGTGGCGGCGGCAAGGGGCTGAAGGTCGTCCGGTCGGCTGAGGAGGCCGACCGCGCCTTCGAGTCGGCGCGGCGCGAGGGGGAGGCCTACTTCTCGGACGCCGCCGTCTACGTTGAGCGCTATCTCGAGGATCCGCGCCACGTGGAGGTGCAGGTGCTCGCCGATGAACACGGACACGTGATCCACCTCGGCGAGCGTGACTGCACGATCCAGCGGCGCCACCAGAAGCTCATCGAGGAGACTCCCTCGCCGGCGGTGTCCGAGGAGCTCCGCGAGCGCATCGGCCAGATCGCGGTGGACGCCGCCCGCGCGGTCGGTTACCGCTCGGCTGGGACGATCGAGGGGCTCCTCTCGCGGGAGGGCGACTACTACTTCCTGGAGATGAACACGCGCATCCAGGTCGAGCACACCGTTACGGAGCTGGTCACGGGGCTGGACCTCATCCGTGAGCAGGTGCTGATCGCGGCTGGGGAGCCGCTATGGCTGCGCCAGGAGGACGTCCGGCTCAACGGCCATGCGATCGAGTGCCGCGTGAATGCCGAGGACCCGTCCAACGGCTTCCTCCCGGCGCCGGGGAGGATCACGGGCTACCACGAGCCGAGTGGCCCCGGCGTGCGAGTCGACTCGGGTGTCGACGCGGGGCGCGAGGTGGTCGGCCTGTACGACCCGCTGATCGCGAAGCTCTGCGTTCACGGCGTCGACCGTGACCACGCTCGCAGGCGCATGCTCCGCGCGCTCGACGAGTACCGGATCGACGGCGTCACGACCCTGCTCGGCTTCCACAGGGCGCTGCTCGAGCACCCGTGCTTCGTTGCCGCCGAGACGTGTCAGGGGGTCGTCGAGTCGGACGAGCTTGCAGAGCGTGCGGATCAGTTGTCTCATCTGGAAACAACAGTACCGACGACGTCGGACGGCGGCAGGCCGCTGCGTGAGCAGCGCGTCCACGCGGAGCTCGGCGGACGCCGTTACGAGCTCAAGCTCCTCGTTCCCGAACCCCCACACGCCGAGCTTGCGCGCCGGCGCCGAGAACGGACGGCCGGCGGCGGGGCGCACGGCGCAGCCAAGGACGCGGTAGTCAGCCCCATGCAAGGGACGGTGCTCGCCGTCGAGGTCGCCATCGGCGACGAGGTCGAGCCGGGCCAGGTGCTCTGCATCGTCGAGGCGATGAAGATGGAGAACGAGATCACGGCACATCGGGCAGGGCGCGTGACGGAGCTGTCGGTCGAAGCCGGTGACGCCGTGAAGACCGGCCAGGTCATCTGTGTCGTCAGCAGCGAGTGAGCCCCGCGCGGCCCTTCTGCTCTGAGATCGCGCGCGAGAACGACGAGCCGCTCGGCGCGACCGCAAGCCGGATCGACCGGTGGCTGCTCGTGGAGTATCGCGGCCTCTGGAGCTCCGACGCCCTCGTCGGCAGTGGGCTATCCGACCAGGTCAAGGCGCGGCTGAGAGAGCTGCGCTCTTCGCAGCCGCGCAGCCGTCTGCTCTTCATCCGTCGTCCCGACCGTCGGCACCACCATGGGCTCCGGATCTACGTTGCCGACTCGCGCCAGGGCGAGGAGCAGCTCGCCCAGCTGGAGATCGCCCACCACGAGGACCTCCGTGAGGTCGACCCTTGGCGAGCGGCGACTCGGGTGACCGAGCCGCTCTTCCTCGCTTGCACACACGGAAAGCACGACCGATGCTGCGCGCGCTACGGACGCCCCCTCTTCGACGCGCTGAACGAGCAGCTCGAGCAGGAGTACGTATGGCAATGCACGCACGTCGGCGGGGATCGCTTCGCCGGGAACGTCGTCTGTCTGCCGTACGGCATCTACTTCGGCCGTGTCGGCCGTGACGATGTTCCCGGCCTCGTCGAGGAGTATCTCGCCGGACAGATCTCGCTGGCGCACTACCGCGGACGCTCGTGCTGGCCCTTCGCCGTCCAGGCCGCGGAGCGGCGGATCAGGGCCGAAGACGGCCTGACCGCCCTCGACGATCTCGCACTCATCGGCGTCGACGGGACGAACGGGCGCTGGAGCGTCACCTTCTCGAGCCCGGCGGGGCCGCGTGAGGTGGAGATCGCCGAAGAGCTCGGCGAGCTCACGCAGCTGACGTGCAACTCGGACGCCGCAAAGCGTCCGCGGCGCTACGTCGCTATGGCTCGCTGATTCGGAGAAAGCCTTCGCGGACGAGCCGGCGAACGAGCACGAGCCGGCCCGCATCGTCCAGCGACCCCGGCAGGTCCGCAGCCGTGAAGCGATCGTCGGCTGCCGCCGCCGCGCTCAACTCCTCACGCGCGTGCGCGGGGAATGTCAGCTCGCGTCCCTCGAAGACGAGCACGATCGAACGGTTGCGCTCGACGAGATCCGCAAGGACGGTCTCGTTGCGCTCGAGCTCCGTGTCGGTGCTGAGCTCGTCCAGCGCTCGCAGCTGGCGGAGCTGGCCGTTGCGGATCGGCCGCCGCGACCGCACGAGCTTCTCGCGGGCGCGGCGGGCGACGTCGGCTCGGCCAAGGCGCGCCCTCAGCGCCTCGACCAGGTCGTCTGTTCCGTTCCCCGCCTGCCACGACCGCCGGAACTGCAGGTCGTCGCGCAAGTCGTCGAGGGCCGCCTTGAACGCGTCCACCCAGGTGACGACGTTCACGCCGATCGTGAGGTGAAGCGAGTCCGTCTCCGAGGTGAGTGCCTCGTGGAGCCAGCCGCGCGGCAGGTAGAGCATGTCGCCGGGCTGGAGCACACGGTCCTCGATCGGGTCGCCCGGCTCGCCGAGAGCCTCCGAGTACTTCTGGTCCTTGAGCGGCAGCTCGAGCGCCGGCTCGTACACGAGCCAGCGCTTCTCGCCCGCAATCTGGAGGACGAAGACGTCGTGCGTGTCGTGATGGACGGGAAGTCCCTGTGCGGCACGCGGCGTGTAGTAGGCATTCGCCTGCGCCGGGTGGCCCAGCGCCGCCTCCAGCGACCGGCAGAACGCGCCGATCGCCGTTCGCGTCAGGTGGAGCCCCTGCAGCACGATCGTCGCGCCCCGCTCCCACTCCCCGAGCACTCGCTCGACGTCTGCCGACGCACTGAACGGGACCGGCCGCCACGGGAGGTCGACGGTGTAGTCGTGGACGCGAAGCTGCTCACCGGCCTTGACGAGCCGGAAGCCGGGATGGCGCAGGCCGCCCGAGCAGACGAGCTCCTCGACGTCGCGCTCGGAAAGGAGGTCGTCGTAGCGGCGAACCTCGTCGCGCGCGACGGTCAGCGGCCTGCGCTCCCAGTACTCCTCGAGGAACTCCGCTGCGTCGAGCGGCTCGATACAGCGCTCGAGTGCGCTAGGCGTCCGTGTCGTCGGAGTCGGAGTCGGAGTCGGAATCAGTGTCGTCCGTGTCGCTGTCCGTATCGTCCATGTCCGCGTCGGCTGTCTCCTGGCGGATGTCCTGGGCGACGTCGGTGCGGATCTCCTCGTCGGTCAGTGACGTTCGGTTACTCATGGCGGCTCCTTCCGATCGGGATGGTCAGCCGCGAGTCTATTCACCGCCGCGCGGATACACTCGCCGCCGCGCATGGACCTCTACGAGTACCAGGGGAAGGAGCTCTTCCGGCGCTTCGGAATTCCCGTCTCCGACGGGCGGCTGGCGACGACTCCGGAGGAGGCTCGAGCCGCAGCGCAGGAGCTGGGAGGCCAGGTCGTCGTCAAGGCGCAGGTGTTGACGGGGGGCCGCGGCAAGGCCGGCGGGATCAAGCTCGCGGAGCGGCCCGATCAGGCCGAGGAACACGCGCGTGCGATCCTCGGCATGGACATCAACGGCCACGTCGTCCGGAAGCTCTGGATCGAGAAGGCGTCGGAGATCGCACGCGAGTACTACCTCTCGCTGACGTTCGACCGCGGCGACAAGAAGACCCTCTTCATGTTCACGAAGGAGGGCGGGATCGACATTGAGGAGGTCGCCGCGGAGCGGCCGGAGGCGCTCGCTCGCCTGCACGTCGATCCGCTCGAAGGCTTCCAGCCCTACCAGGCGCGGCGCCTGATCTACGGCGCCGGGATCGAGGACGAGAGCGAGCAGAAACAGATCGCGAAGATCGCGGAGGGGCTGTACACGGCACTGGTCGAAAGCGAGGCGATGCTGTGTGAGATCAACCCGCTGATCGTCACGCCCGAGGGCGACGTCCGCGCGCTCGACTCGAAGTTCACGGTCGACGACAATGCGCTTTTCCGGCACCCCGACATCGCCGAGATGCGCGATCTCGAGGCCTATCCGCCCGAAGAGCGAGCTGCGCGCGAGAAGGAAGTCACCTACGTGAAGCTCGACGGGGAGGTCGGTGTGCTCGGGAACGGCGCCGGGCTCGTGATGTCGACGCTGGACGTGGTCGCGCTCGCCGGCGGCCGACCCGCGAACTTCTGCGACCTTGGCGGCGGCGGCGACGCACAGGGCGTCGTCGACGCGCTGGAGATCATCAGCGCCGATCCGCAGGTCAAAACGATCCTCTTCAACATCTTCGGCGGGATCACCCGGTGCGACGAGGTCGCCCGCGGGATCCTCCAGGCACTGGGCCAGCTGACGATCGACGACCCGATCGTCGTGCGGCTCGACGGGACGAATGCGGAGGAGGGGCGGCGGCTGCTCGAGGAGGCGGCGCCGCAGAACCTCCATGTCGAGCCGACGATGCTCGACGCGGCGAAGCGCGCGGTGGAGCTTGCCGCGTGAGACGTCGCTTGCGATGTCTCGTTCAGGTCGTGCGGGCTTTGCCGGTGCGGTCGTCTGAACTGGCCGGTCGACCCGGTGGAAGGAAGAACGTGCGGCCGTGAGCTGGAGCGAGCGCGCGCAGCTGTACCGGGAGAGCGAGGCACATCGCGAGGGCGAGGACCTCGACCTCGTGGTCGCGTGGGCCGAAGGCGCCGAGACCGCGCTCGACGTCGCGACCGGCGGCGGTCACGTGGCGCGGCGGTTGCGCGAGGCGCGCATCCAGGTGGTCACCGTCGATCCGGCACCGGGGATGCAGCCGGACGTGATCAGCCGAGGCGAGGATCTTCCCTTTGCGTCGGACAGCTTCGATGTCGTGGCCTGCCGTGTCGCGGCGCACCACTTCGAGGACGTCGAGAAGGGGATGGCGGAGATGGCGCGCGTGAGCCGCGACCGTGTCATCGTCGTCGACAACCTCTTCTTCGACGCGCGTGCCGAGGAAGCGGACCACCTCCGCGACCCGTCACACGTGCGCAACTACACAGACGCCGAATGGCGCGAGCTCTTCGAGGCGGTCGGGCTGCGCATCGAGGAGCTGAAACGGATGCCGAAGCCGATCGAGGTCGAGCCGTGGCTCACGCGGGCCGGGACACCCCACGGCGACGCGGAGAAGGTGCGCGAGCTGCTCGCGGACCGCACCGACGACGGCTGGATCACGTTCGACCGCGTGGCGATCCTGGGCAGGAAGGCGGCCTAGTGGCGATCATCGTCGACAACGAGACGCGGCTCGTCGTCCAGGGCCTCACCGGGCGGGAAGGGTCGTTCCACGGCGTTCGCAACCGCAACTACGGCACAGATGTCGTCGCCGGCGTCACGCCCGGGAAGGGCGGCCAAGACGTCGAGGCGATCCCGATCTTCGACACCGTCGCCGAGGCCGTCGACGAGGTCGACGCGAACGCGACGATGGTTTTCGTGCCGGCGCGCTTCGCCACCGACGCGATCTACGAGGCCGTGGACGCCGGCATCGAGACTGTGATCTGCATCGCGGAGGGACTGCCCGCCCACGACATGCTCCGCGTCTACAACTACATCCGGCCCAAGCGGATCACGATGCTCGGCCCCAACTGCCCCGGCGTGCTCTCGCCGGGCAAGGCGAACGTCGGGATCATCCCTGCCGAGATCTTCCGTCCGGGCGAAATCGGCCTCGTCAGCCGCTCGGGCACCCTGACGTACCAGATCGGGCACGAGCTCACCCAGCTCGGCCTAGGGAACTCGACCATCGTCGGCATCGGCGGCGACCCCGTCGTCGGCTCGTCCTTCACCGACGTGCTGGCGAAGTTCGAGGCCGACGACGAGACCGACGTCGTCGTGATGGTCGGCGAGATCGGCGGCGCGGAAGAGGAGAAGGCGGCCGGGTTCATCGAGGCCGAGATGTCGAAGCCGGTCGTTGCCTACATCGCCGGCTTCACCGCCCCCCCGGGAAAGACGATGGGCCACGCAGGCGCGATCATCTCCGGCGCTGCGGGCACGGCCCAGGCGAAGAAGGAGGCGCTCGAGGCGCACGGCGTCCGAGTCGGCACAACCCCGACCGAGGTCGCGCAGCTCGCGTCAGAGGTCGTGGCCGTGACCTGACCGGGCGAGCTTCCCGCGAACCTCGTCCAGACGATGTCGGACGAGGTCGACGGCGGGCCCGAATGGCTCGCCGAGCTGCCGCGTCTCGTCGCGGAATGCGTCGAGCAGTGGTCGCTCGAGCTTGGGGAGCCGGTCGACACCGGGCATTCGTTCGTCGCGCCCGCGGGCGACTCGTTCCTGAAGGTCAACTTCCCGGACGACGAGAGCGAGCACGAGGCCGAGGCACTCGCGCGCTGGAACGGCGCCGGCGCGGCGCGGCTCGTGGCGTGGGACCACACGCGTCGCGCGCTGCTCGTCGAGCGGCTTCGGCCTGGGACGCAGCTGTGGGAGGTGCCGGATGACACGGCAACCGAGATCGCTGCGGGAGTCCTCGAACAGCTCTGGATCCCGGCCGGCCCGCCGTTTCGGCGCCTCGAGGACGAGGCAGCCCGCTGGGCCGACGAGCTGGTCAACCGTCCGTACGAGCGGCGTCTGATCGACGTCGCCGTCGAATTTCTACGAGCAGCAGGCCCTACGCAACGGGAGTCGATCCTGCTTCATCAGGACCTGCACGGCGGCAACGTTCTCCTCTCGCAGCGGGGCTGGCTTGCGATCGACGCGAAGCCGCTCGTCGGCGACCGCGAGTTCGACGTCGCTTCGCTGATCCGCGATCGTCGCCCGGCCACGAAGCGGCAGATGGAGCGGCGTCTGAGCTACCTCGTCGATCGTCTCGGCCTCGACGCTGAGCGGACGCGAGGCTGGGCGATCGCCCACGCACTGGCCTGGAACGGCTCGCCGGAGATGATCGAGTGCGCGCGCCTTTTGAGCTAGTGGCCGCGATCATCTCGGCCGCTTGGTCGCGGCGTAGCCGTCCGCCCGTCGTTCTAGAGTCGCGGCCATGGAGACGATCTCGCTCGCCCGCGGCGTGCCGGCTCCCGAGTGCATCCCGGTGGAAGAGCTTGCGGACTGCGCGCGCGTGGCGATCCTCAACGACGGCGCTGCGGCGCTCTCGTACGGCCCGGGCGGGGGTTACGCGCCGCTGCGCGCCTGGATCGCCGAGCAGCACGCGGTCGACCCGAGCCGCGTCGTCGTCACGAACGGCTCGCTGCAGGGCTTCGTCTTCCTCGCCGATCTCCTTGCGGGCGAGGGGTCGCGCGTGATCGTCGAGGCCCCGACGTACGATCGGCCGCTGGCGATCCTCGCCGCGCTCGGCGCCGAGGTCGTCGCCGTTCCTCAGGCGCGCGACGGCATCGACGTCGACCTGCTGGCCGAGGAGCTGCGCCGCGGCCCGCGGCCGGCGTTCCTCTACGTGATCCCGACCTTTCAGAATCCGAGCGGCAGGACGCTCGACGTGCAGGGACGGCGGCGGCTCGTCGAGCTCGCGGCGGAGCACGACCTGCTCGTGCTCGAGGACGATCCCTATGGCCTCGTCCGCTTCGAGGGAACCGCCCCCGCGACCCTCTACGAGCTCGAAGGCGGTGCGCGCGTCATCTACTCGTCGTCATTCTCGAAGACGGTGGCGCCGGGCGTGCGGGTCGGCTACCTCGTGCTGCCGGAGGCGCTCGCGGGGCAGGTGGAGGCGGCGGCGACCGCGACGTACATCACCCCGTCGCTCCTCGCGCAGGCCACGGTGCACGAGTTCCTCCGCCGTGGCGCCCTCGTGCAGAACCTCGAGCTGGTCGGCTCGCTCCTGAACGCCCGCCGAGACGCCTTGATCGCTGCCCTCGAGGAGCACCTCGGCGGCACCGGCGCATCGTGGAGCGTGCCCGAGGGCGGCTACTTCCTCTGGCTCGAGCTCCCCGACGAAGTCGATGCGAGGGAGCTGCTCGCGGCAGCGGAGGGCGTCGGCGTCACGTTCGTGCCGGGGCCGAGCTTCTTCCCCGGAGGCGACGAGGGCCGCTCAGCCGCCCGGCTCGCCTTCAGCTTCGCGTCGCCCGCCCAACTGGCTGTCGCCGGCGCGCGCCTGGGGTCGCTTCTGTCCGCGGCGCCGGTGGATCTGCGACAGCAGCACGCCGCCTAGCAGGCCGAGCCCGAGCATGAAGATGATCAGCCAGATCAGGGAGATCGTGGCCGTGAAGAGCACGAAGTCGACCTCGATGCGGTCGTCGTTCCTGACGATGAACGCGATCGTGTAGAGCGCAATCAGGAAGAGGCCGATCAGCAACGCCCACAGGCGGCCCTGCCACTGGTCGGCGCCGAGTCGCCGGAACACGAACGGAGTCTAGTAGGAGGGTTCGGCGCAATACAGTCTGTGCCGCAGGGCCGCGCTGCTCGCCCCGACGCGGCGTCCTCAGTCGCGCCCGTATCTCACCGATACACGCACTCCCTGCGTCCTTGCCTCGGAACGACCATCGCACCCTGCGACGAGCGGTATCCCGCCAAACCCTCCTAGGCCATCTGAGCTTGGGCGCGGGGAACGAGCCGAGGCTGCTGCGGCGGCTGCAGGCTGCGGGGCTTCGCAGGCCTGAACGTAGGGCAGGGTGAGTCCTGGGGGAGGGCACATAGCCCTGCCCTACGGAAGTAGCAATCGTTGCAGGTTGCTTCGGCTCGTTTGCTCATGGGCGAATTTGACCTCCAAAGGTGCCGCGTGGTCTGCGGCGGCATCTTCCGCGCTTGGACGTGCCCGCGCAAGAGGGTCGGCGGAGGAAATGACCGCAATTTCCGGGCAAAAGAAACTGCTGGAAATTAGTTGTTTCTACGTGGACTCCGACCGCGTTGCCAGTTCCTGCAACGCCTGTTGAAAGCTGTCCACAGGGACGATCCGCAGCCCGTGGGCGTAGCGCCGCGCTTCGGCGGCGTTTTCCCCAGGCACGAGGAACACATCCATCCCCGAACGCTTTGCGCCGATCGTCTTCTGCTTCAGGCCGCCGACGGCGTGCACCGACCCGTCCAGATGGATCTCGCCCGTCGCGGCGACTCGCCGGCCATGATCGACGTCGCGGCCGAGCTCCTCGACGAGGTCGAGCGCGAAGGCGAGGCCCGCCGACGGGCCCCCGACCTGGCCGAGGTCGAAGCGCACGGGCACGGGCAGCGTGATCTTCGGCTCACCGAGCTCGATGCCGAGGAAGGGCTGGCGCGGATTGACCGGGTTCGCGACCGTCTTGATCGCCACCGTCCGTGTCCGCCCTTGCCGCCGGACGCGGAGTGCGACAGTCTCACCGGGATCGCTGCGCGAGAGGAGCCGCGGCAGGTCGTCCGGCAGCTTGACGGCGCGCCCGTCGACAGCGACGACCAAGTCGCGGGCGCGGAGCTTCTTCGCCGCGGGGTAGCGGCGCAGCGTCTGCCGGATCTGTGCGCCGACGGGCGTGATCCGGACGGGCAGTCCGAGCTCCTTCAGCGCCACCGCCGCCGCGTAGCGCTGGCTGCGCGTCATCTCCTGGAGCTCGGCGCGCCGGCGAACTCTCTCGTCGACGCCCTCGGGGTTGAGTACGTGCTTCGGGACAAGCGTCGCCCCGTCGTGGAGCCCGGGGAAGAGTTGCTCGAGGCGGCTCGCCTGCCGGATGTCCACGGCGACGTAGTAGATCCCGCCCAAGTCCATCCTCGGCTTCTCGCCGTCGACGACGACCAGCGGCTCGAGTGCGCGCGCCTTGTCCGGCAGGAGCACGTAGTCGTCAGACGGCACGATGTAGAGGACCGTCGCGACGAGGAGCAGGACCGCGCCGAGCCCGAGCAGGACGCTCGGCCAGCGCCGCCTCATAGCAGTCCGCGCGTGAGACCGCCGTCGACGGCGATCACCGTCGCGGTGACGTACGAGGCCGCGTCCGATGCGAGGAAGGCGACGACGGAGGCGATCTCGTCGGCGCGTCCGAACCGGCGAAGCGGGATCGCGAGGAGGTCCCTCTCCGTCGGCCCCTCCGGGTACGCCTCGTCGAGCCGCTCGGTGTCGATGCGCCCGGGGGCGATCGTGTTGATCGTGATTCCGTCCGGCCCGACTTCCCGCGCGAGCGTCTTCGCCCAGCCGACGACGCCCGGCCTGACGGCGTTCGAGAGGGCGAGGTTGTCGCTCGGCTCTCGCACCGTGCTCGATTCGATGTTGATCACGCGCCCCGCCGCACTCGCCCGCAGGTAGGGCAGGCACAGGTTCGTCAGGCGAACCGCCGAGAGGAGGAGCAGCGCGACGGCTGACTCCAGAGACTCCTCGTCGACCTCGAGGGCGGGGCCTCGAGCCGGTCCACCGCTGTTGTTGAGCAGGACGTCGACGCCGCCGAAGGCGTCCACCGTCTGGCTGACGAGCCGCTCGCAGTCCTGCGGGTTCGTCACGTCCCCCTGGACCGCGAGCGCCCCGAGGCGCTCCGCCTCCGCCGCGAGCACCTTGCGCCGGCGGGCAAACATCGCGACGTTCATCCCCTCCGCGGCGAACGCTTCTGCAACGGCGAGGCCCATGCCCGCGGATGCGCCGCAGACGATCGCCGAGCGACCTCCAAGACCGAGATCCACCGATTTAGGTCGAGAGGACGCCGACGACGTCCCGCACTGCCGCCGCTGACTCCTGCAGAAGCCGTTGCTCGTCCTCGGAGAGGTCGAGCTCGACGATGTCCTCGACGCCGCCGGCGCCGAGCTTGACGGGGACGCCCATGTACAGATCGTCAATCCCATACTCGCCCTCGAGATAAGCGGTGCAGGGCAGGACGCGCTTCTCGTCCAGCATGATCGAGTCGACCATCTGCGCGGCCGCCGCGCCCGGCGCGTACCAGGCCGAGGTGCCGAGCAGCTTGACGATCTCCCCGCCGCCGCTCGCCGTGCGGGCGACGAGCTCGGCGATCCGGTCGTCGGAGACGAGCTTCCGAAGTGGCACGCCGCCCACGGCTGTCGCCGAGACGACAGAGACCATCTGGTCGCCATGACCGCCCAGCACCATCGCCGTCACGTCCTTTACGGACGCCCCCGCCTCCCAGGCGATGAAGGTCGCGAAGCGCGCGGTGTCGAGGATCCCAGCCATTCCAAAGACGCGGTTCTTCGGCCAGCCGGAGACGCTCTTCGCGACGTGGCACATCGCGTCGAGTGGGTTCGAGACGACGATCAGGATCGCATCGGGCGAAGAGGTGGCGACCTGCTCGGTCACCGAGCCGACGATCTTTTCGTTCGTGGAGACAAGGTCGTCGCGGCTCATGTCGCCGGTGCGCGGAACGCCCGCAGTGACGACCACGATGTCGGAGCCTTCCGTGATGCCGTAGTCCGTCGAGCCTGTCACCCGCGGCTCGTAGCCGAGCACGGCGCCCGCCTGGTTGATGTCCAGCGCCTTGCCCTCGGCGAGCCCCTCCTTGATGTCGACGAGCGCGACATCGCAGTAGTCGCGGCGCGCCAGCTCCTGAGCGCAGGTGGCTCCGACGTTTCCGGCTCCGACGACGGTGACCTTCCGCCGGCCGTTCGCCGGCCTGAACTCATGCCGTCCGACCTCCATCAGACCCTGACTCCGAGCTTGTCGATGATCGCGTCGGCGACGCCGCTCGTCCCCACCGCGGTCGGGTCGTCGCGCGTCGGCTTCATGTCGTACGTGACGCTCTTGCCCTCGCGGATCACCTCTGAGATCGCCTCCTCGAGCCGCTCGGCCGCGCCGGCCTCCTCGAGGTAGCGGAGCATCATCACAGCCGACAGCATCTGCGCCATCGGGTTGACTTTGTTCAGGCCCGCATACTTGGGCGCCGAGCCGTGGGTCGGCTCGAAGATCGCCGCACCCTCGCCGAAGTTGGCGCCCGGCGCCATTCCGAGCCCCCCGATCATCCCGGCGCAAACGTCCGAGACGATGTCGCCGTAGAGGTTGGGGCAGACGAGGACGTCGTACTCCTCCGGCCGCTGGACGAGCTGCATGCACATGTTGTCGACGATCCGGTCGTCGAACTCGATGTCGGCGTTCTCCTCGGCGACCTCACGCGCGACGCGGAGGTAGAGGCCGTCGGTGAACTTCATGATGTTCGCCTTGTGGACGGCCGTGACCTTACGGCGGCCGTTGCGGCGCGCAAAGTCGAACGCGAACTGGACGATTCGCCGCGAGCCGGTGACGGAGAGGGGCTTGATCGAGATGCCGGCATCGCGGTGGCGCAGCCTGCCGCCGTGGCCCTCGATCCAGCTGACGAGCTCACGCGCGTCGTCGGTTCCCTCTTCGTATTCGACGCCCGCGTAGAGATCCTCGGTGTTCTCCCGGATGACGACGAGGTCGACGTCGTCGAAGCGCGAGCGGACGCCCTCGTAGCTCTTGCACGGGCGCACCTGGCCGTAGAGGTCGAGCGTCTTCCGGAGAGTGACGTTGACCGACCGGAAGCCGCCGCCGACAGGCGTCGTGATCGGCCCCTTGAGCGCCACGCCGTTTCGTCGGATCGAGTCGAGAACGTGCTCGGGAAGCGGATTCCCGCCGTACTCGTCCATCACGTCGGCGCCCGCCTGCTGGACGTCCCACTCGAACTCGAGGCCCGTCGCCTCGAGCACGCGGCGCGTCGCGTCGGTCAGCTCCGGGCCGGTGCCGTCGCCGGGGATGAGGGTGACGCGATGGGCCATGCCGGCGGCGACTCTACCGTTTCGAGTGCGGGCCTTCCCGGTAGATTCCCCCGCAATGGACGACTTCAAGCCGGGCCTCGAGGGCATCGTCGCCGTCGAGACGGAGATCGCCGAACCAGACCGGGAGGGGGGCCAGCTCCGCTACCGCGGCGTCGACATCGAGGAGCTCGTCGGCAACGTCCCGTACGAGAACGTCTGGGGCCTGCTCGTCGACAACGACCTCGCGTCGAAGATGCCCGACCCGGAGCCGTACGAGCCGTCGGCGCTGACGGGGAACGCCCCCGCCGACCTCCAGGCCGAGACGGCGCGGCTCGCCGGTGAGTGGAAGCTCGGAAAGCTCAACGAGATCTCCGATCAGCAGGC
>Ga0126312_10001496_pt1 | contig 15364 bp, 13 predicted proteins | sample Plot104A_FD_92537 | JGI IMG/M metagenome (GOLD analysis project Ga0126312, IMG submission 92537) | Serpentine soil microbial communities from UC McLaughlin Reserve, CA, USA - Plot104A | ecosystem: Environmental > Terrestrial > Soil > Grasslands | place: USA: UC McLaughlin Reserve, Lake County...
CTTTTTTTGATTAATGAGTTTTTTTCCCATAAAAAAATGACAGAAGGTTGATATTTAAAGAATAGTTAACTAAGTTATTTAATCGTCTCAATAATTTGTTAACAAAACTATTGTTAAAATATTAGTTAATTAAAAAATCGAAACTTCTCCAATAATATTTCTGTATTCTATTTTTTGGTCATATTAACATCAATAATTTACCTTTGTCTTCTTTTTGTTGTTGTTCGTTGGATAAAAGTGAATGAACTTTAGTTCTAAGTTCGTTTAACCAAATTGGTTTTTAAATAACAATCTTTTCAATATCTGGATTATTTTTCTTAAGATGTTCTAAATATTCCTTATGTGCAGCATACAGCATTTTTTCAATACTCTTTGTATCTAAAACACTTTATCTCATGATCATTTACCATCCCTATTGCTCGCATAAATGCATAGCAGATGGTGGATCCGACAAACTTGAAACCGCGTTTAATCAAGTCTTTGCTCAGTGCCTCGGACTCCTTGTTCTATAACAAGCAATGGTATTTTTTTAGATATGGAGTTTTGGTAAAAGATCAACTTCTCCAAAGATCTCCATATTATATCATATTGGAATTGAATCTTCATATGCTTCAATAGCAAATATGACTTCTAAAGTAAACGTTTGAATTCAAATGTTAGTTTATACACGCTGTTAAAACCAGACATTATTCATTATTTTTATTATAGGGAAAAATGATAAATATGAGATACTTTAGAATTGATCTAACGATACCTTAAATTTAATAGCTATGAGATAAAATAATTATATATTACAATTTTTTATTTTAATACTTGAATAATGAGAATTCTTGGTTTATATTTAGAGGAAATGAAGAGAGAAGTGGAATTTTTTCAGATACATTAGCACGAGACCTATCACTATTTTGGGTAATGGAATTAGAACCCATGATATCTTCAGCTATTTGTCATAATAATATTGTCTATAATTCAACTATTACTGGTAGAATTTTTGCTATTGATGTCTACAAGAAAAAGATCAATTGGCAAAAATATATTGGATCTCCTTTAGTATCATCATTATTACTTTATGATAATTTATTGATATCATGTACTTTTAATTCTTGGATTCGTAAAGAGGATTATAAACCTCTTGAAAAGAACTTAATTTATGCTTTGGATATCAATCAAGAAGGTAAAAAGAAATGGAATGTACAAATACCAGGTGATATTTTTTCATCACCATGTATTTGCGATGGGAAGATAATAGTAGTCGGATCACTTGACTCTACAATCTATGCAATAGACTTGAGAGGAAATATGATATGGACCTTTAATACAGGTAACTCTATTTGGTCTTCACCGGCTACAAATACTAAGGAAATATTTATTGGTTCAGATGATTTTTATCTCTATAGTTTTAATTTAGATGGTAACTTAAATTGGAAGACTAAATTAGAAGGTAAAATTAGGGCTACTCCTAGTTTGATGAAAGAAACTAATTCATTGTTCATAGGTACACATAAGGGGATAATGTATTGTTTAGATCAATCGAGTGGTTCTATCAACTGGAAACAAGAAATTGGTAACCCTATTCTTTCTTCAGTGGCCATATCAAAAGATCATATTTTCTTTGGATGTTCTGATAAAAGGGTCTATTCATTAAACTCTACTGATGGTTTAATAAATTGGAAATATGAAACTGAAGACAAGATTTGGTCTTCCCCCGTTATAACACAGAAGGAAGGAATATTATATGTAGGTTCTTTAGATTCTCATATATATGGCTTGGAAATTGAAACGGGTAGATTAAACTGGAAATTTCCTACAATGGATGCAATAGAGTCATCTCCTTGTATTGTCAATGATATGTTATTTATTAGCTCAAAAGATGGCCTACTGTATTGTTTTAGTAGTCAAAAAAGACATATATGTTAAAACAAGACATTTATATTCTTATAAAATTGACTAATAAATAGATAAAATAGTAGAAAGTATTTGCTTATGAATTACTATAATTACTACCTTTTTTTTAATTTCATTTATTTATTTGATATGTTTCAACTATAAATATCCTGGAGAGAAAGACAATTTCTTTTATCATTTCTATCAATTATATATTATCATTAACTTATTATTCTTTAGAAAAGATTTGTTGTATTTAGTCTATATCAAAATTGAAAAAATTTTATCTAAAGTTATTATATTAATTTAGAATGATTCAAATTCTAATTCTTTGCCACGGTTGAAGTTAAGCAGTTATTCTAGAAAAGTAAGTTGGACAAGATTTTATCCTCGTAATCAAACAAAACATCATTTGTACTATTCTCATTTTTTATAATAATATCAATTCTCATAGAGTATTAAGATCTATTAAGAACTTCCTTTTCTTCATTAGTAAAATTAATTTAATAACTATCTCGGTGATTGATTATAACATATTAATGGATGATGTGAAAAAAAATTATGAAAGGTAGACAAAAATACCTTTCAACTCAACAAGCCCCTTCTGATATTATGTAAATATATTCTTCTGATATCAATGGTTTTATAAAACAATAAATTCCATGAGTATAGTATTTGTAAAGTATTAGCCACCATTGTAAAATCCATGATTATTAACCACGTTAAGTATAAAATAGTAAACCAATTACTATTATTACAATGAAATCGGTAATCAAACCAACTATTGTTGCAATGCTATTTGTTGTTTCTTTTATGAGTTTACTTCCAATTTATGGGCAAGAAACAACAACAAACAATATCAACAATCAAGTACAGACTACTGCAGAACAAATAAAGAATATGGCAGACGAAGTTGCAAATAACTCAACAGGCAAAATCAACCAAACAGAAGCCAAAAATATCCTAATGCAGCTTGGAGAGGCAGCGAAAAGGACAGCACTTGGCGGAGCAGATATATTGTCAAATATTAGTGGAGAAATTAAAGAAGGATTACAAAATTAATTACAAATTAACAATGGGCTAGGGTTAAATCCCAAAGCCTAATAATTTTGTCATAATTAGAATGTTCTGAATATAAAAAATTATTGATTTAATTAGAACATCTATCTTTATTCTCTATTATATACTATTTATAATAGATTATCTAAGTTTTTTACTACTAAATATCATAATAATACCAATACCATATAATTATATCATTATACAATAATTATATAATAAGAATAAGATGAATCAATAATTCATTCAATGAGATACATTTTACACTATTAAATATAAATAAACAATAAAACAAGAAATGATGATGTATTGATATGATTCACCAATTTCGATTTAGCAAGTAAATTTTTAATAAAAATTAATTATTATTATTATTATTATTAGTTAAACAAACCATAAGATGAGTGGTTTAAACAGTAATATTACACTATTTAGATAATTATTTGTTATATTAATTTAGATATCATTTAAAATAAAGGTTTTATTTTTTAGTGACTAGTTATCAAAAATTAAGTAATTTAATTCTAAATATTACAATAACCTAAATTTTTATTAGAAAATTAATTTATATTATATTTGTTATGCTGTATCATATGTTACATTGTAGTCAGAATAATGGACAATTAATATATCAAATTCTTTCTTTCAACCTAAAATATCTCTTATTCGTTTAAAAATATCAATCCACATCGGCCAAGTTAATTTTCCTGTATTGGTATTTTGTTTACTAGGATGATATGATGATATTAATATATTGTTACTGTTATTTATTTGATAAATCAATCCATGTTTAAATTTTATACTTTTTATTTTCTGAATTTTACAAAATTCATCAAAAGCTAATTTTCCTAAAGTTAGAAATACTTTACTATTTTTACTTAATAATTTTAATTCTTTACTTAAATATTCATTACAATTACTAATTTCTACTAATAAAGGTTTATTTTTTGGTGGCGCACACTTTACTACAGAGGTCACATAAACATTATTTAATACTAATCCATCATTTATATCATTACTAAAAGGTTGATTACAAAAATTATGTTCATATAAAGCCTTCATAAGCCAATCTCCAGAACTATCTCCAGTAAACATTCTTCCTGTTCTATTTCCTCCATGTGCGGCGGGAGCTAAACCGATTATAATTAATTCAGCATTTAGATCTCCAAAACCAGACAAAGGTTTGGACCAGTAATCCATATTGTTGTATCTTTTAACTTTTATACTTCCGACATTTTTGATATATTCTGCTAATCTGATACATTTATTACATTTTACAATACTTTGATTTACAAGAATTAAATCCACATTAGAACCATGAAACAACAGAAATACATTATATATTTATTAAAATTTAATGTTTTGGTATTTCAATTTAGATTTGTGAATGAACTTTATACTATATCTCTACTTTCAATCATATATTGATGGAAATTTTTATTATATATCGATTAACATTCTTGATTGAAAGTATTGTTATAAAACAATTCTATTAGGCGATTATTACAAATTATAAACTATCTCAAATATCACGATAGGTCTATAAATAAAAAAGGAATATCGATTAAATTAGTATAATAATATATGAAAAAGTGTATAGTGTTAGTTTTTACTATATTATGATCTAAATTATTAATGAAATATTTAGAGATAATTGTGTATTAAATTGGATGATGGAAAAAATTAAATAAATATTCTTGAACAAATAGTATTGTTTTCTTAAACAATGAATAATATGTTATATATTATTATTTCCATTCAGAATTATGATTTTCTCTAGTATCTCTTAATTTACCTTATTAAACTGATTTATTATGTAAAATATTACCGAGCCTTTTTTTTAATATTGATTTGATTGTAAAAATATATTTTACTACTAAATGTCATAATTAATACCAATACCATATAATTATATTATTATACAATAATTATATAAGAATAAGATGGAATCTGAGCTCTATTTTTTTCATCTTATTGGATCATATATTTGAATTTTCATTATAAATAATTTTCGGCGCCGAAAAATTCCATAATTATAATACTGCTAGGTGATTTTAAATACTAATAGCTAAGTATATATTTTATAAATTAGTATATCAATTATAGTCAACTTAATATTTCAAGTGTGAATATAATACAGCCTAGATTTATTTTATGGACTAATTCTGTTTCTATCTTCTTTATTTTTATCCATTAACAAAGTTACTTACTTTCTAATTCGTTCTTCATTTTTGATTGATTTTTGAATAAAGTAATTTTCCCCAATCGTTTTACCCAATGTCAATCGTGTTTTTCTAAATTTCTCATAGTACATTTTACTTGCAGTAAAAAAACAGATTTTTTACTTTAGGGTCTGTTTCTCTTTAACATATAATTCAAAACCATCAATTTTTGGCATCTTTATATCAAGAATTACTAAATCATAAAAATTGCTTCTATAAGATTTTAAAGCAATAGTAGAGTCATTAAAACAATCTATTTAGAATCCGATATCATTTAAAATATTTCTTTATTGTATAAGTAATCTCTGTTCATCATCTATTAATAAAACTTTTTTAGTCATTCTTATTATGTCACTTACCATTTATTACTATCTCACTAATTTTAACTATGGGAAGCGTAAAATAAAAAGTAGATCCTATGCCATTAGTATTATTTTGTGCCCATATTTTACCACCATGAGCTTCTATAATCTTCTTAGCTATAAAGAGACCAAGACCAGTACCTTGATCTGATTTGGTAGCAAATTTTGTAAATAGTCTTGGTAAAATCTCGTTATCGATACCTATACCACTATCTTTTATCATCACAATTACTTTATCATTATTAGTGTCTTTTTCTTTATTTGTTATTCTAGTTGTAATTATTATAAATCCTCCTTGAGTAAATTTAAGAGCATTATCAAGTATATTTGAGATGACTTGTATTAATCTAGTTTTATCTACATTAACAAATATCTTATTATTTCTGTTAGCTTCATATATTATTTTAACATTATTTTTATTCTTGTCATCATTATCATGTTTTTTATTCTTTATAATATTCTCAAAATCTATGACAACATTTGCTATAACCTCATTTAATTCAACTAATTCTGTATTTAGTTTAAAGATTCGACTTTCAAGCTTTGTAACATCTAATACGGCTTCAACAAGTTTTTGTAATCTGTAAGAATTTCTTACTATGATTTGAAGATGTTCTTTAAGTGTTTCTTGTTTTAAACTACTTCCTTTTTTATTTATAACTTTATTGTAAAGTAGTTCACTAAGGCCTAGGATAGGCATAATAGGAGTTCTAAGTTCATGAGCGGCTATGTTGATAAATTCTTTTTGCATTTTATCATGTATGGTTAACTCATTATTTGCTGAAACTAATTGTTTATTTATTGTTTTTACTACTTCTTCTTTTTCTTTTAATTCTGTAATTGTTTTTTCAAGTTTTTGTGTTCTTTCCTTTACAAGTTCATTTAGATGATTGTTTGTATAATGTATATTTTGTCTCATTATATCTAATTGTTTAGATAGTTCTTTGATCTCATCACTACCTCTTGTAATTCTAATAGGATTATCAAATTTTCCTTGACTAATATCCTTAGATGCATTATTTAATTTCTGGATCGGATTTGAAATGGATTTACCAATGATCAAAGATACAATTATTACCAAAATAGCTACTAAAATTCCGCTTATAATAGTCAAATATTCTAGCTTCTCCAGAGGAGCAAAAGCTTCTACTTTGTCTATCTTTGAGATTAAACCCAAATCGACACCTTCTAGATATCTTGTTACAGCCAGTACTGGTATACCACGATAATCTATTGTATCTGTAAATGTTTTTTCATCTTTTAAAAGTGATTGAATTATTGGTGTATTTGTTTCATTCTTATTAACCTTTAAATTTAAAAATGTACCAGAATTGAATCGTGATGGTGTGATAAAAAGAGCATCACCATTATCATCCCTCTTTACTAAAATCAATTCACCAGTTTTACCTAGTCCTACATATGTTTGAAAAATCGACAATAAGTTCTCTAAATTATAGATAGCAGTCGCTACACCTATTAATTTACCATCAAGAATTAGCGGTCCAGTTAAATATGATTTAATTTCATTATTCTTATCTCTAAAAAGAAAAGATAACTCATTTTGACTTTTACCTTGAAGGAAAAATTTATCATTTGCATAATTTCTCCCTACAATAGAATTATTTGTAGAAGCAACTATGGTGCCAGTTAAATCATATAGAGAGATCTCCTCAAAGTTGTTAATTGCTGACTTTATTGTATTTATTGTTTTATTCAGAAAAGCTAATGATTCTCCTCTATCAATATTGTTATTGTATTTATCTAAGTCAATTTTTAGTTGTAATCTAGTAGAAATTAGTTTTATTTTTTCACGGGTTTCCTCGATCACGTTTTCAATATTTATCTCCTCTACTGAAGCAATATTTTCAAGCTTATTCAATATCTCATTGGTGAGCACTTGCTTGGCACTAATATAATTAAAAGCACCGATACTAACCAATGGAATAAGAGAAATTACTAAAAAACAAATAATAAGCTTGGATCGAATTTTCAAGTTTAGTTGTTATTTTAACCATTAGATCATATAAAAACTCACTTATTAAAGCTAGTATATGCATTTAGATGAAAAATACACTTATGTCTATTTTTTAATATTGTGAGATAATCTTTATCTATTTTTTAATGAATTCTATTCTTGATTATCATTTATTGTGTCTTTTCAAACTTTTTAGTTAATAATTATGAAAAATATTTGAAGAGATAATTGAATATAAATTAGATTTTAGAAAAGTGAAATTATATTAATGAATAATTGTTGAAGAATAAGTTATGATTCGTCAAAATTTAATATAGATTATGGTCAAGTAAATTTAGCCTTGAATGGAGATTATAATCAATTAGATATATTGGTTTAACACTAACATATGTTCTAAAATAATGTATTCCTCTTATTCCTCTTATTCCTCTTATTCTTCTTTTTCTTCTTCTTTACCTCATCAGAATGAGAAAATTATTGAAGACAATGTATATAGACTAGTAAAATTATTTTTAATATACCAGATAAATACTATATTTCTTATAATAGTTCTTATAATAGTAAATTTTCGATCATGAAATACAACAGATACTATGTATATAAGTTAAAGAGAAGAGACTGAAATAAAATTAAATGATGATATGAAAAAAATAAAAGATAGCAGGAGAATCTGGAGACAAAGTTAAAGTATGTTTAGAAGAATTAGATGATAATTCACAACACTGTCAAACTAAAAAATTACCAGAAAATGAAGATGATATGGTCAAATTCAAGTAGAAAACGAATCGTTTTAAGATGGCCTATTGACTAAATAATTTTTCATACTACCGTATCGATTTGCAAGGCTAAACACTGAAAAATTAATCAAGTTTAGAGGAATTCTATTAAATTTAATATTTTTATAATCATTTATGTATTTATTATCAATTTTATCTCAAAACTTTCTATCAATGATGTAGCAGTTGAAAATAAAAAAAAATTTAAATGAGTTATTACTCACATAAAGTAGTTGGAAACAAAAAAAACAAAGAATAATGATAATAAAGATAATGAGAGGAAGGATGTAGAAAATAGTAACGGTACTAACTCAAATAAATATACATTTGATTCTTCGGACGTCAAAGAAATCATGACAGGTGTAGGTGGGGAAGGTAGTGCTTATCCTGATTCCGACAAATATATAGTTGAAGATCTTAAGAAAGCAATCAAAAAGGAAGAATCTGGAGTTGGTGAAGAAAACGACGATAGAAATAATTCAGAACAATCACATAAGGACAATAATAGATGACCTATCACATAATATTAATTTTTTGACAAATGAATTTGAAAAAAGGATAAAACTTTGATAGAAATATTTGAAGAAAAGAAAATTGTTTATGAATATTAAAAAGTTATTGAAAAGTAATACAAAATTGTAATTTCTTATATTGTATTTGTATAAAAATATTAATAGTTATAACTATTTCTATCATTGTAATACTGTAGGTTATTAAAAAGAATATTCTTTAAAGATATCTTAATAGGAATTCATCTATGAATGATCTAATTAATCTCAATAAAGATTGATAGTGTTAATTTGAAAAATAAATCTTTTAATGACCTCATTAAAGTTTTATATATACTTTAATTATAAATTTTGGGCTTTTTTGTTATTCTTATTGGAAATATTATTATCTTTGCAATTACAATTTATATTGAAATTTAAATATTTTAGGTATTTAAAACTATATAAGATTAACATAATACTAATCTAATTATATAATGATAATACATCTAAAGGTATTACTAATTTGTTTATTTTCTAGTTTAGTAGTTGGTATATTTTATACTCAAGATATACAAGGTTCTTTTCATGTTAACTCTCCAGTAGAATTTAAAACTTATGAAAACCCATTTTATGGAATAAACCTAAAATATCCTACTAATTGGAGATATTATGAGGAAATTGGACCAGAAAACTTTTCACCTGACCGAATCTTTCAAGTTAGTTTTCTCTCTCCATCTAATAAAGTAATATCTGATATGGTTTTTGTTTGGTTTAATATCGAAAATATAAAAGATTCCTTAAGATTAGATGATAGAAAGAATATTTTAATAGAAAATCTACATAATTCAAATATTAATGTAAAAGTACAATCAACTAGATTATCAGGAATTGATGCATTTATGATTGATTATACTTCGAGAACAGATGATTTGCAAAGACATATTGGAATAGAAGCAATAAAAAATGGACTATTGTATAGTTTAGATTTTACTGCTCAACCTGATACTTTTGAAAAAAATATCAACTCCATTGAAACAATGATAAAGTCTATTAATATTAGTTCAACTGCATTAATATAAGTTGAAACTATGTAGAGATAGATATGCATAATCAAAATGTTTTGAAAATAAATTTTGCAGGTGATATTACCCTTGCAAATAATATATATAATCATTTTATTTCCAATTCAATAATAAATGAAAAAGTCAAATTAGAAGATGATAATATAATAATATATTTATATAGAGAATATGATAACGATGTAACTAAACAAATAAAGTCGTTATTACAAGGATATTTAAATTCTTTTATAATCTATAAAAACTATCAAATTTTTGAATTTGAAAATATTTTTACAGTTGGAATTCCAAAAGACATAGCCGAAATTTCAAAACTTGTTTTCTGTGAAATTTGTGGTTATGGATTATCAAATGAAGAAGAATTACTAGTTCATCGTAGAAGTCATGGAATAATGTAGAAATAATAACAAAAAGAATAATATTCATTACCTTATTTTGTCTTTGTATTAAATATTTGTTTATTTATTAATAACTTGTATATGATTAGATCTAACACCAATTTCAAATTAACTTTAACAATTGCAATTTACTCGTAAACATTTATTATTAGTCCTTCAATAATATTTGAGATCAATCATAGGTATAGATAAATTCTATTAGAAGTCATACTAAAATTAAAAATCACCTTAGGAACAAGAAGAGATAACAATAAAAAGAAAATAAGTAGAAGTAATTTATTATTCTTTAAATTTTCTTATGCTTTACATATACTTGGTTTTTATAAATCTGTTTCACTTTTTCTAATGTATCTATATCTTTTATACCCTTATCGATTCGAATATTCTTTATCCTAGGAAATCGTAATGCAAATCCACTATTATGCCTATCACTTTTTTGTATTGTATCAAAAGCAACTTCTAAAACTATTTCAGGCTTTACTCGTATTATATTACCTTTATCTTCTAATGTAATTTCTCTTAACTTTTTGGTCATTTCATCAATCTCTTTATAGGTCAATCCAGAATAAGCCTTTCCAATAGTTTTTAACCTACTGTTTTTTTCATAAAAATTGTTATCATTATTATAGTTATTATTACTCTCTTCATCTATTACTGCAAATGTATAGTCAGATAATACTCCTGCTCTTTTTCCATGACCATATTCTGCGATCACAATTACTGCATCAATTGTATCTAGCTCCTTCTTTAACTTCATCCAATATCTACCTCTTTTTCCTGGATGATATTGAGATAACGGATCCTTTACTACTAATCCTTCATACCCATTATCTTTGCTTTCATTGAATATTGCAATTACTTTTTCTATTGATTCTACAATTTTATAACTTGAATTAATTATTGGTTCTTTAAAAGATATTGAAGATAAAATATTTTTTCTATCAAAAAGTGATTTCTTTAATACTTGATAGTTCTTAAAATACATAATATCATAAATAAAGTAATATATAGGAACTTCAGTCTGAATGCTATTAGTCACATTTTTTCTTCTAAGACGTTTCTGAAGCTCTTGAAAATGTAATGGTTTACCATTTTTAAAGGCTATTAGTTCTCCATCTACAATAAAGCCTACCTGATTGGATAACATCGTATTTGTCGTTTCTATTGTAGTTTCTATTGCAGCTTTCACTAATTCAGGAAATGCATATGTTATCTCTACTAGATTGCGAGAAAAAAGCCGTACTTCTTTATTAAACTTATGTAATTGTAACCTTATTCCATCATATTTATATTCACAAATTAAAGGTTTATTATAATAGTTTATTATCTCTTCTGCACTAAACATAACATCTGCTAACATAAAGCTTACTGGCACGAATGGCTTCATTATTGCGTTGTGAAGCAGGTTTTTTTTTGCTAATACTGCTACTTGTGAAATATCTCCAGAAATAAGCATAGCTTCTCTTATAAGTTTTAATTCTTTATCAAATGCTCGAGATATTGCAACCTCCATGAGACTTTCGACCGAACCAATTCGCATTTCACCAGTGATAATTTTAATAAGATATTTTGATTCAAGTGGAGAACAAGCAATAAGCAATCCTTTTAATATATTTTTTTTATTTCTATTTGAACCAGAACCAGTAATAGTTGCTATTTTTTTAAATTGATGATATAGGTAACTTAAATCTAGTTTGTCTTGTTGGTTAAAAAGAGAAATAACATACTTTTTCGATACTGCATATTCTGCTATTGCACCTATATCTCCATATTTTAGATGAATATTTTGTATATCTTTAATATCTAACAATGCAATTTCAGAAAGCGATTGCATAATGGTGGTAAATCCTATATTGAGCGTAAGATTTGATCCTGCAGGAAAGACTCTTCCTGATAGGAATAGCACTGCAATAAATAATGAAGTTTCATCGTCTAGATTGGCTATATATGCAGAAATAATTTCTATTTTTTCATTCTTTTTAGTGATAGACTTAATCTTTTCACATGTTTCAACTAACAGTGAAAAGTGATCAGTCATCTAATTTTTCAGATTGATTGAATACTTAAGTATATCTTATTTTAGAAATAAGATATATATATATTATAAGATTTACTAGGTCAATCATAAAAGTGATTATATACAATATATGATAAAATAAATTTGGTATTGATTAAATCTTTATTATGATAACATTAAGTGATGATTTACAGAAAATAACTTCAATATTAACTAAAACTTTTGAGATACCGGGTATTCAAAGAAATTATGATGATTCATTTAGTAGAATTCGAAAAATTTTTTATCGTTATGGAATAAATCATAATGCAAAAGATTTACGTATTGTATTTACTTTGTGTATGCAAGAATTTTTTAATTCTATTCCTCAAGAAGAGTGGAAATTAAATGATCCATCTTTTGTTAAGAATTCTGAAAAATATGCAATTGAAAAGTTTAAAGAATGGTTTATAGAACAAGTAACATAATATACGTTTCGCTGTCATAATCTATTAAGAAACGAAATCTGCTAAAATATATAGCACTTATTAAAAAATTTTGCAATATGTTTAATTGAGCCTAAAAATAATTATTAATATAATTTTTAAATAACATGTTATATACTAAAAAATATGAGTCAATTAAATAGTAATACAGATAGTAATCAAGGTGGCCAAGACGGCCAAGGCGGTCAAGCTACTCAATGGGTAGACTTAATTAGCACACTTTTTGATCGATTGACAGGTAAAGAGGCAGTAATAACATATGAATTTGATAATCTTGTAGTGGACATACCAAAAGCTGCTGGTCCTGGTGGAAAAGAACTAGGGTCTGCTAAATGGACAATAAATGGAAAATTAATAATAAAAGCTGAAGCACATTCTCAAAGTAAATATTAACGGATGATTTCAATTGCCAGATTGGGATAATATAGTAAAATCAAAGAAAAGTGTACGCTCAAAAGATAATACTTCAATAGGAAATGTAATTGCTAATTATCACGATCATATACTTGTTATAGATGATGTAAATCATCATACATATAAGATCCCAAAATCATATGTAGAAAACTACAATGGTTCTGAATTATTTTTAAATATTAATCGTCAAGATTTAAAAAAGTTAGATGAAGACTTTCACAAATCTAATCAACCAAGATCTATTAATGATATCTTTATGGACATATTTGTTAAAGGATTAAGTTATATGAGCGGAACTATCAAAATAGCAATTAAAAATAATAATTCTTTAAGAATAGAAAGTGCAGATAAAAATATAAAACTACATGTAATGGATCCATCAATTTTTGATATTCCTTTAGAAACTGTAAAAGACAATAAGAAAGATTTTTTCAAATATATTAAAGAAGCTAAGGAATTTGCTCATAAACTTTCAGAAAATGAATTGACTTTGTCTATACTTAATAAAAATGATGAAAATGTAATTACATTAGGAAAAAATGCACGTCCTTCTTTCTCTAAATTAATTACAAGAAGTGATGATATTCAGATTGATAGTGTAAGAAAATCCCTTAAACTAGCATCTGATATAAATAATGACGAAGAAAAATAATCTTTGATTGAATGCTATAAATATATGTATTTAGCTAATTGTAGTAAAAACTTTATATCACTGAGTAGATCTCACTCTAGATTTTTTATTAAAATATAATCTATTTATATGAATTCCATAAAATTAGTTTTTAATTCACACTTGTTTACCGAATGTAATAGTTCACTTAGTTGATATACATAAATTTAAATAATCATTTTATACATCATAATTATTTCTGTTAAAATATATATTTTATTTTACTTAAAAGTGGAATAATATTAAATATTAAATGCAGCATCAATATGTAGCAATATAATATTATTATTATAATCATAATGAAATTTTGTCCTGAAGTTTGGGAAACAAACTATGAAAAAATTAAAGATACATGTATATTTGCTAATAAAAATGGATATGATGGGTTTTTTATGGTAAATCCTTAGCAAATATTGACCTAGACTGTTGAACTATATTATCATCATTAATAAATATTACAAGTAAAATAAAACTTGGACCTGTAATAACATATCTATTTCCAGAATATCGTAGCATTGCATTAGTGGCTAAACAGGCAATAACATTTCAAACTTTATCCACAGGAAGATTGGAATTTAGAACAGGAGCTGGTGCAACATTACAATATTCTGTATACAATGGTGGTATCCGTATGGAATTGAGTATCTTAAAACCATTAACAGAGTAGAACTATTAAATGAAGGGTTATATGTTTTGACCATGCTTTGGAATAAAGAATTATCGTCTATTAAATTTAAAGGAAAATATTTTGAATTAAATGATGCAAATATAAAAATTTCCTCAAATATTAAATGAAAAAATTCCCATCACAGTTGCTACCAAGAAAAAAAGACTATGACCATAGCAGCGAAGTTTGCAGATATATGAGAATCGTCTTATCTTTCTCCTAAAGAATTTTTAAACTTAAACAATGAATTTAATCAGATTATTGAAAGTTACTAATAAAAAAATTGAGAAATCTATCGAGTTAGATGTTATAATTGGTGAATCTGTTACTGACCTTGAATATAAAGAAAAAGTATTTTCAATGGAAAGAGGACCAAATATATTACATCAAATACGAAAACATGGGCTAATAGGAAAACCCACCACTCTGGCAGAAAGAATTAAAGAATATCTTAAAGCTTGAGTAACTCAATTCTTTCTTGCTTTTCAAGATCCATTTGATATAAGTTCATTAGGGCTATTTAACGATGTAATAAAATCTGTTAAATGAAATAGAAATTAATAATAAATATAATTTATAGTTAATTGATCTATGTCTATTGATGTTAATTGAGTACATATAAAAGTCAAAATAAAATTTCATTATTTTTTTTGTATTGGTAATAATTTAATATATTAATAGAGTTATTTTATAATAAAAAAATAAAATCTACTATTAGAATTGAAAAAGTTTTTGATAAAACATTAAGCAAATAAGATATATAAATATGAATGACTAAGCAAAACCTTTTCTATTACATAATCGATATGTCTATTTTTCATTATCATTTATTTAGTAACTTAATATCAGGGAGAAAATATGAAAA
>Ga0126312_10001497_pt1 | contig 15364 bp, 15 predicted proteins | sample Plot104A_FD_92537 | JGI IMG/M metagenome (GOLD analysis project Ga0126312, IMG submission 92537) | Serpentine soil microbial communities from UC McLaughlin Reserve, CA, USA - Plot104A | ecosystem: Environmental > Terrestrial > Soil > Grasslands | place: USA: UC McLaughlin Reserve, Lake County...
CTGCTCCGCCCCACGAACAGCGAGACCGTCTGCCCGTTCAAGGGCCAGGCGTCGTACTGGTCCGTCGAGCTCGACGGCGATGTCCACGACGATCTCGTGTGGAGCTATGAGGCGCCGATCCCCCAAGCCGAAGGCGTCGCCCGATTGTTCTGCTTCTACAACGAGCGAGTCGACCTCGTCGTGGACGGCGTGCCGCTGGCCCGCCCGGAGACGCCGTACTCCCCGTAGCCGGTCGCCGTCGCAGGCTCCGGCTCCTGCGGCGCCGGTCGGCAAAGCCGCCGTCGCCGCGCGCTAGGTGCGTGCCGTCGGGTCAGCGCTCCGACCCGGCGAGCAACCCCTGCACGAAGTACCGCTGGAACGCGAAGAACACGATCAGCGGGACGATCATCGACAGGAACGCGGCCGGCGCGATGACGTCGATATTGGTGCCGAACTGCCGCAGCTGACTGCGGATCGCGACGGTGAGGGGCGCGTGGGACGTGTCGGCGAACACCAGGCCGACCAGCAGGTCGTTCCAGACCCAGAGGAACTGGAAGATCGCCAGCGAGGCGATCGCGGGCAACCCGATCGGCAGCACGACGGTACGGAACACCTTGAGCTCGCTGGCCCCGTCGATACGCGCCGCTTCGAGGAGCTCGCGTGGGATCCCGGCGAAGAAGTTGCGTAACAGGAAGACGGCGAACGGCAGGCCGAACGCAACGTGGAAGAGCACCACCCCGCTGAGGTCGCCGAAGATCCCCAGACGTCCGTAGAGGTCGGCGACCGGGATCAGCGCGACCTGGACGGGCACTACCAGCAACGCGACAACGCCCACGAACGCCCAGTCGCGACCGCGGAAGTCGATCCAGGCGAACGCGTACGCGGCCAGCGAGCCGATCAGCACGACACCGAGAGTGGCCGGCACCGTGATGAACACGGTGTTCCAGAAGGCATTGACGATCTCGGGCGTATCGAGGATGTCGCGGTAGCTCTGGAAGGTCAGCTGGCTCGTGTGGGTCAGGGCATTCCACCATCCGCTCTGCGCGTTGTCGGACTCGAGGCGTCCCGACGCGACCAGCAACCCGACGGTGGGCGTGAGCCACGCCAGCGCGACGACGATCAGCACGATGTGCACCGGCCCCTTCGCGACGGCGTACCCGATCCGGCGGGCCAACGACTCACGAGGAGGCCGCGGGACGGCCTTCGGCGCAGTCCCGGTGGTGGACGTCATCGTTCCTCCGAACGGAGCCGTCGGATGTTGAAGATCATCGCCGGGATCACCAACACGAACAGCAGGACCGACAGCGCGCTCCCCAGGCCCTGGTCGAGCTGGCCTCCGAACGAGACCCGCCACATTTCGAGCGCCACGACGTTCGCGTCGTCCTGCACAGAGGGAGGCGCTATCACGAACACCAGGTCGAAGATCTTGAGGACGTTGATCATCAACGTCACGAGCACGACGAGCAGCACGGGACGGAGCAGCGGCGCGGTGACCCGCCGGAAGACCTGCCACTCCCCGGCGCCGTCAGTGCGCGCGGCCTCCAGCACCTCCCGTGGGATCGCCGCCAACCCGGCGCCGATGACGATCATCGCGAAGCCGACCCAGATCCACAGGAAGGCACCGATGATCGCGGGGGTGATGAGGCTCGGACCGAGCCATTCGACGCCGCCGTACGGCTGCCGGAAGTTCGACGCGGCAAGACGCACCCGGTAGCTCCCACGCTCGAGCCCGTCGATCCTGAAGGACCCGTCCGGCTTCGTGGTCGCAGTCCCGGCGACGTTTTCATTGCGGACGGCCTCCACGTCGACGCCCCGGAGACCCCGCTCGGTCGCGTCGACGACACCGGGTTGTCCGCCGCCGCCGCGCGTGAAGTCGAGCCACACGACTCCCCGCAGCGCGCCGCGCCCGCCGCTGGTCGGCGCCCGCGCGAGGGCCGAGCCTTTCGGTATGCGGGCTTGGGTGATCCCCGCCAGGCCGATCCCGACCACCTGGCCGGGCCGGAACGACTGCACTGTGGCGTAGCCGCCGTCCGAGCGGCGGGCGGCGTCGGTTTGCGATGGCCGGGCGCCTTCGATCTCGCCCGGAGGCCGGACCGCGTCGACGACACTGGCGACGACGGCATTGGCGAGCCCGCGCTCGGGTTCTTCTTCGTACACGAGTCGGAAGATCACACCGGCGGCGAGGAACGAGATCGCCATCGGCATGAAGACTGCGACCTTGAACACGGTCTGCCAGCGCACCCGCTCGGCCAGCACCGCGAAGATCAGCCCGATGCTGGTGGCGAGCGTCGGGGCGGCGACGACCCAGATGGCGTTGTTGCGGATCGCGGTCCGCGTCTCCTCCAGCTCGAACATCTCGCGGTAGTTGTCGACCCCGACGAACGAGCTGCCGGGCCGGTCGAAGAGGCTGCGTCCGACCGTGTAGAAGATCGGATAGACCACCAGCGCGCCCAACACGACCAACGCCGGCAACAGGAACAGCAACGCGAGGCGGGGGCTGTACCCGACGCCACGTTCACGGGGCGCCGGGCGCGCTGCGCCGGGCCGGCCCGGAACGGTCGGACCCGCGGTCGCGACTGCAACTGCCGGCTGGGCCTGATCCGGTGGGCTCGGCGCCCCCGCCGGCGCCGAGCCCTCCTCGATCCCGGTCGAGCGTTCGCCGTCGTCCGCCACGGCGTTCAGCTCAGCTCATCCGCCGGCGTATGCCTGCGCCGCCGCCGATTCGAGTTGCTGCGCCGTCCCGTCGACGTCGGACGGGTTTCTCAGGAAGTCCTGGAAGATCTTCCATTCCCCCTGTCCGTCGGTCGCCCCGAACGAGGCCGGCTGCTGGTCGGACATGTCGAACTGCACGTTCGACGAGGTGACGAGCACGTTGGCGATCTGACGGAAGGTCGAGTTGGAGTACGCGTTCGGCGAGACGCTCTTGTTCGCCGAGATGTAGCCCCCGGCCTTCGCCCACACCTGGGCTGCCTGCGGCGTCGCCAGGAACTTGACCAGCTCCTTGCCACCCTCCGAGTCCTTGAACAGGACGGCGACGTCACCGCCGGTGACCACGGGGGCGGGACCGCCGCTCATGCCCGGCACCGGGAAGAACTTGGCGGTCTTGCCCAACTTCGCCTTCGTGTCGCCCGAGATCACCCCGGCGACGAAGTCGGCCTCGATCTCCACTCCGGCCTTGGGCGGGCTGGCGTAGAGGTTCTGGACCGACTGCGGGAACTCGGTCTGCAGCGTCTTGCTCGTCCCGCCGGGCAGATAGTCGGCCTGGACGATCTGACCCATCGTGGTCAGCGCCTGCTTGACCGAGTCGTCGGTCCACGGGATCTGATGCTTCGCGAGCTGGTCGTACTTCTCGGCGCCTGCCTGCGCCAGGTAGACGTTCTCGAAGACGTCCGTGAGCGTCCACCCGTTCGCAGCGCCGACTGACAACGGCTTCACGCCCGAATCGGCGATCGTCTTCATGTCCTGGAGCAGCTGGTTGAAGTCGGTCGCCGGTTGCACTCCGGCGTCGCGGAAGACTTTCGTGTTGTACCAGACGAGTGACTTGTTCGCGGACTTGAACCACACGCCGTAGAGCTGTCCGTCCACGGATCCGAGCTCACGCCAGATGGGCGCGTAGTTCGAGTCGACCTCCGTGCCGGCGACGTCCTCGATCGGCCGCAGCGCGCCGCGCTGGGCAAAGTCGCGCAGGAGTCCCGGCTGCGGGAGAACGGCGACGTCGGGCGGGTTGCCACCCGCGATGCGGGGTTCCAACGCGGGCGCGATGTCGTCGCCGGTCGAGGTGAACGTGACCGAAGCGCCGGTCTTCTTCTTGAAGGCGTCGAGGACCTTCTTGAAGTTCTTCTGCTCGGTCCCCGTCCAGACTGCCGCCACTTCGACCTTTTGCCCGTCGAGCGGCTTGTTTTGTGACGGTACGGCCCTGCCGCCTGCCGCTACGAGCAGCAGCGCAGCAGCACCGAGCGCCACGAACTTCCTGAGCTTCGACATCTCTCCCTCCGTTGTCAGGCCTGCCCGTCCCCTTTCCTCTCGGGACCGCCGTCGCCGAGGGCGAGCCCGGTCTCGAGATCGAAGAAGTACAGCCGGCTGGTGTCGACCACGAGCTCGGTCGTCTCTCCCTCCCGCGCGCGGGTGTCGGGGTGCACGCGGGCAACACAGTCCGTGTGTTCTTCACCTGCACGCTGCGCGAGCGTGGCGTCGCTGATCTCGGCCCGTTCGCGTACGAGGTCGCGGGTGTCCTCGGTGAAGACGGGCTTGGCGTCGACCGTGAAATGCACGTACGCATCCGCGCCCATGAGCTCGACGAGCTCGACCGTGCCCCTGATGCGCCGGTCGGCGGGGGCGTCCATCGCCACCGCGGCGTCTTCGAGGCTCTCGGGCCGGATGCCGAGCACGACCGGTCGGTTCGTGCGCTCGCGGAGCCGCGGACGTTCTGCGACGAGGGAGTCCGCGAGGCGCAGCGTCTGCTCTCCGAAGCGCACGCTCAAGTCGCCGTTGGACGCCTCGAGCGTCGCCTGCACCAGGTTCATCGCCGGCGACCCGATGAACCCGCCGACGAACAGGTTCACGGGGTGCTCGTAGAGGCCCTGCGGCTTGTCAACCTGCTGCAGGACGCCCCGCTTCATGACCGCGACCCGGTCACCCATCGTCATCGCCTCGGTTTGATCGTGCGTGACGTAGATCGTCGTGGTGCCCAGGTCACGTTGGATGCGGGCGATCTCGGCGCGCATCTGGACACGCAGCTTCGCGTCGAGGTTCGAAAGCGGTTCGTCCATCAGGAACGCGCTGGGCTCACGGACGATGGCGCGACCCATGGCGACCCGCTGCCGCTGGCCGCCCGAAAGGTTCCGAGGTTTCCTGTCGAGGAACTCTTCGAGCCCGAGGATGTGCGCCGCTTCGGCGACACGCCGTCGGACCTCGTCCCGGCTCACCTTGTGGAGCTTGAGACTGAAGGCGAGATTGTCCGCTACCGACAGATGCGGGTAGAGGGCGTAGTTCTGGAAGACCATCGCGATGTCGCGATCCTTCGGAGGAAGCCGGTCGACGACGCGTTCGCCGATCCGGACATGGCCTTCGGTGATCGACTCGAGCCCGGCGACCATGCGGAGCGCAGTGGTCTTGCCGCAGCCCGACGGCCCCACCAGCACCATGAACTCGCCGTCCGCGATCTCGAGGCCGAGATCGGAAACGGCGAGGGTGCCGTCGTGGTAGATCTTCGTGACCTCGTCGAGCGTGACGCCGGCCATCCACTCTCCTGGTGATCAGCCAGCCAGCCGCCCTCGTGTGATTGTGAGGTACCCACCTCTGTAGCGAGTGAAACGGGAGTGTGCCTCAGTCTTCGCTCGGTGGGCGCGGATACGGGAACTTGGCGCCGACGCCGCCATCCACCACCAATGTCTGCCCGTTGACGAACGCGCTCAGGTCGCAGGACAGGAAAAGGATCGCAGCCGCGATGTCGGCGGGTTGCGCGACCCGCCCTAGGGGCGTGTTCTCGACGTTTCGGCGCCGCCCCTCGTCGCCCAGGAACGCCGACACCCGAGGCGTCCAGACGACACCGGGTGCGACCGCGTTCACACGGATCCCCGACGGGCCGAGCTCGACCGCGCCGGTTCGAACGAGCGACAGCAGGCCGGCCTTGGCGGCGCCGTACGCCGCGTGTCGCGGCGCGCTCGTGACGCCCGAGACCGACGCCACGAACACGATCGTCCCACCACCCGTCGCCGCGATGGATCGGCCGCCGTACTGCATCGCGAGCATGGCGTGGCGCAAGACGATGTCGAACTGCCAGTCCCACGTCTCGTCGTCGAGGTCCAGGAGGTCGTAACGCGTCGCCATCCCCACGATGTCCACGACACCGTGGATGCGCCCGAGCGCTGCGCCGCTGTCAGCGAACAGTCGCGCGACGTCGGCGCGATTCGTGGCGTCACCGACCCACGGAACACCACCCACTTCGGCAGCGATGTCGTCAGCCAGTTCGGCGTCGACGTCGACACACACGGTTCGGGCGCCGGCTGCGGCAAGGGCGTGCGTGGTTTGGCGGCCGATGCCCTGGCCGGCACCGATGACGACGAAGCCCCGACCATCGAGCCGGAGCAATGCGGGGAAGTCGGGGACCGGGGTGTCGTCGGCGCGAGTCACGAGCTCACCCGGCAGCAGGATCGTCGGTGCCGACGCGCATGCCGAAGAGCCGCCGGGCGTTGTCGCCAAGGATCGCGGCCTTCACCTCGCGAGGCAGCCCGCACTCGACGATCTGCGGAAGCAGATGACTCACGCGCCGGCCCACCGGCCACGAGTACAAGTCGGTGCCGAACAACACGCGTTCAGAGCCGAAACGCACCGCGAACTCTTCGATGAAGTCGAAGTTGTAGCTCAGACTTGTGTCGAACACGACGTTGGGCGCGACGTCTGCCACGAAGAAGCATTGCCTCGTGGCCTCGTACGACGAGAAGGCGTCGAGAGCCAGGATCGTCAGATCGGGGAGGAAGCGAGCGATCGATGCGAGCTTCCACAGTGACTCCTCGGGCGTGTCGTCCATGGCGTGGATGACCGGCACGAGCCCGAGCTCACCCATGCGATCGAGGTATCGCAGGATCCACCGACTGTCCATCGACACGCCCTGGAAGCGCGTGTGGAAGCTGATGGCGACGAGCCCGAGCTCCGAACCGACTCGTTCGAGCTCATCGAGAGCGTGGGGCCCGTCGCGCGGCTCGACAATGCCGCATGCGACCGGGAACCGGTCCGGACTGTCGTCGCGGTACGCGGCGATCTCATTGTTGACCCGCCGGGTGTCGGCGAGACCGTTTGGGCGAAGGTAACCATGGCCGGGGATCACGAGCGCCTGCCTGACTCCCCCTTCGTCCATGATCCGGACCCGCTCGGCGAGCTCCACTCGGGCGACTTCCGCCGCGTTGCCGCCGGCGTCGTCCAGCTCACCGCCGAGCGCGTCGAAGGCGCGCCCGACGTGGTGGTGCACGTCGAAGACGTCGAAGCCGACGTCAGCGATCACGCGGCACCGCCGAGCCGCGGCCACAGGCGCAGCGCGTTCTCACCGAGAAAGCCGCGCTGGTCCGCGGGCGAGAGCCGCGAGCAGGCGGCGCGTCCCATGTCCACGAGCGCGGCATACGGACGGTCGTGTGTCTGCGGGTAGTCGGAGCCCCAGAGCAGGCGGTCGGCGCCGAACGCTGCCGCGAGGCGGTCGACGAGGTCGCGTGGATCGCCCGCGGCCTCGGCCTGTTCCAGCAGGTAACAGGACGCCTTGAGAGAGACGTTCGCCAGCGTCGCAAGCTCGAACAGGTCGGCCGCCTTCGGATAGGGCGGGCCACCGCTCAAGTCGGGGAACCCGCAGTGGTCGAGCGCGACGGTGACCTCGGGGAACCGCTCGAGCATGGCGCGCAACTCGGGTATCTGGTCCGGGAGGACCGTCACGACCACGGGGAGACCGAGCTCGGCTGCCACCTCCCAGACCCCGAGGGCGCTCGGGTCGTCGAGCCGAGCGAGAGTCGGGTTCCCGATCACGAACAGCCGCACTCCGCTGACGCCTTCGTCTGCCATGGCGCGGAGTCGACGGGCCGGGTCGTCGACGGTGTCGATGATCACCACACTGGCCAGCCGATCGGAATGCGCTCGGGCCGCGTCGATCACGTAGCGGTTGTCGAAGCCGTACGCGCTCATCGGCTGGACGAGGACGGCTCGGTCGACGCCGGCCGCCGTCATGAGCTCCAGGACGTCCTCGACCGTGACCGGTGCTTCGCGGAACCAGTCGAGGCTCACGCCGGTGGGACGAAGCGGGTAACGAGCTCTGTCGGTGGCGACGACGTGGACGTGCGTGTCGACGATCACACGGCGGCGGGCATCGGGATGCCGTAGAGCCGCGCCGCGTTCCGTGCGAGCACACCGACCTTCTGCTCGTCGTCGACGTCGTCGCGGTCTCGGATGATCCGAACGGTGTCAGGGAAGGCGCAGTCCCAATGGCAGTAGTCCGAGGCGTAGCAGACGATGTCACCCGTCGCCGAGAGCACGTACGGAACGGCGCGCTCGTCGGGCTCGCAGCTGACGAAGCATCTCCCCTCGAGGTACTCGGAGGGCGGCCGGTCGATGAGCGGCGCCTGGTCGGGTACGTGCTCCCAGTGCTCGTCGAGCCGCTCGAGCCAGAACGGGAGCCAACCTGCACCCGCCTCCAGGAACCCGACCCGGAGCTCGGGGAAACGGTGCAGCACGCCGCCGACCGTGAAGCACGTGAGCGCGAGCATGGCGCCCACGGGGTGCGTGAACGCATGCACCGTGAGGATCGAGTCGAGGCGCTCGATCACGAACGGCACCTGCCCCGGCGCCTGGCCGCCGCCGTGCACGCAGACCGCGACGCCGAGCCGCTCGGCCGTCTGCCAGACGACGTCGAAAGACGGATGATCGAGGTTCTTGTCGAGGATGTGCTGGGCGCACACGAGCCCGACGAACCCATTCGCCCGCACGCAACGCTCGAGCTCTTCGGCGGCGGCCTCGGGGTCGAGCATGGGCAGCTTCGCCACGAGCTTCAGCCGGTCGGGCGCGTGGGCGGCGAACTCGGCCCGGGCGTCGTTGAGCGCACGGCAGAGGGCGACCGAGAACTCGCGGTCATGCAGCGCGAACTCCTCCCCCGCACCCGGCGGGAACAGCACCGCGACGTCGATGCCTTCGAGGTCCATGTCGTCCAGCCGCGCCACCGGGTCGTACATCCCGGGCCGCATGCCGGTGGGCGGGGTGACCTCGAAGTCGTCCTCGGCCCAGACCGGCGTGCGGGGATTGCGACCGCTGATCTGCATGCCGCCGCCCGGCACCGCCGCCGCCGCCCGCCCGTAGTGCTCCTTGGTCGCGCGCACGTACTCCACCATCCGGGCCCGGAACCGGTCCGGCACCCGCGTGCGCCAGCCCACCGGCTCCCCGCCGTGCCCGTCGGCGTCGACGACGTAGTACCCGTAGCGTCCCATCGAGCTCTCCCCGCCGCCTTCACGGGAGGCGGCTGCTGGAGTCAGTTCTATCTTCTCTATCTTCTTCGCACGAACGAGCACCGGGAGGCCTCGTGAGCGACGCCGCCGAGGAGTGGATCGAGGTCGACGACTCGCCCGAAGCGCTCCTCGAGCTGCTCGAAGACCGCGGGTGGGGCGACGGGCTGCCGGTGGTCGCGCCCACCGCCGAGCGCGTGGACGGGATGCTGCAGGCGCTCGACACCGACCCCGACGAGGCCGTCGCGGTGCTTCCGCCCCGCAACGGAGCCGCCACCGGTCGGGCAATCGCCGTCAACGCCGTGCTCGCCGGCTGCCCACCGGACGTCATGCCCGTCCTGATGGCGGCGGCACGCGCCCTCGCCAGTCCGGAGCTGAACCTCGAAGGCGTGCAGGCGACGACCCATCCGGTCGCGCCGCTCGTGATCGTGCACGGTCGCGCCGTCGACAACCTCGGCTTCAACGCCGGGCTCGGGGCGTTCGGCCCGGGCTGGCGCGCCAACGCGACCGTTGGCCGGGCGGTGCGATTCCTGCTGATGCACGTCGGTGGCGCACGACCGGGCGCCGGGGATGCCAGTACGCAGGGACAACCCAGCAAGTACGCGTTCTGCATCGCCGAGAACGCGGCCGATTCGCCGTGGCCGCCATATCCGTGGACGAAAGGCGTGATCGCAGACAGCGCGGTCACGGTCGCCTGCACCGAGAACCCGCACAACTTCCACGACATGTGGAGCCGGCTACCGGAGGGCATCCTCGAGAAGGCGGCCACCGTTGTCGCCCAACTCGGGTCGAACAACGCCCCCGTGAGCAGCGCCGAGATCTTCATTGTGCTCTGCCCCGAGCACGCCGTGACGATGGCCGAAGCCGGCTGGTCGCGTGACGACGTGCAGAGCTATCTCTTCGAGCGGGCGCGGCTCCCGGCCGGGCAGATGCGCGCGGCGTTCGATCCCCCGCTGTGGGAAGCGTGGATGCACGCCGTCGCCGACGACGCGCTGCTCCCACTGACCGCGCACCCCGACAACTACCGGGTCCTCGTTGCCGGCGGGCCGGGCAAGCACTCGTCGGTGCTGCTCAGCTGGGGCGTCACGAAGAGCGTGACACTGCCCCTGGATGCGTGACGAGGGCGCGCACCGCGTCAACCGCGCTCGCGGCGCGGGCGCGCACGGTGTCCTCGTCGATGCCGCCCAGCGGATGTGCGATCGCGACGATCCTGGCGTCGGGAAGGTCGCGGGCCCCAGCCGCGCCGCGTGCCATCGGCTCGAACGGCTTCGTGGCGAGCAGGACGGTAGGGATGCCCGCCTCTTCGAGCTGGACGAGGTCGTGGACACTCCACGACGTGCACGATCCTCAATCGCCGCTTCCCGTCAGCACGACCTCGGCGGTGCGTCGCAGGTTGTCGAGCACCTCGGCGTCGGCGGGCTCGGCCGCGCTCCGCTTTCCCAGCACCGGTCCGAGGCGCATGCCCGCCTTGTTCGCCAGGTCCTCGGCAACCGCGGAGAGGAGGAGGCCGGCATTGGGCTTCCCGTTGACGAGCACCGCGACGCGCTTCCCCTCCAGCGCCGCCGGCGAGGCGGCAAGCCGACCGCGACGGCGGACGACGGCTCCTTCGGGCGAGGCGACGAGAATCCGGCTCATGGGTGCACCTCCACGGTGCGAGCGACCTTACGATTCGAAACGGTGGTCGACAATGTTCGCGGGGAGGACGCGCAGCGGAGCATGATCGTTCACGTCGCCTACCCGCCCGATCCCCCGCGCCATCTGGTGGACGCGCTGCGGGCGGTGTCGCCGGATCTCGACGTGGTCGCGGTGCCCTATGTCGAGCCGCACGGTATGCGGGCGGCGCGCAGCCAGGGCTCGCTCGAGGAGTTGCGGGCCCGCGCCTCTGCTCTCACGGGCGCACAGCGCGACGCGTTCGCCCGGGCCGAGGTGCTGCTCGCCCTCGACCTGCCGGTCGGCCTGGGAACGTTCGCGCCGGGACTGCGCTGGGTGCAGGCCATCGGCGCCGGGACCGACCATTTCCGAGGCGCGGAGCTGGGGCCGGACGTCGTGGTCACCAATGCGGCGGGCGTTGCCGCGGTACCGATCGCCGAGTTCGTGGTCGGGCAGCTCCTCGCCATCTGGAAGCGCTTCGACGAGCTTGCCGATCAGCAGCGCCGTCATGTGTGGGAGCCGGCGTACGGCCGACAGGTGTCCGGCCTCACGCTGGGGCTGGTGGGGCTGGGAGCGATCGGCACCGCGGTGGCCGAGCGGGCACGAGCGCTGGGAATGCGGGTGCTCGCCGTGCGGCGGCGACCCGGGGCGGACGACCGCTCGCCGATGGTCGACGAAGTGGTCGGACCGGAACGCCTTCACGACGTGCTCTCACGCGTCGATGCTGTCGTCGTGTGTGCCCCGGCCACCGCCGAGACCCAAGACCTCTTCGACGCGGCCGCCTTCGCCGCCATCCGACCGGGCGCGGTGTTCTGCAATGTCGCGCGAGGCTCGCTCGTCGACGAGGCCGCGCTCCTCGACGCGCTCCGATCCGGCCACCTCGGGGCGGCAGTGCTGGACGTCACCCGAGAGGAGCCGCTGCCCGCCGGCAGCCCGCTGTGGGACGCGCCGAATCTTCGCCTGTCGCCGCACTCGTCGGCCTCGCTCGACCATTACGTGGAGTCCGTGTTCGACCTCTTCGCCGACAACCTCGGCCGCTATGTGCGTCGCGAGCCGCTCCGCAACGTGGTTGCCGATGGTTCTGGCGTCGTTGACCTCGAAGAGTTCTAGGTCAGCGACGCCAAAACGGGAGGGACGTCTGCAGCGTTCGGCGTGCGAACTCGTCGACCGGCATCACGCGCAGCTCCTCCGAGAGCACCTCGACGCTGACGGGGCCTCGGAAGCCTTTCGCGCGCAAGCACGCCGCAAACCGGTCGAGGTCGAATTCACCGGCGCCGGGGAGTGCGCGCCGGTGCAGCGTGTCGTGACCCGGGTTTTCGCCGGGCGGCAGCCCGTCGCTGAACTGGACGAACGCGACCTCGTCGACCGGGAACTCCTCGAGGTCGGGCCAGCCGTCGTCGCCGCGGAAGAAGTGCCACGTGTCGACGATCACGCCCGTCCGGACGTCACCTCCGGCGCCGGCGAGCAGGTGGCGCGCGTCCGTGATGGTCTTGACCTTCGTGAGCGGCGAGAACTCCACTGCCAGGCCGACGCCCGACGCACCGAAATGGTCGGTGCTCCATGCGAACAGGCCTCTGATCCGTTCATCGACGTCGTCGACGACGCGGACCTGTACCCACATCGCGTCCAGGGCCCGCGCCATCTCGAGCAGCTCGTCGGCCTCGCGTTTGGTCCGTCCCTCGTCGGCGCCGATCGTCAGCCCGGCCAGGTCGAGGCACGCGAGCCCTCGATCGGACAATGCGTCGGCGAGCTGCGTGAGCGATCCACCGGCGGCGAGATGGGCGCGGATCGAGAAGACGTCGGGGCTCACCATCCGATACCCGGCGTCGGCGGCGGCTGCGACCTGTGTGAGCAAGTCGGCGTGCGGTTCGACGAGCGGTGAGTGATTGAGCGTCGCGAACGCCAGATCCGCCATGACCAAGCAAGCGTATGCTCGGATGACCGATCGAAGGAGGTTCGCATGGTCCGCATGAAGGTCCTCGACCCGACGGCCCCACCCCCGGAGATGGGCGCCGATCCCGGACCGGATGCCGGGGCACTCGCACGGAAGCTCGTCGGCCTCCGCTACGACCGCACGTGGCGGTCGTTCGAGTGGGTGATCGACGAGTGGACGACGATGCTGGGCGAAGCAGGGGCAGAGATCCGGCCGTGGTGCGCGGGGAACCGCATCGGCGAAGAAGGCGAGCGCACTCGCGCGCAGCTGGAACGCTTCGTCGACGACGTCGACGTCGCCGTCGTCGGGCTCGGCAACTGAGGATCGTGCACCTCGTGGACGGTCCACGACACCCTGGCCGTGGCCTCCCGAGGCAAGACGGCGGTCGCCGTCGTAACGCAAGAGTTCGAGCCGCTGGCCCACACGATGGCCGCGAACGCCGGACACGCGGCGCTGCGCGTGCTCGTGCTCCCCTACCCGCTCGACACCCGGCCCGAGCCGGAGGTGCGTGAGATTGGCCGACAGCACTATCGACCGCTCCTGCGGGCCCTCGGGGTGCCAGATTGACTGGCTGACGAGCCCCCGCATCGACACCGACATCGACGTCATCGCGTTCACCAAGTTCGCCACCGACGCCGGGTGGGGCGACGGGCTCCCGCTGGTGCCCCCGGTGGAGGAGTTCGTGCGCGAGTACGTCGCGGCGTCGAACCGCTTCCCCGACGATCTGCTCGCCGAGCTGCCTCCCCGCAACGGACGCTGCACGGTCGAGAAGGTGGCGATCAACGCCGTCATGGCGGGAGCGCCCTCGACGGCGATGCCCCTTCTGTGTGCGGCCGTCGAGGCCTGCGCCGACCCGGCCTTCGACCTGTTCTCGCTGAACACCACCACCAGCTCGGTCGTACCGGGCCTGTTCGTGAACGGTCCCGCACGCCACGAGCTCGCCATCCCCTACGCCACGGGGTGCTTCGGCGGTGAGGCCGGGCCGGGACCGTCGATCGGCCGCGCGTTGCGCCTCGTCATGCGCAACGTCGCCGGCCAGGTGGTGGGCGTCTCCTCGAAGAGCGTGTTCGGCCAGCCCGGACGGGTCGCCGGCATCGTCGTGGGCGAGTGGGAGGAACGCTCACCGTGGGCGCCGCTGGCCGAACGGCGCGGTGTCAACGGCAACGCCGTCACGGTCCACGGCGGCGTCGGGACCATGGACATCGCCGACATCGTGGCCGACACCGGTGCGCTGCTCGTGGAGCTCATCGGGAAGTCGATCGCGTACCCGGCCACGAACGCGTTCATCAGCCACTCCGGCGCCGAGGTCCTGGTCGCGTTGGCGCCGCCGTGGGCCGACCTGATCGCCGCTGACTTCCCCGCCATCGAAGACGTCCAGCGCGCGCTGTGGCGCCACGCCGCATTGCCTGTCTCCTGGTGGCCGCCGCAGTACCACGCCTACCTGGAGGAGCGCGACCGGATCGGCCCCGGCGGGATGGTGCACCTCGTGGAGCGACCCGACGACGTGCTGGTCATGGTGTGCGGTGGCCTCGGCAATCTGCACGCGTACGCGCTGCACAGCTTCGGGCCGACGAAGGCCGTGACCCGGCCGTTCTGAGCGGCGCCGGCATGGCAGACGGTGCGCTCGGTGGGCTGCGCGTCCTCGACATCTCGACTTTGTTCGCGGCGCCACAGATCGCAGCTGTGCTCGGTGATCTCGGCGCCGACGTCGTAAAGGTCGAGCCGCCCCAGGGTGATCCGTTGCGGGCCATGGGAGTGCAGCGCTCCGGGCACTCGCTCATGTGGGCGCTGGCCGCGCGCAACAAGCGTTCGGTCACACTCGACTTCGACGACGAGGCCGGGCGCGACCTCCTCCACCGGCTCGTCGAGCGAGCTGACGTGCTGGTCGAGAACTTCCCGCGTCCCACGCTCGAGCGCTGGCACTGCACGTACGACGAGCTCGGCGCCCGCAACGACCACCTCGTGATGGTGAGCGTCAGCTGCTACGGCGCGACCGGCCCGTACCGGGACCGGCCCGGCGCCGGCACCCTGGCGGAGGCGTTCGGCGGGCTCACGAACATGATCGGCGAAGCCGACGGCCCGCCGATGCTGCCGTCGGTCGCTCTGGGTGACACCGTCACCGCGATGGCAGGCGTCATCGGCACGCTGGCCGCCTGCTACCACCGCGACGCCGGTGGCGGGCGCGGCCAGCACGTCGACGTGAGCATGTACGAGCCAATCCTGCAACTCCTCGCCGGCACCATCGCGGCGTACAACCCGACGGGCGAGCCGCCCCGGCGAACCGGCAGCCGCGTGCCGGGGGGCGTTCCGCGCAACGTCTACCGCACGGGCGACGGTCAATGGGTCGTGGTCTCGGGCACGACCGACGCACAAGTCGCGCGGCTCCTCCCGCTCATCGCGCGCGACACACCAGAGGACCAGGCGCGCTTCGGGCGGTCGGCGGCGCGCCTCGCGGCGGCCGACGAGCTCGACGGGCTCGTCGCAAGCTGGATCGCGGTGCGCGATCGCGACGACGTGATCGACGCGTTCCTCGGCGCGCGCATTCCGGCTGCGCCCGTGAACGATCTGCCGGCCATCCTCGACGATCAGCACGTCGCCAACCGGGCCAGCCTGGTGCGCGTCGTCGACGACGAGCTCGGTCCGCTGACGATGCCGGCTCCGACCCCGCGCCTCAGCGCGACCCCGGGGCGAGTCCGCGCGACCGGTCCGAAGCTCGGCGCCCACAATGACGAGGTCTTCCGCGAATGGCTCGAGTGACGATGGAACGGTGGAGGATCGGAAGCGTCGAGATCACAAAAGTGCCGGAGCTCGTGCTGCCCCTCCCGCTGCA
>Ga0126312_10001499_pt1 | contig 15358 bp, 14 predicted proteins | sample Plot104A_FD_92537 | JGI IMG/M metagenome (GOLD analysis project Ga0126312, IMG submission 92537) | Serpentine soil microbial communities from UC McLaughlin Reserve, CA, USA - Plot104A | ecosystem: Environmental > Terrestrial > Soil > Grasslands | place: USA: UC McLaughlin Reserve, Lake County...
CTTCTCCACTATGCGAGAGAGCTCCCCCTCGTCCACCGCTATCCCAAGGGTTGAGTAGATACGCTTCATGGTCCCTAGAGTGTCGGACCTAAGCTCCTCGTAGCGCACCAGAACCTTCGGTCCCTCGTGTGCGTCGTAGGCCCTCTTCGCGCTGCCGGCGTTCTCGAGGTACTTGCGGGAGCGGTTACGGACGAAGTTCTCGGGGTTGTTGTTGGCGGCGGCCCTGCGCTTCCAGTTCTCGTTCTCCTTCCGCTCGAACATCCAGCCCCCCTGTCTGGCGCCGTCGAGCATCGACGAGACGATATCTCTGGGGTCCCGGATCAGGAGGATCATGCGGCTCTCCGGGAGCGCCTCCATCAAGAGCGGCGCCCCCATCGAGCCGTTCGGCTCCTTGATGACGAGGTAGTCGCCAGCGCCGAGGCGGGGGTGGGAGTAGCTGGCGCACTCGAGGACGAAGTTCCTTATGGCCCTCTCCCATCCCTTGCGGGTCGCGTTCGCCATCACGAAATCGGGGCGCTGGAGGTCCGTCCCAGGGGATCTGTCGTGAAACTCGCCGAAGAGCTTGCCAACCATCGGCTCCTCCCAGAGCTGGTGGCCGCTCATATCCTCCATCATGGACCTCAGCCAGGTGCTGCCGCTACGCCCCGAGCCGAAGATCCAGATGAGGTTCTCGGGGTTGGCGCCGGCCTCCTCCCCCCCTAGCCTCGTCCGCAGCCTTACAGCCTCGGGTGAGAGCTCGTGATACTTGCCGAGAAGCCAACGGTAACCCTGTTTGAGCGTCCGGTTCCTGGCCGCCGCCCGTCGCAGGGCCCAGCCCAACTCCCTGGCCCTAACCCTGGCGTCCTCAAACATCTTTCCTCCCAAACAACCTCTCTAACCTTTCGCGCATCGATCAACCGGAGTATCTTCTGCTCCAGAAAGGATAACAAACCATAGACTGTACATTCGCAGCGTAACACTATACGCTAGTGAGATCCCGGTCTCGCGCACCCCGAGGCGGACACTTGGTCAGCAAAACGTCCATACGATAAACTGACCGCGGTCAAGTAGCGATACGAAGGTCCAGAAAGGAACCGGTTTGTCCACTCAGGTATCAACCACTACTAGAACAGGCTCTTTAGGAGCGGTCGTCGACTCCCTGAAGATGTTCTACCAGAAGCGGTGGCTGATCAGGTACATGGTCCAGCGCCAGATGGCGCGCAGCTACCAGGCCTCGTACCTCGGGTTGCTCTGGGCGTTCCTAAGCCCCCTGCTCATGGTAGTACTGCTCACCCTGATCTTCTCCGAGATAATCGGGATCAAGTTCAAGGAGGTGACGGGCAATCCCTCGCTGAACTTCGGGCTGTACCTGTACTGTGGGCTGCTGCCCTTCCTCGCCTACTCCCAGGCGTTGAGCCGGGGCGTGAACGTCATCCGCCGCAACTCCGGCCTCGTGCAGGGAGTGGTCTTCCCGCTCGAGGTGCTCCCCCTTACCACCATGGCGGCCTCGCTCGTCCAGAACGTGCTAGGGGTGGGGGCGCTCTTCTTCGTCCTCGTACTCTTCGGCCAGGAGCTGCACCTTACGGCGTTGCTGCTGCCGCTCGTCCTCATACCCCAGCTGCTGTTCATCCTTGGCCTCTGCTACCTCATGGCGGTTGCGGGCACCTACGTACCAGACATAAGGGAGACCCTTAGGGCCATCATCCGCGGGACCTTCTTCATAACCCCGATCCTGTGGCCAACGGGGAGGGTGCCCGAACAGTACAGCTTCCTCGTCGACTACAATCCGCTCGCCGTCCTGGTGAACGCTTATCGGAACCTGATCCTGAACGGCAAATTGCCCGACCTCGAGTCTGCCTTCTGGTTCACGCTCTTCGCCGTGGCGCTCTTTGTCGTGGGGCTAGTAGTCTTCAACAGGGTCAAGCACAACTTCGCGGACCTGCTCTGATGCCTGCCGTCTCCATAAAGGGCGTCTCCAAGAGGTTCAGGACCTTCCCAAGCGGGCAGGCCCGACTGAAGGAGGCCCTTACCTTCGGCATGAAGAAATACGGCCGCGACTTCTGGGCCCTCAAGGACATAAACCTCAACGTGGAGAGGGGCACGACCCTCGGCATCATTGGCCGCAACGGGGCAGGCAAGAGCACCCTCCTCAGCATAGTCTCCGGCATCCTACAGCCCTCGGAGGGCTCGGTCGAGGTAAGCGGCAGGCTCGTCGCGCTCTTCGCGCTAGGAGCAGGGTTCAACTCCGAGTTCACGGGCCGCGAGAACATAATGCTCAACGGCCTGATCCTCGGCATAGAGCGCAAGGAGATACTCGAGCGCTTCGACGAGATAGTCGAGTTCGCCGACCTCGGAGACTTCATAGACCAGCCTATAAAAACCTACTCGAGCGGGATGCGCTCCAAGCTCGGGTTCGCCGTAGCTGTCAACGTCGAGCCGGACGTCCTGATCCTGGACGAGACCCTCGCCGTCGGTGACGCGGTCTACAAGGAGACGGCGCTGCAGAAGATGTACGACCTGCGGGACGCGGGGACTACGATCCTCTTCGTCTCCCACGGCATGAAGACCGTGGAGGACTTCTGCACCGAGGCGGCGCTGATCCACGAGGGACGCCTCATGACAACGGGCGAGACAACAGAGGTGATAAGCGAGTACCAGGCCCTCGTCTCGAGCCTGCAGACGCAGCGCAAGAGGCAGCGCAAGGCCGGGGACGTGCAGGTACCCGGCGACATCGCGCTCCCCGACGAAGAGGCCGTTGTGCTGGGAGAGGACACGGAAGGCAGGGTTGCCCGCCTCCGCAGCGGCACGGGGGAGGCCAAGATCCGTAGCGTCGAGCTGCTCGACGAGAGCCTGAGCCCTATCGAGAGGAAGATCGAACCAGACTCAACGGTCACGGCCCGCGTCCACCTCGAGTACCTCGAGGCCCTGGAGGAGAGCGAGATCATCGTAACGCTGCGCAACAAAGCAGGACTCGAGGTGCTCTCCATCAGCACCACGGACGACGGGTCCCCACTCGAGGCGAGGGAGAAGGGCGAGCAGGTGGTGGTGGACTTCACCTTCAAGGTCCCCCTCCAGCACGGCATCTACATACTTACCGCCGACGCCCGCGTGGCGAGCGAGGACCTCTACCTCGACAGAATAGAGGCGCCTACGCGGTTCAGGATCACGCGCCCCTCCGACAGAGACGCCTACAGGGGCGTCGTACACCTTCCCACGGAGATCAAGGTCCACTCCCCCGAAGGCGAGAAGCAGGGCAGGTCCGCCTAAGACTTTGTCCCCACGCGTTACAGTGGTGATCCCCAACTGGAACGGCGAGAGGTTCCTCTCAACCTGCCTCGGCTCCCTGCGCCGCCAGTCATACGATGACTTCGATATGGTCCTCGTAGACAACGGCTCGACCGACGGCTCCGTCGCGTTCGCGAGGGATAACTTCCCCGAGATCAGCGTGCTCCCCCTCCCTGAGAACCGTGGCTTCAGCGCGGCTGTGAACGCGGGGATCCTGGCCTCGGAGACCGAGCACGTGGCGCTCCTGAACAACGACACGGAGACGGACCCGAAGTGGCTCGAGGCCCTGGTCGAGGCTGCAGATTCTTACCCGGAGGCCGGCTTCTTCGCCAGCAAGCTGGTCGACTTCGCCGACCGCCGCGTTCTGGACGGCGCAGGCGACGTCCTCCGCCGCAGCGGCCTCCCCTACCGGCTGGGCCACGGCGAGCCCGACGGCGGGCGGTACGACAAAACGGCCTTCGTCTTCGGCGCCTGCGCGGGGGCCGCGATGTACAGGCGCGGTATGCTCGACGACGTTGGGCTCTTCGACGAGGACTTCTTCGCCAACTGCGAGGATGGGGACCTCAGCTTCAGGGCCCAGCTCGCCGGCTACCGCTGCCTCTACGTCCCCGGGTCCGTCGTATACCACATGGGAAGCGCCACCTTCGGCAGGCGGAGCGCTACCTCCACCCGCCTCGGCACCCGCAACAGCCTTTGCTTGCTCGTCAAGAACCTGCCGGCACCACTAGTCCCAGGCTTCCTGCCCTTCATCCTGGCAGGCCAGCTCACACGCCTGGTCGTCACCGCGGCGACCTCCACCCTGAGGGCCCACTTGGAGGGTCTCGCCGGGGCGCTGCGCCTGCTGCCCCTCATGCTGAGGAAGCGGCGGGAGATCCAGAAGCGCCGCCAGGCCCCCGTCGAGTACATCAGGGGGTTGTTGAAGGAGTCCTCCAGGGCGGCGTCAGCGAGCATCAGGAGGCGCCTCGTGCACCTCGCAAGGTCGCGGCTGGGAGCGTGAAGTTCTCGGTAGTCACCGTCAACTACAGGTCCTGGCCTTACACGCTGCGCTGCATAGACTCCCTCTACGCCACGGGTTACGAGGATTTCGAGGTAGTAATCGTTGACAACGACACCGAGAAGCCGCCGGAGATAGAGCATCCGGTGCGCCTGATCCGGAACCCCGAGAACGTAGGCTTCGCGCGCGCCTGCAACCAGGGAGTAGACGCCTCCGAAGGCGAGAACGTTATGTTTCTCAACCCCGACACCGTCGTGGAGAGTGGCTTCTTCGAGAGCCTGGAGGAGTTCCTCGATGGGAGCCTCAGAGCCGGGATAGCGGGGCCGAAGATAGTCGGGACCGACGGGGAGGTCCAGCTCACGGCCAGAAAGGAGCTTAGCTTTCTCTCGGGGGTTCTGGGCAGGACCTCGCTCTTGACCAGGCTCTTTCCGAAGAACCCGCTGGTGAGGCGCCTCTTCCCCGCTGCGGAGAAGCTCACGGGCCCTACGGCGGTGGATTGGATCGCCGGCACCTGCATGGCCGTAAGGCGCGGGACGCTCGAGGAGATCGGGGGCATGGACGATCGCTTCTTTATGTACTTCGAGGACGCAGACCTCTGCCGCAGGGCACGCGATGCCGGCTGGCTCGTCTACTACCTGCCGCAGGTAGAGGTCTTCCACCACAGCGGCGCGAGCAGCGGCGACCGCCCGCGCGCCATCTGGAACCTCCACAAGAGCGCCTTCCTCTACCACCGCAAGCACGGCCCTCACGGCCCCTTAGGCCTCTACAGCCTCCTGACCCTGGCAGGTCTTACAGCGAGAGCCCTCGCCAAGCTCGGGGCATCGCTGGCAGAGAGCGGCAGGTAACGGCGGCTCGCCTCTCGAACAGGCGGGTGCGCGGACCCGGCGTTTGCTAAACTCCTGGCGTCTCGAAGGCATATGATCCCTGTAGCTTATGCGACCTCCTCTCCTGCACATCGGATACCACCAGACCGGGACTACCTGGCTCCAGAGGTGTGTATTCCGGAACGCCGTGGCAGGCTTCTCTTTCGCGGCTGGAGGCAAGACCCTGCGGCCCGCGTTCGTCGAGCTAGATCCCCCCAGCTTCGACCCAGATACCGCCCGCCGGACCTTCGAACCGGGGATAAGGAAAGCGCAGGACGGAGACCTCCTTCCCGTGCTCTCCGCCGAGCGGCTCTCCGGGAACCCGCACTTCAGAAGCCAGGATGGCGAAGCCATCGCCGTCCGTGTCGCCGCGGCGCTCCCCGAGGCCAGGGTCTTGATCGGTATAAGGGAGCAGAGGAGCATACTCGTCTCCCTCTACAAGCAATACGTCAAGAGGGGCGGACCGGTGTCTTTCAGGCGCTACGCGAGCGCAGAGCCGGGGGCAGACGGAGCGCCGAGCGCGAGGTAGGTACCCGCTACGCGGAGAGCAACGCCCTCACGGCGAAGCTCACGGGCATCGACCTCCGGTCGTTCGGGTTTGCCTGCGCGTAAGCGTGCGACGAGCTACGACTCGTAGCTGGGGAGCTCCTCGGCGGGGATCCCGGCCAGGGGCTGCATCATGAACGGCCTGACAGGGAGAGCTCTCGTTGAGCTTGTGACATCGCTGGTGGAGGGCAGAGTGGGGCGGCGCAGGTAACAAGACGAACAGGGGTACGCTCCTCCTCACCGCACGCGCAGGTTCGTATACTAGGCCTCAGCGTCGGCTATACGCTTCAGACTCGCTTCGTCCTTGATGTGAATGTGTCGCTGCTCTACGTCCACTACCCCCGCCTGGCGAAGCTGGTTGAACGCTCTGGTCACCGCCACACGCTTGGCCGCGATCATAGTGCCCAGGCGCTCGTGGGTGTAACGGGTCGGTATCTTGATGCCCTCCTTCGTGATCACACCCTCCCTGGCGCCTATCCGCAGTATGAGACTCGCCAGGCGCGCAAGAACGCTCTTGCTAGCGAGCTCGACAAGGAGAATCTCGGTTTCGCGAAGCCGCTCCGAGAGGCGTCGCACCAACCTCAGTCCTACCTCGGGATGACTGAGGATGATGCGCTCTATGTCGGCGCGTTTGAGGGAGCAAACAACCGACGGCTCCATTGCCCGCGCGTACACCCCCGAGAGTTGCTGGCCGGTGAGGGCCATCTCCCCAAATATATTGCCACTGCCACCACGATGGAATACGGGTCCTGTTGTTCTCGCCAACGGCGGTGTCGGCACCGTGCGTCTGAAGCGAAGTTGGTCCAGTCAGGCGCGAAGCATTGCTCCCAGAATGCGCGGCTCGCTAGTCGTCGGGTTGGTATTCCTGCTCGCCTTTCTCGTCGTCGGCTGCTCAACGTCGGCGTCCGCTCAAGTAACACCCTCCAATATCGTATTCGTTCTCGCTGACGACATGCGGTACGATGAGGTCGCCTACCTCGACGGCTTACAGGAGTTTGCCGCCTCCGGTCTATCATTCTCTCGCTACTACGTAACCGACCCGCAGTGCTGCCCTTCGCGCGCGACCATTCTTACCGGGCGCTACCCGCAAAACACCGGGGTCTTGCGAAACCCGCCGAGCAACGACGGGTGGGAGCCCTTTATCGAGAAGGGGAACGCGAAGAGCTACCTCCCGAGATGGCTGGACGATGCCGGGTACGCGACAGCGCTCTACGGGAAGCTGATGAACGGCTACGGAAACCAGGACCGCCTGGCTCCGGGTTTCGATGAGACGAAGATCTCCGAGTGGCCGAGGCAGGACGGCTCGATGACCAAGGAGGCCGTGCGCTTCTTCGGTGAGCACTCGGGGGAGCAGCCAGTCGCCGTCTTCCTCTGGCTGCGCTCGCCCCACGACCCGATGCAGGTCCCCGATGAATACGCCCACGACTTCGATACGATACCGCTTAGCCTCTCGCCAGCCTTCAACGAGTCCGATGTCTCGGACAAGCCGGCCTCGGTTCGGAGAGACCCGCTCTCGAGCAAGGAGCAGCGCCAGATGCTCTCCAAGCGGAGGAGCCGCCTGGAGATGGGCCGCAGGGTAGAGGAAGCGATCCAAGCGATGGTCGGGGCGGCAAGAGTGTCCGGAGAGCTCGACGATACCTATTTCGTCTTTAGCTCGGATAATGGCTACCTCCTTGGTGAGCACAGGCTAAAGAAGAAGAGTTGGCCCTACTCGGAGGCGGCCCACCAGCCGCTCATCGTCTCCGGCCCTGGCATACCTGCGGGGGCCACGACGGACGCACTCGCGGCGAACCACGACCTTGCGCCGACCATCATGGAGCTCGCGGGGCTACCCATCGCGGTGAATGCCCCGCCCGTGGACGGTCGATCGCTCGTCCCACTCCTCAGCGGACAGGAGCCCACCACGTGGAGGGACGCGGTGCTCGTTCAGCACCCTCATCCCGGCGAGGACAAGAACTCGGAAGGCTACCGCGCACTCTACACCGCCCAGGAAGAGCTGTATGCGGAGTGGGAGAAGGGGTGGGTCGAGCACTACACCGACGTGTATCAGACCGAGCCGGCGAACGCCCCGGCGCGGCAGGCCGAACTCGAGACGAAGCTCGACGCGCTGAAGGACTGCTCGGGAGACTCGTGCCGGAGGGCAGAGGATGCCGCCCCGTAGCGCAGGATGGTAGAGGGTCTCGAGCTCGGCCCCTCGTTAGGTCAAGCCCGGCCAGCTAAGGCTCGTAGCTTGGGAGCTCCTCGGCGGGGATCTCGGAGAGGGACCGCGCGGCTCGGTCTTTGTCCGAGAGGGTGGGGGACCCATCGAGTGGCCACTCTATCCCGATCTCCGGGTCGTTCCAGAGCACATACCCCTCTGCGCTGGGGTTGTACTTCCCCGTGCACTTGTAGGAGAAGAGCGCCCTCTCGCCCGTGACGAGGAAGCCGTGGGCGAAGCCTTCCGGGACGTAGAACTGGCGCCTGTTCTCGGAGGAGAGGATCACCCCTTCCCACTGGCCGAAGGTAGGCGAGCCCACCCTGATGTCGACGGCCACGTCGAAGACCTCGCCGTCGAGGACCTGCACCAGCTTACCCTGCCTGTCTGGGTCCTGGAAGTGCAGCCCGCGCAGCACGCCCTTCGTCGAGAAGGAGAGGTTGTCCTGGACGAAGCGGTACGAGAGGCCGGCCTCCTCGTAGCGCGCGGCGTTCCAGGTCTCCATGAAGAAGCCCCGCTCGTCGCCGAACACCTTCGGCTCGATGACGACGACGCCTGGTATGCCGGTCTCTATAACGTTCAAAGGGGAACTCCTTTACTCGTTGGCGGACGCTGGCCCGCGGCGAAGTAAGGGCCTTCGTCCTGGACCAGCTCGAGCAGGTAGCGTCCGTAGCTGTTCTTCTTCAGGGGCTCTGCGAGCCTTATCACCTGCTCCGCATCTATGTATCCCATGCGGTAGGAGATCTCTTCTGGACAGGAGATCTTGAGGTCCTGCCGCTCCTCTATGGTCTTTACGAAGTCGGCCGCCTGCTTGAGGGACTCGTGGGTCCCCGTGTCGAGCCAGGCCATCCCGCGGCCGAGGATCTCCACCCTGAGCTGCCCCCGATCGAGGTAGCCTACGTTGACGTCCGTTATCTCCAGCTCGCCCCGCCCGGAGGGCTCTAAGTTCTGAGCTATGTCGAGCACCTGGTTGTCGTAGAAGTAGAGCCCCGTCACGGCGTAGTGCGACTTGGGCCTCTCCGGCTTCTCCTCGATGCCTACGACCCTGCCGTCGCGCTCGAACTCGACGACGCCGTAGCGCTCCGGATCCCTTACGTAGTAGCCGAAGATGGTGGCCCCTCTCTCCTGGTCCGCCGCCTCGCGCAGCGTCTGGCCGAAACCCTGCCCGTAGAAGATGTTGTCCCCGAGTATCAGGGCCACGGAGTCGCTCCCTACGAACTCCCGCCCGATTACGAAGGCCTGCGCGAGGCCCTCAGGCCTCGGCTGGACGGCGTAGCTCAGGGTCAAACCCCACCTCGAGCCGTCGCCGAGCAGCTGCTCGAACCGGGGCAGGTCGGCTGGGGTCGAGATCACCAGTATGTCCCTGATGCCTGCGAGCATTAGAGAAGACAGCGGGTAGTAGATGAGCGGCTTGTCGTAGATCGGAAGCAGCTGCTTGCTTACGACGTGCGTGAGCGGGTAGAGCCGCGTGCCCGACCCTCCAGCCAGGATGATGCCCTTCACGACCCGCCCCCCAGGGCGCGCTCCACTCGTTCTCCACCGCAGACGACCACGCCGCGGATTCTAGCAGGATCTACCGTCGATTCAGGGCACTCTTCAGTGCCTGTACTGCTTGATCAGGCGCAGGTACTTGCTGAAGTCGAACCTGCCTGGGCAGGTCCTGTTGACCCCAGGAACGTCGCGGTGGCCTATTATGTGCTGCCTGTCGACCGGTATGCCGAACCGCTTCGAAAGGTAAGCCGCGAGCCTCGCAGAGGAGCGGTACTGGCGCGCTGTCTTGGGCTCGTCTGCGTATCCAGCGTGCTCTATGCCGAAGCTCCTCCTGTTGTAGTGCCAGTCCCCGGCGTGCCAGGCTATGTCATCGTTGCGCACGCACTGGGCCACCCTGCCCTCCCTGCTCACGACGTAGTGCGCCGAGACGTTGGAGCGGCCCGTGTCGAACCAGCCTATGGTCGCCGAGTAGGAGCCCTGCGCCACGTGGACGACTATGATGTCCACGTTCTTGGGCCCCCGATCGCTGCGCGTAAAGTTGTTGTCAGCGGCCCCGTGCCAGCTGGCGTGGCGGTAGTCTGCCTTGCCCGCAAGGTAGATCTCGGGCACCTCCACGTCCTGCGGCGGCAGCCGCAGGCTCTCCCCCGTCGAGATTGTCGCCGACGCCCCACTCTTCAACGTCTCGTATACCTCGACCGCGTAGAGCTCGGTGTCGCCATACCCCGCAACCGCCTCCTGCCAGCCATCCAGCCCAGCAGGACGGTTCGCACCCTGGATATCCGCGAGGACCGCAGCCCCGCCCCGCACGTTCGCCACCCTGTCGGTCTTCAACTCCTCCACAGAGAGCCCCGTCAGGCTCGCTGCCCTGCCGAGGGTATCCCGCGAAGGGTTCCGGAGGAGCTGCATGATCCCGTAGGCGCCGCGCCCGTGGATGTACGCCTCCTCGTAGTCGCTGGCCTCCGGCGGGGGCATCTCCCACAGGGTGTTCACGTATCCCATCGCCATGAGCAACCCTCGCGGAACTCCGTACTCGGCAGCAGCCGACTCGAACTCGTCAAATAACGAAGACGCCGCCTGGCCAAGGACCCTGCCACCAGCGGTCCCGAGCAACGCCGCACCCGCTAGCCCGGCTCCGCCGAGCCTCAGAAAGTCCCTGCGCTTCATGGCGCCGGCCAGCGCCCCGTCGCGCGGCGTCTCATGACACCCGCCACACATTTCTCCCCCCTCATGTATTCGAGCCGGTGCATACTACAGCAATTGCTGTCACGGAGCAAGCACGCTGGCTTCGCCAGCTTTCAGCACGCTCCGGCCTTTTAGGCCTCCGCTTGTCAGCCCGGCGCTAAAAGCGCCTTTCAGCACGCTTCGGGCCTTTAAAAAGGCCCTCGCTTGTCAGCACCTCAGCTAGAGCAGGGTGCGACTCGATGCTTCCCAGCGCAAGCCAGAGCTACTGTCAGAGAGAGCCGTACCGCTAGCGTGGCTCTGGGCACGAGCCGAGCGGGAGCAAGCTGACAAGCTGAGAGCGAGGCCTAGACTAGCGGCCGATGCGTGCTGAGAGGGGCCCGGCTTAAAGCCGGTGCGCCGTGCTGACAAGCGGAGCCCTAAAAGGCCGGAGCGGGCTGACAAGCGGAGGCGTCAGCCGAAGTGAGCTGAGAGGCGCGCTGCTATCTCCTGTCCTATGGGTATGGAGGCTGTGGCCGCGGGTGAGGGGGCGTTGAGGACGTGGACGGAGTTTGTGCCCTCGGCGATCAGGAAGTCGTCGACCAGCGCGCCGTCTGATCTTATCGCCTGCGCCCTCACGCCGGCCGAGATGGGGATTACGTCCTCTTCCTCGACCTCGGGCACCAGCCTCTGGAGGCCGCGAACGAACGCCTTCTTGCTGAGGGAGCGCTGTATCTCCCCCAGACCGGTGCGCCAATTCTTCTTCGCGAGCCGCCAGAGCGCGGGGTAGGTCAGCTCCTCGACGAAGTCCGTGAGGTCGAAGTCGGTCTTCTTGTAGCCCTCGCGGGCGAGGCCGAGCACGGCGTTCGGTCCGGCCTCGACCATGCCTTCTACCGAGCGGGTGAAATGTACGCCGAGGAAGGGGAAATTAGGGTTTGGGACGGGGTAGATCAGGTTCTTGACGAGGTAGCGCTTCTCGGGTTTCAGCTCGTAGTATTCGCCGCGGAAGGGCACGATCTTGGTCCCTGTCTCCACCCTGCAGAGCCGCGCAACGCGGTCGCTGTGGAGCCCCGCGCAGTTGACGAGCGTCCGCGCGCGAAAGGCGCCCTTTCCTGTACGCACAACCACGGCGTGTCCCGTCTCCGAGATGCTCTCGACCTCGGTACCCGTGCGCAGCTCTCCCCCCTGCTCCTGCACGATCGCGGCGAAAGCCTCGGCCACCCGCTTGAAGTCCACGATCCCGGTGCTTGGCACCCTGATCGCGGCGACGCCGCTGGCGTGGGGCTCTATCTCCCCGAGCTCCTCGGGACCTATCTTCTCGACCTCGAGGCCGTTCTGCAGGCCCCTTTCGTGCAGGTTCTCGAGCAGCGGCAGCTCGTCTTGTTCGGTAGCGACGATTACCTTGCCGCAGATCTCGTACTCGATCCCACGCTCCCTGCAGAACTCGACCAGCGCCCGCGCCCCCTCCTTGCAGAAGCGGGCTTTGAAGCTCCCCGGCTTGTAGTAGATGCCGCTGTGTATGACCCCGCTGTTGTGCCCCGTCTGGTGCCTGGCCAGGCCCTCTTCTTTCTCCAGGAGCACGAGCCGCGCGCCGGGGTGGCGCTCCAGAAGGGCCATCGCCGTCGAGAGGCCGACGATGCCGCCACCGATCACGACGAAGTCGAACACGCGCCCTCCCTGAAATCAGTCATCTGGCTTGTCCTCATCTCACAACCGCTCGGCTTCGAGCATCGACGAGTTTACCAGCGTTCGGGATCGCGGCGCGAGGGTTGCCGGACCATCTGGTGCCCTGGGGCGTATAATGCATCCCCGACCTTCTGGACAAGGTAGGGGAGTTGCGAGCAGAGGTCTCCCATCTATAAAGAGAGGCGAGAGATCCGGTTGGGTACCCATACTTCGAACACTAGACCTGGCGTAATAGGGAGGTATGGCCGGTGGCTGCCGGATATTCCGGAGTGGGCTATGGTCACCCTGGGCGAAGGTGGGACGCCCCTTATCCCTGCGCCGAGCCTCTCTGAAAGGCTCGGCGCGGACCTCCACCTGAAGTTCGAGGGGATGAACCCGACCGGCTCCTTCAAGGACAGGGGTATGACGGTGGCTCTAAGCCGGGCTGTGGCGGACGGGAGCCGCGCCTGCGTCTGCGCCTCGACGGGCAACACGGCGGCCTCGGCTTCGGCCTACGCGGCCAGGGCAGGCATAAGGTGCTTCGTAGTCGTTCCCGCTGGCCGGATCGCCCTCGGAAAGGCAGTCCAGGTCCTCGCCCACGGCGCCGAGATAGTGCAGGTCGACGGCAACTTCGACGAGGCCCTGCGTCTCTCCCGCCGCGCCGCCGAAGAGCTGGGAGAGATCGCCCTCGTCAACTCCGTCAACCCCGACCGCATAGAGGGTCAGAAGACGGCTGCCTTCGAGGTCTGCGAGGTGTTGGGAAGACCCCCTGACGCCCTCGCGCTCCCCGTCGGCAACGCGGGGAACATCACCGCCTACTGGAAGGGATTCAAGGAGTGGCGCGAGGCCGGGTACTCGGACGCCGCCCCACGGATGCTTGGCTTCCAGGCCGAGGGCGCAGCTCCGCTCGTGGCCGGCCACGACATCGAGAGCCCCGAGACCGTGGCCAGCGCCATCCGCATCGGCTCGCCCGCCAGTAAGGAGGGCGCTCTGGCTGCTGCGCGCGAGTCGGGCGGCCGCATCGAGAGCGTCACGGACGAGGAGATACTCGACGCCCAGAGGCTGCTCGCCGGAGAGGAGGGCGTCTTCTGCGAGCCGGCCTCCGCGGCGGGCATCGCCGGTTTCCTCAAGCTCGCGAGGGAGGGCAGGGGCCCCGAAGGCACCGTGGTTAGCGTGCTCACGGGACACGGGTTGAAGGACCCCGACGCCGTATTGAGCCGCGTGGAGTTGCCCGAGCCGGTACCTGCTACGTTCGATGAGGTAGCAGGACGCATGGAGAAGGCCTAGAGAAAAGTGATCTCCGTCCGCGTCCCCGCAACCTCGGCGAACCTCGGCCCCGGCTACGATGCAGTAGGGCTGGCGCTCTCTCTTAGCATGCGGGTGAGCCTGGACAGGACCCCCTACCCTAGCGTCGAGGTGCGCGGCACGGGGGCTGGGCTAATCCCCAGTGGGCCGGATCACCCCGCCTACCGCGCCGCCCGGTTCGTCGCGGAGCTCGTCGGAGAGTCAGACGCTCACTTCCGCCTCGTACAGGAGAACGCCATCCCCCCCACACGGGGTCTTGGCGGGAGCGCCGCCGCGCTGGTCGGCGGCGCGGTCGCTGCCAATGACCTCTTCGGGGGCCAGATCGCCGCCCCCGACCTCCTGAACATAGTCTGCGAGCTCGACGGCCACCCAGACAACGCAGCCCCCGCGCTCCTCGGCGGCCTCGTCATCGGCACCCTCACACCCGAGGGCGTGAGCGCGGTGCGCCTCGAGCCGAGGGACCTCAAGGCCGTCGTCGCCGTCCCCGACTTCGCCGTCTCGACCACCGCGGCCCGCCGCGCCCTGCCCGAGAGGGTCCCTCACCGCGACGCCGCCTTCAACGTTGGGCGCTCGGGGCTCCTCCTCGGCGCTCTGGCTACGGGAGAGTACGAACTCCTGCGCGTCGCCATGCAGGACAGGCTGCACCAGCCATACCGCTCCCACCTCGTCCCAGGCCTCGAGGACGTCATAGAAGCGGCGCTGGCGAACGGCGCCTACGGCGCGTGTCTCTCCGGGTCGGGCCCTACCGTCCTCGCCTTCGCCTCGAAGGCCACGGCCCCGAGGATAGCGCCAGCTATGCAGGCCGCCTTCGGGTCCCGAGGTGTCGAAGCAAGATCCTGGGTGCTCGACGTCGACCTCGAAGGGGCAAGGGTCGAGCCGCCCGGCGAGGTGCCAGCGCCTAGCCCCGAGCCAGCTCTAAAGGGAGGCTAGCGCGCGTATGGAAGAGAGAGCAGTAAGACACCCCGGAGAGGCGCTCCGGACGTGGATGGAGCAGAAACAAGTAAGCCGCTGCCCCGCTTGCGGCACGCAGGGCTGGTGGTCCTACGGGCAGGCCAGGATCATCGCCGCACCCTACGATCCGGTGCACAGAGAGCCGTCGCGGATCATGGACAGCGACTTTATAGCCCAGGTCCCCTGCGGCAACTGCGCTTATTTGATGTCCTTCCGGGCCGAGGCTGTAGGGCTCTTCGAGGCCGCTCCCCCGCAAGAGGGATGAGGACAGCGCCAGATTCCCGCCTACGCGCCAGGGTGGGGGTAGAAGAGCCCGAGAAGATCGTCCCAGGCCCCGTCCGGCAGGAGCCTGCGGGCAGAGATCAGGAGCCCGGCCGAGGGGGTGACGGTGTAGCGGGCCCGCGGGCGCGTCGATGAGATCGCCCGCTCTATCGTCTCCGCTACCACCTCGGGGCCTCCACCCAGCCTAGCCAGAGGGCCCCTCTCGTAGTTCTCGCGGGCAGCCCTCGCCACGCCCGCCTCGAAGCCGGCGTAGGGACCATCGTTGGACGAGGCCGCTCCAACGTCCATCGAACCTACCGCCGTCTCGGCGAAGCCGGTGCGGATGAGCCCGGGTTCGATCACGACTACCCCGATCCCGAAGCCGCTCACCTCGAACCGCAGCGCGTCGCTGAGAGCCTCTACAGCGTACTTGCTCGCGTGGTAGAAACCTCCCCCCGGAAACGTAAGCCTGCCGCCCATCGAAGAGAGGTTGACTATCCTTCCATAGCCCTGCCCCCTCATCCCGGGCAAGACGAGCTGGCACATTCTCACAAGCCCAAATACGTTGGTCTCGAACTGGCGCCTGATCTTCTCCATCGAAACCTCTTCTACCGCGCCGGACTGGCTGTAACCGGCGTTGTTGACGAGTATCCCAACCGCGCCTTC
>Ga0126312_10001500_pt1 | contig 15354 bp, 10 predicted proteins | sample Plot104A_FD_92537 | JGI IMG/M metagenome (GOLD analysis project Ga0126312, IMG submission 92537) | Serpentine soil microbial communities from UC McLaughlin Reserve, CA, USA - Plot104A | ecosystem: Environmental > Terrestrial > Soil > Grasslands | place: USA: UC McLaughlin Reserve, Lake County...
AGCAAGCTCGCCGAGTTGTTTTCCAGGAAGATCCACGCGGTCACGCCCAGAGGCTTTGAGTTAAAGATCGTCTGCTTCCTACTGGCATTCTCCATTCAGTGTCTGTAGGGGGCAACTCAGGTTTTCTACTCTTTCCTTGCTTCAAGATTCCTAAGAAACCAAACTAAGGTCCAGAAGTAACGGCAGCGCAACGACTGTTTCCTTTGCTAGTGTGATCCATAATCGGGGTCGTCGACGATACGCTGCCACAAAGGCCCACACTCCCGGTAAATTTGCTCAACCTCGGAAGGCATAAGCAGCTTTTTCCAACGGCCGACACTCTCAGCGTGCACTCTGGTTGTCTTGCGGACTTTCCGATCCTCCAGTCCCTTCTGGTGATGGACGCTGTTGAAGTCTAGCTGCTCTGTCTCGAAGCTCTCTTCTAACCAATCCATCAGGGATGAGGTGACAGACTTCGGTCGGTCGACCAAGCGCTCATAGACCACCCGGTAGTAGCGCTCTGGGTGAAGCTTCCCAAAGTCTAGGCCGGCCTGGGTATAGCGTTTGTAGAGGTCGATACGTGCACCGAGCTCAGAAGGAATGACGAGCGGATTAAACTTGGCCTCTTTCAGAGAAGCAAGGGTGTCGAGCGGGTTGCGTACAACGTGCACTAACACCCAATTTTCACTGAGCAGGCGCTGCCAGTCTTCCAGATATAAGACGTTTTCCGGGTTCTTGTCCGCCCAGCGTGGTTTGCCCGCCCGCGCGGCCGCTCTCTCGTGCAAGACGACGAAGCTCTGTCCGAGCACCTTGAATAACTGCTGCTTCGGCAGCATGCGGCGAGCCGAGGTCATGAAACGCGCAGGCTGGATCGGGTCATTCAGGTAATCGCTATAGAAGTCCAGGAAAAACTTCACCTCGGGCCCGCAGTAGATACGGGAGTGAGCATCGAGCATAAAGCGAACCAGGGAGGTGCCGGAGCGGTGGCACCCACCAACGATGATTGGCAGACCTTTACGCGACACGTCGCCCTCTCCTGTTTCACTCATGCCGTTGTATTGTATAAACTGCAACTTGTCCTTCAAAGTTTGTCATCGACTTTTAACCATGATTAATATAGGGCACTACTAAGGTCCATTCTCGGCCGCGCGGCACGAGTCGCCGGTGCACGCCTTGAGCGCGAGCACGCGCGACGCCAGTTTGTCGGGCGGTTTGGCGGCGTCGTACTCGTTGGAGAGCTCGTAGGGATCCCTGCTCAGGACGTAGAGCTCCCGAAAGCCTCCTTGGTACTCGACGTACTTCGTCCCACCATCCGTGCGGATGCCATAGTATTCAGAAGCGCGGGAAGTACTGCTCGAGATACGACGCTCCAACAAGATTGCAGTTCTCCAATTGGAAGCGCTGCTCTCTAGGACGGGGCGCAAAGAACGCCCGTCGACGTAGCTTGGTGTCTGTATGCCTGCCAGGTCGGTGAAGGTCGGAAAGAAGTCGGTGTTGAGCGCCAGCTTGTCGGTAGTCGAGCCCGCAGCCACCCCGGGGCCGCGCACCAGTAGCGGCACGTGGATGCTTTCCTCGTAAGGTCGCCATTTCTCGTCCTCTATGCGGTGCTCGCCGAAATGCCAACCGTTGTCGGAGGTGAAAAGGATGTAGGTGTTGTCGAGGACCCCAGCGTTCTTGAGCTTCTTCACAACTCCCTCCACGAGATCGTCCAGCGCCTGCAAGGATTCGACCCGACGTTCGTGCAAGGCGTCTATCTGCCGGATCTGGTTAGCGCTGAGGCGGGGCTGTCGACTTATCCGAGGGGGTTTGTCGGAGACATCCCTCTCGTTGAAAGATGGCGGGCGCGGGGCCTTGTCGCTGTCGTAGGTGTGCAGGTCACGCGGGGCCGGGGTCGCCGGCCAGTGCGGGGCAACGGGAGCAACGTAGGCGAAGAACGGCTCGCCGCTGGCAACGCTTGTGTCGATGAACTGCCGGGTATGCCGCCCCAGCACGTCGGTGCTGTAGTCGCTTTCGTCTGTGCCGTAGTGTCTGGTGGTGCCGCCTCTGTCGACGGGGTAGTCGAAGTAGTAGAAGGTTGTCGTGGCAAACCACTCGTCCCAGCCAGGGGGCACGGAGGTCCCCCGGTAGCCATTGAAGTACTTGCCAAAGAGGCCGGTACTATAGCCCGCGTCGTTCAGGCGTGTGGCCACATTGTCGCTCTCGTTGCCGTGGCTCTCGTAAGCCTCCCAGCCACCGTTGGGGCCGATGTCGTTGGTCCACACCCCCGTGTTGTGCGCGTACTGGCCGCGAAGGATGGTGGCTCTGGAGGGACAGCACAACGCGTCGGAGACAAACGCCTCGTTGAAACTCATGCCCTCGGCCCCCAAGAGGGAGCGCGTCTTGGGCATGTATTTGAGCTCGTCGTAGCGCATGTCGTCGGCGAGAATAAAGACGAAGTTGGGTTTGGGGGGGCTACCTTGGCCGGACCTAGGCGCGCCGCCGAGGGCACCGAAGGCGTACGCTACCGCCAACAAGAGCGCACCCAAGGACACCGAAGCCAGCACCAGAATCGGCTTCTTCATTCACCTCCCAAGCCGCCGTGCTTTTAATTGGGCGGGGACGAAAGAACGTCCAAGTCCCCGCCCAATTACATAATCGCCAGAGGATACCAGCCCGTGTAACAAGGCGCAGATATGGACCATGAGTCGCAGCCGCCCGGGCGTAGTTTATGTAGGATGCTGGGCACAGACTTCCGAATCGACCGGAGATCACACGCTTTGGTGCACATTACGTCGGTTGTGTCTTCTGGTGGTGAAGTTGCCCGTGTAGGCTCGAGTTCTGGAACCCTTGGCAGCGTTCTCCGCCATCCTCCCCTGCCATAGGGCTCCCCATGTGGCCACGCCTGGCCATGGTCTATCTCCGCGTGCAAGACGAGCTATCCTCTCGAAAGGCTTCTGTGGAGAGCTCCGAATGCCCAGTAAGCGCGGGTCTTGGGAGAGACCGTAGCATCGGAGCGGCACCTCCCGGCTTATGAGAACCTTCGACGCGCATCCGGAGGTCCTGTGAGAAGGGCGCTTTCTCTGCCGTTGGTATAAGGACGAAAGGGTTGCGACAGCAAGTACGCGCATCCGGCCGAGTTCGCTCTACGCGGCCTTCCTCGACGCTTTTGAGGACGAGGCCGGCGATTTGCTAGTCCAACCAAACTATGAAAAGAACCGTTACTGGTAAGCGAGATTTCGGCCTTCAAGATCGGTCGGTGAAAAGCTCATCGGAGAGCCCGAAACCCAGGGCTTCGCCTATGAGCCAGGCCGCTCCTCTGGAATCGTTTGGGATCGGGGGCGAACTGCCACGGGCCAGAGGAGCCCGTGTAGAGATCACACACCGAGTCGTAGACGCCGCCCGTCACGCCCGCGCTCGGCACCACGAGCGCACCCGCCTTGGTCTGCTTGACTATGAGGTTCTCAACCACGATGTTGCGGGCGGTCTGGCCCCGCATGTCGCGTACCTCGACCGCCGGCTGTTCGGGATGGTATACACCGTCAACATCGGTGTAGCCGTCAGTTGTATAGAGGACCTCGTTGCCCAGGACTATCCCGTCCCGACTCCTCCCGATGTGGATGTTCTCGCCGCCGCGTACGGCCAGGGGGCTGTTGCCTGTGCGCTTCCTCCCCTCGGGTGGCTCGGGTATGTCCTGCGCCTGTTTCTCGGAGAGGACATTGCTCCACACGTGCACGTTCTGCGCTTTGGGGGGCACGCGGTCGGGGTAGCGTTGGTAGAACGCGTCGGTGTTGCCGTTGAAGGCGATGCAATCGTCGCCACCGTCGAGCACGTGGTTGGAGTGGACGTTGCCGAGGCGTGCCCCGAAGCGGAATATCAAGCTCCCGCGGTGGGAGGACGTCACCAAGTTGTCGCGCACCACGAAGTTGTCGAGCTGGTGGAAATCGCAGGAGATGCCAGGCCAGTCCCGTACCACGCAGCCGACAAACTTGAGGTTGCTGTTCCATTGGTCGGAGGCGACCGCGGGGTCTTGGCGGATGCGCACGAACGTGGCAACCTTGTCGATGTCGAAGTAGCCCCCGTTCAACGTGGCCCAGTCGTGCTTCTGGCCCTTGACGTAGACACTCGAGAACATGATGTTGTCGTTGCCGAGCGTGATATCAACGTTCTGGAACATCTTCTGCTCTTCCAGTACCTGGCCTCTGCGGTAGAGCGACGAGGTGTGGTCCAGGGAACCGTCCGCGAGCGTTTCGCCGCTAAGAGTCCAATTGCTCTTGACGGGGAAGGTCTCGAAGGAAGAGCCCATGACCACCATCCAGCCCTCTCTGTTGGGGCAAGGAGGGAGGAGAAAATGGTAGGGAGGTTTCAGCCGCTTGTCGGTGAACATGCTGCGCAGGACTGCCGTGTGGTTAGAGTCGTCAAAACCTTTGCGGGGTGCGTAGTTCAGCGGGGTGACGTAGCTTTCGGCGTAGGCGTAGCTACGCTGGGCAAACGGGAGCATCCCGACGCCGACTATGGAGGCGCCGAGCATCAGGAAGCGGTGCCTGCTCATCGCCAGAGGCCTCCGCGCTTGCCTTCTGGGGCTATCTATGTAACCTGCCTCCTCCTCCACGAGGCTCTCTTTCCTATCCTCGTGATCCTCCTCTGGCGAGGCACACTACTTGACTCGAAGCTACTGCTTGAGAAAAGTCCCTCCACGACGGCAGTCTACCAGTCGCCAAGGTGCACCGCATCACTCAAATTGCGTGTTTTTTCGGCGTTGACAGAAATTTAGCTTTTCATGGAAGTCGCGGGGAAGGAGAGCGCTGGAGGCTCAAAATCAAGGGCCCTGAAGCCCCCAAGTATGCAACCGTTGAAAGACTCTGGCGACATGCTCAGAGCGGGCATCGCTCGTAACCGAAGCCTGGTCTCGCTGAGGGCGTCCCGTGCTGGTAAGCCCGAAGGTGTGGTCAAAGGCGGCATATTTTTGTAAAGTTTGTCGCTGATGACTTGCGAGCTCAAGGGAGGATTTTGGAAGAGTTCAACGTCGGCGTGGTGGGCGCTGGATATGTCGGACTGGTAACCGGGGCGTGCCTTTCTCACGTTGGGCACCGGGTCATGGGCCTGGACAAGGACGAGGAGCGCGTTGCGGGTCTTGCGGAAGGCCGGGTGCCCTTCTACGAGCCCGGCCTCGAAGAACTGGTGGCAAACAGCGGCGAGCGGCTGCGGTTCACCACGGAGCTGGCGCCGGTGGTTCGCTGGGCGGACGTGGTCTTCATAGCCGTGGACACGCCGCAGGACGAAGACGGCTCGGCCGACCTCTCCAGCGTGGCGGCGGTCGCCAGGGGTATAGGGCGGGCCCTCTCGGAGGCTCCCCCCAGGGAACGGCCGCTCATCGTGGTCAACAAGAGCACGGTGCCGGTAGGATCTGGGGACTACGTCTCGATGCTCATCGAGGAGGGAGCCACCGAGGCCGGCAGCGGAGGTGCCAACTTCCTGGTGGCCTCGAACCCCGAGTTCTTGAGGGAGGGCAGCGCAATCTACGATTCGCTTTTCCCGGACAGGATCGTGGTCGGCTCCGACTCGCGGGAGGCCCTGGATAACATGCGGGCCCTCTACGAGCCCATCGTCGAGCAGAGCTTTGCTACCGAGCTGGATCCCCGTCCCAAGGTGGCGGTGCCCTTCGTCACCACGGATCTGGCGAGTGCGGAGATGATCAAGTACGCTGCCAACGCCTTCCTCGCCACCAAGATCAGCTTCATAAACGAGATAGCGAGCCTCTGCGAGCTGGTGGGTGCGGATGTCTCCGAGGTTGCCTACGGCATCGGCTTGGACGGGCGCATCGGATCTCGCTTCCTCTCGGCGGGGATCGGCTGGGGCGGGTCGTGCTTCCCCAAGGACGTAGCCGCCTTGAGGGCAGTGGCCCGCGAGTACGAGTACGAGCCCGCCCTCCTCGACGCCACCGTCGCGGTCAACGAGCGCCAGAGAAAGCGGGTGATCGGCAAGCTCCAGCAGGAGCTGCACACCTTGAAGGGCAAGCGCATAGCGCTGCTGGGGCTCTCCTTCAAGCCCAACACCGACGACCTGAGGGAGGCCGCGAGCCTACAGATAGCCGACCTCCTGGACTCCTTGGGCGCCCGCGCCGTCGGATACGACCCGGTGGCCGGCAAGGCTGCCGCGCAGAGGCTCCCTTCCCTGAAGGTAGTCTTCGAGCCCTACGAGGCCCTCGGAGGGGCGCACGCGGCGGTTGTGGTCACCGAGTGGGAGGAGATCCGCACTCTAGACCTGAAGAAGGCCTCAGCCCTCATGGAGCCTCCCAAGCTCCTGGTGGACGGCCGCAACGCCCTCGACCCCGCCTCGGCCCTTGCGGCCGGCCTCCTCTACAGGGGCTTCGGGCGTGGCAGCTAGGGCAGGGGCCGAGAGCAAGCCGAGGGCGCTCGTTACAGGCGGAGCCGGGTTCTTAGGGAGCTACCTCTGCGAGCGGCTCCTCGCTGAGGGCTACCGCGTAAGCTGCATGGACAACTTGAGAACCGGCACTTTGGAGAACGTGGCTCACCTCGAAGGTGAGGCGGACTTCGAGTACGTAGAGCACGACGTGAGTACCTACATAAACGTCCCCGGGGATCTGGATGAGGTCTACCACTTCGCCTCCCCGGCGAGCCCCAGGGACTTTACGCGCATCCCGATCCCGATCCTCAAGGCGGGAGCCCTGGGAACGTACAACTCTTTGGGCCTCGCCCTCGCCAAAGGCGCCCGCTTCATGCTCGCCTCCTCAAGTGAGGTCTACGGCGACCCTTTGGTCCACCCTCAGACGGAGGACTATTGGGGCAACGTCAACCAGATAGGGATCCGCGGAGTCTACGACGAGGCCAAGCGTTACGCCGAAGCCATCACCATGGCCTACCATAGGCACCACGGGCTAGAGACCCGCATCGTGCGCATCTTCAACACGTATGGTCCCAGGATGAGAGAAGACGACGGGCGCGTGATCCCCAACTTCATCTCCCAGGCTTTGGCCGGCGAACCTCTCACCATCTACGGCGACGGATCCCAGAGCAGGAGCCTCCAGTACGTGGACGACCTCATAGAGGGCGTCTTTGTGCTGATGAAGAGCCCCGAGAGTAGGCCCGTGAACATAGGCAACCCCCAGGAGTACACGGTGGGAGAGATCGCCGAGATGGTGATCGAGCTCTCCGGCTCTCAGAGCAAGCTCTCTTACGAGCCCCTCCCCCAAGACGACCCCAAGCGCCGCTGCCCGGACATAAGGCGCGCCAGAGAGACTTTGGGCTGGGAGCCGCGCGTACCCGCCGAGGAGGGCCTCAAGAGCACCATCGACTGGTTCGCCGGACGGAGCAAGCGCGTGCGCGAGGTCTCCTGAGATGCGAGTTCTACTGACGGGTGGCGCTGGCTTTATCGGATCACACGTGGCGGATCACCTCCTCGCTCGCGGCCACGAGGTTGCGGTCGTGGACGACCTCTCGAGCGGCAAGCGAGAAAACCTGCCGGAGAGCGCGCGATTCTACGAGATGGATATCCGGACCGGGTGCGCCGAGCTCTTCCGAGATTTCGAGCCGGAAGCACTCTGCCATCAGGCGGCCCAGATGGACGTACGGCGCTCGGTCAGGGAGCCAGACTTCGACGCGGGCGTCAACGTGCTGGGCACCATCCGTCTCCTCGAAAACTGCATCGAGCAAGAAGTGCGCAAGGTCGTCTTTGCTTCCACGGGTGGGGCGGTTTACGGCGAGCAAAGGGAGTACCCGGCCACCGAAGAACACCCGCAATACCCCATCTCTCCGTACGGGGTCTCCAAGCTCGCGGGGGAGCGCTACATGCACTACTACCGCGTCCAGTACAACCTCCCCTATATCGCGCTCCGCTACGCCAACGTCTACGGGCCTAGACAGGACCCGCACGGGGAGGCGGGAGTCGTGGCGATCTTCTGCGGCAACCTTGCCGCCGAAAGGGTCTCCACGATAAACGGCAGCGGAGAGCAGACCCGCGACTACGTCTACGTCGCGGATGTCGCTCGCGCCAACGTGCTCGCCCTGGAGAGTGAGGTTCCTGTTGGCGCGTACAACATCGGAACCGGCGTGGAAACCAGCGTCAACCGCCTCTATGACTTGCTTGTGGACATCTCTGGCAAAGACCTCGCACCGGAGCATGGCCCGGCCAAGCCCGGAGAGCAGTTACGTAGCTCCGTGGACCCTTCCAAATCGGAGGAGTTGCTGAACTGGAGGCCGGAGATCGGTTTGCAGGAAGGCCTCAAGGAGACGCTTCGCTTCTTCGGCGCCGTCTAACCGGCTGGGATGAGATCCGGGGCATCCGGATGGCTCCACCAAGCCCTCGGACACCATCTCAAAGAGCAGGCACGTGCTTGCGGTGAGAATTGGCAAGACCTGAGCGGGCGCACCTTGAGAAGGCCAAAGTTGAACCTTGTATAATCCTTCGGCATGAGCGGTATCCATAGGGAGGAATTAACCGCAGACATCCTCCAGAAGCAGCTAGACTTGCCCTTCAATCAATACCAAAGCTACCGTTTAGTGGCCGACGTCGTAGAGCGGCTGCGAGAAGAGCCTGGCTCGCTCCGAATTCTTGAGGCCGGCGGCGAGGAGGGCATTCTCGCAGACTTCCTGCCTGAGGATCGGATCACCGTCCTTGATCGACGGGCTGCCGAAGAGGGCGCGGCTGCGCTTCCGTACGAGGATCACGCCTTCGACTACGCCGCAAGCGTGGACATATACGGAAGTATCGAGCCCGGGGCCCGGGACGAATACCTCTCTGAGCTGCGGCGCGTCTCCCAGAAGGGTGTGCTACTGGCAGCACCCTTCGACTCGGATGTGGTGCGCGGCGCCGAACGCCTGGCGAACGAGTTCCAGCGAGCCGTCCACCCGACCGAGGATGCGCCGTCGCGGGGATACGCCGGAAACGGGCTGCCCAAGCTGGAGGACGCCCGGCGATTCTTTGAGGAGCACGGGGACACTGTCTCCGTGCTCCCGAACGGGTACGTGCCCCATTGGCTGGCGATGACCTGCCTGGACACCTACGGCTCGAAGCTCGAAGGCGAGCTGGACGGTATCCTTGCACACCTCAACACGTTCTACAACGAGTCCATATACGAAGTGGACAACGCCGAACCCTCCTATAGGCACCTGCTGGTCTCCCTGAAAGAACCCGCGGGGGCTGATCTGGCCGATGTAGCATCGCCCGGCACGTATCCTGAGCATGCGTCTCGAAGCATCGCTCTCTTTGGCGCGCTGTCCGCGGTGCTACCCTTGACAACAGAGGTTGGACACTTAAACGCCCGGCTCGCCCAGCGCGAGCGGCAACTGGCCCAAAAGGAAGGGGCACTGGCGCGCAAGGAGGCACAGATCAACGACCTCTCCCGCAGGCTTGCGGAGCACATAAACGCGAAAAACAGCCTGGTTCAGGTGGAGCAGCGTGGGAGAGAGCTGCAGCAGAGTGTCAAAGAGTTGCGACAAAGCCACAACAGCCTCAAGCAGGAAAACGCCTTACTCAAGCGCCAGAAGGACGATCTGCAACAGAGACTCGAGAGGGTCGCCAACTCCCGGGCGTGGCGCCTGCTCACCAAGCTTAATAGGCTCAGATTGAGCATCTCCAGGTCCGGTTAGGCGGGAAGGCAGAGCGCAACCTTTGGAGCCAGACTACAAGAGCTGGATATCGCGCTGGGAAGCCACTGAAGGAGAGCTTGCCGCGATGCGGCGCCAAGCGGCCGGGTTCGAACACCCGGTGCGCGTCAGCGTGTTGCTGGTGGTATCCGACCCGGACGAGTTTTGGATAAAGAACAGCGTGAATTCCGTCCTGCAGCAGGTGTACCCGCACTTGGAGCTCTGCGTCTGCACAAATGGTCCGCAGAGGCCGCACGTGCTGGAGATACTGGAAGGTTACGCCGACGATCGCATCAAGGTTAGGCATCTACCGGAGAGGAACAGTCAGGCTGATGCGTACAACGTCGCCCTCTCCATGGTGACCGGAGAGTGCGTGGCCCTGCTCGGTCAGGGAGACGAACTGGCGCCGGACGCTGCCTTCAGGGTGGCTGAGTTTCTCCAGGGCGTACCGGCCGACGTGATCTACACCGACGAGGATCACACGGACGTGACCGGCAGGCGTTCGGACCCGGAATTCAAGCCCTATTGGGCGCCTGACCTGCTCCTGTTAACCCCTTACACCGGACGCCTGTGTGTGGTGCAGAGGAAAGTCCTAGAGGCTGTAGGAGGGTTCAGGGAGGGATTCGATGGGGCCGAAGAGCACGACCTGTTCCTCCGTCTCTCTGAGAAGACCGACCGCATCTACCACCTTCCGGGTGTGCTGTATCATCGCAGCGGGCCACCGGGGCCGGATGCCTCCGAGGAGGGCCCAAGTCAAGCTTCGTTGCGAGCAATAGAGGAGGCGCTGGCCCGTCGTGGAGAGCGCGCCGCCGTGGAGCCGGACCTCGAAGAAGGTTCCTTTCGAGTGACCTGGCACCTGTCCGGGCGTGCTAAGGTAAGTTTGATCCTCTCCAACCTGGAAGAGGAGCCCGACGCATCGTTGGTAGAGGAGTTGGAACGGAAGACCTCTTACCCGATACACCAGCTGATTGTAGCGAGCGGTGACCGTGAAGCGTACCCAGTCGCCGACGACGCGAACCATCTCTTCCCCGCCCGAGCGATGAACCTGGCGGCCGACAGGGCCGACGGCGAGTACCTGGTATTCGCCAGCGCTAGCGCGCAGGTATTGGACTCCGGATGGCTGTCAGATCTGCTAAGGCAAGCTCAGCGCCGGGGCGTAGGGGCGGTGGGCTGCAAGCTGCTGAACCCCGATGGCAGTTTGCGCCACGGTGGGAGTTGGGTGGACCTGAGCCGATTGGTAGGCTATGCAAGCGAGTCCGCCTCCGAGGGCGATGGCCAACCGCTGGTCGTGGACCAAACCTTCAACTTCGAAGCCGCTTCTGCGGAGTGCATGATGGTGCGCAAGGCCGCGTTCGAGGAAGTAGGAGGGTTCGACGAGGAGCGGGTGCCCACTACCTTCTACGATCTCGATCTGTCCTTCAGGCTCCAAGAAGAAGGGTTGCGCAATGTCTACACGCCGTATGCCTCGCTGATCTGTGCAAGGAGCCCCGAGCTCTTGCCGAGTGAGAGGGAGATAGCGTACGTGTGGAGGCGCTGGTGGGAGAAACTAATCCGCTTGCTGTACTATCGGCGCTCACCCGTCCACCGGGCTGTGCCTCGCGCGATGGACGAGGATATTCTAATGGCCGCGATCTCATCCTAACAAGTGGAAACAAAATTCCGAGTCGGAAGTTCGACTTCGAAAGATCTAGTTTGGTATGCTGGGCAGTTGAACGAGCAGTGAATTGGAGGGATCACCAAATCGGTGCGAAGTACATCGGTGTTCGTATGAAGACATTGGCATTGCGGGTAGCGGCGTGCTCGGTAGGAGACAGGGTGGTCCCTCATAATTGAGGGGTGCCATTCACGGTTGGCACGCGACCGAATCTCCTATCCAGTGAGCAGTTGCTTTGGTCAGGGGGCGTGGTCTTGCGAGTGCTACTGACTACACACCAGTTCTTCCCGAAACACACCGCGGGTACCGAGGTCGCGGCCCTCAGCACCGGGATCGAGATGCTGGGGCGCGGCCACGAGGTTCACGTGCTGACCGTCGATCCGGATGTTCGCAAAGAATCAGCAGAAATCGGTTACAAAGACTACAATTACCGGGGCCTCGCGCTACGTGCCCTCGAGCTACCCAGGCCGACCTCGCAGTTGGAGGGTATCAGGAACGAGTACGATAACGCCCTTGTGGCCGACTACGTGCGCCGGTACGTAGGGCGCGTAAAGCCCGATGTGGTGCATATGTTTCATGCCGCACGACTCTCGGGTTCGGTAATCGAGGTATTCCGGGAACTGAACGTTCCGCTGGTCTTCACGACCACAGACTTCTGGTCCATATGCGTGAGGAATATCCTGATGAAACCTAGCGGTGAATTGTCCACCGGACCGGACGAGATCTCCTCAAACTGCCTGGAGTGCCGGTACGTGGAGAAGCACTTGCCGTCCAGCGAGCTTCCCGACGCCGCCGACAAGCAGGAATTCTACAGGAAGATAGCGGAGCGTGCGCTTGCGAAGCGTCGGGGGGAGCACCCACACATGGTCCGGGTGCGTGCGATGCTGGCCCGGACCGCATCACTGCGCGAGCGCGTCAACGCGGTAGACGCCATCCTTGCCCCGACGGAGATCATGCGCCGGATGCTCGTCGAGAACGGTATAGATCCGGAGCTGGTGTCCGTGTCGCCCTACGGGATGGACGTCTCCCGTTTCCGGGATTTCGAGCGTCCTGCTCCCGAGCCTAGCAAGCTGCGCGTCGGGTACATGGGCCAAATCAGCCAGGCCAAGGGTCTACACATACTCATCGACGCGTTCAAGAAGCTCCCTGAGGACAGCGGCGCAACCCTCAGGATCAGCGGCCACCTGAGGAAAACGCCGCAGCCTGCTTACGCTTGCGAAGTCTACGAACTCGCCGGGGGCGATCCTCGGATAAACTTCGCTGGGTCGTACCCCAACGACAGGGTCGCCGACGAGCTGAAGAAAATAGACGTGCTGGTCGTTCCCTCGACCTGGTACGAGAACAGCCCGCTGGTGATCTACGAGGCCTTCGCCTCGAGGATGCCCGTGATCGCCTCCGACCTAGGTGGTATTTCGGAGGTAGTGCACCATGGCAAGAACGGCCTCCTCTTCGAACCTGGCAACGCGCAAGACCTCGCTTACCAGCTGAAGCGTCTGATAGACGAGCCTGGCTTGCTAGTGGAACTGGGGAACAATGCGGGGAACGTGAGGACGGTCCAGAACAGCGTGGATGAGCTCCTCGAACTATACGAGCGTTTGCGTAAGAGGCAGTCACATGAGAGGCCAAGCGAGCGACGTAGGAGGGACAAGAAGGTCGACAAGCTGCAGATATCGCCCACGGTGAAGGTCGGGCGGACGCCCGACGGGGCGACGAGCGGGGCGGCGGCGAAGGCGCCGCCGAACACCGTCGCGAAGGGCGAAGGCGCAAAGCCGAGGAGCTCCCTCTCGGGGAGCGTACCCGTCTTCTTTGTCGTCGGTCGGGCCAAGTCCGGCACAACGTGGTTGACCAGGATACTGGACGCTCATCCCGAGATACTGTGCAAGGGCGAGGGCATCTTCTTCGGGCGCGGCACAGATCTGGGCTATAACCGCCAGCTGATGACCCCGACGTCGCTGCAGGGGGCACTCGCCGACTCGGATAACCTGCGAACCTGGATAGAGCGGAGGCCGATGTGGACGGGCAGGAAAGACGTCGACCAGCACCTGGCCAACCTGACTCGAATGGCCATAGAGTACTTCCTGAAAGGCGAACTCGCCGCCTCTGACAAGCGCATCGTCGGCGACAAGACTCCCTTGATCACCCCGAACGACATCAAGGAGATTAGCTCGATCATACCCGAGGCGAAAGTCATACACATGATCCGCGACGGGCGAGACACGGCGGTCTCCGTCGTCCACCACGAATGGAACCGCACGACAGAGGCCGGAGGGCACCTCAGGGTAGATTCCGAGGCGCTGAGGAAGCGCGACGCGTATCGGGCTGACCCCGAAGGCTTTGTGGCCAGAGGGGAGAGTATCTTCTCGGAAGGCAAGCTCGAGTGGCACGCGAAAGACTGGGCGGAGCTCGTCGGCAAGACGACCGAGGACGGCCCGATGCTGCTGGGGGAAAACTACGCGGAGGTGCGCTACGAGGACATGCTCGAGCAACCGGTGAAAGAAGTTCGACGTCTCTTGGAGTTCCTCGGGGCAGACGCGAGCGAGGAGACCGTAGTGCGGTGCGTGGAGAGGAATAGTTTCGAGCGCAAAACCAAGAGGCGGAAAGGGGAGGAGGACTCGACGGCATTCCTGAGGAAGGGAATTGCAGGAGATTGGAGGAACGTCTTCACTGAAGAGGACAAGAGAATCTACAAGAAGGACGCCGGGTGGCTACTCCTTGACCTCGGCTACGAGAAAGACCTCGACTGGTAGGGTAGCCGGGTAATAGTCACACCAGCAGGAAAAGGAGAATGTCGAAGATGAGAAAGCTCAATCCCCTAGCCCGCGCGGGAAAGGAAGACGCGAAGGCGAGCCTGGAAGAACTTCGGCTCGCCCGGAAAGAGCTCGCCGAGAAAGACGAGCGTATCGGGGTGCTGCGCCAACAGCTGGAGAGAAGGCAACGCCAGCTCGCGGACCTGAAAGCGGGGCTGGCTGCGGTGTCGAGCGGCGCTGAGGGCGGGATAAAGCCGGAGGGCATGATCTGGATCTTCGGCACCGGCAGAAGCGGGACCACCTGGCTCGCACACATGATGGAAGAGCTCGGAAGTCACGCCATGTGGGACGAACCGCGGGTGGGGGACCTCTTCGGGACGTTCTACAAGGAGTGGGACGGTCACAAGAGAGGTGACAAGTTCATACTGGGCCGGCCATTCAAGGACCTCTGGCTGGCGTCCATCAGGCGCATGGTGCTCGAGGGGGCCACGGCGCGTTATCCCAAGGTCTCGGAAGGCGGCTTTCTGGTGATAAAGGAGCCGCACGGGTCCGTGGGAGCACCCTTGCTCAGCGAGGCGTTGCCAGAGAGTCGCCTCGTGCTGCTGGTGCGAGATCCAAGAGATGTGGTTGCTTCGGCTCTCGAGGGCCAAAAGATTACAGGCTGGGCCACCAAGTACAAGGGGCGAGAAGGTAGAGAGACCGTAGCCGACAAGAGGCCAGACGTTTTCGTGGAAAGACGGGCCAGACTCTATCTCCGCGATATAGCGAGTGCTAGAGAAGCTTACGAAGCTCATCAAGGGCCGAAGGCGCTGATCCAGTACGAGGAGCTGCGCGCCGACACTCTGGGCACGATGAAACGCCTCTACTCGGCGCTGGGAATAGGTGTGGACGAGCGAGAGCTCGCGGGCGCTGTGGAGAAGCACGCCTGGGAGAACATCCCCGAGGAGGAGAAGGGTCAGGGCAAGTTCTATCGCAAGGCCGCGCCAGGGGGCTGGAGGGAGGACCTCACCCCCGAGCAGGTGGAGATAGTGGAGCGCGTAACGGCCCCCGTGCTGGCGGAGTTCTACCCCGATGATAGTCTGGCCTCCAGTTGAGCATACCGGCTGAGAAGAGCTTAGGAGGGGTCGATGCCTATTCTTGAGCAGAACACGATCCTCAAAATAGCGGGCAACTTGAAGGCTTTTCTGAGGCTGGAGGCGGGGATCACCCGCGGGGAGCTACCGGCGTCCGCACACGGACCCTCTGAAGAGCAGGAGCTTGGTCGGACCAGGGCTCGCGTGAGGCAGCAGAAACGGCAGATCAAGCAGTTGCGGAGGCGGCCGCGGCAGGCAAAGAAGGGTGGACAGCGGGGCGGGAAGAAGGATGAGCGCATCAGGAGGCTGCGGGGACAGCT